>OCVV011360203.1_pt1 | contig 11479 bp, 4 predicted proteins | sample 1539721 | NCBI WGS metagenome assembly OCVV01 (sample SAMN02144230, study PRJEB22623) | gut metagenome | biome: sheep rumen | host: Ovis aries | place: New Zealand | reverse complement strand
GAAGGGAACAACAACACCCTCTACAGGTTCACCCTGCACGACGATCTTGGAACTCTCACTTTTACCAACAAGACAGTTCAGGTGATGGACGGTCAGGGGAATATCACCACCCGTACCATCAGTAACGCTGATATCCAGGATACTTCTGGGGTCACTCATTCTGTCGAAGTCGTAGGTTTCGGAACCGATGCATATCTCGCACTGATCGATGCCCTCGGAGAGAATCTCATCAGCGACAACCTCGTATCCACGACGGACGACCGTATTCTGGCATGGGTGGGACACAATGTCCTTGACTCCACTACGGGGGAATATCTGTACAGTTACAACACTTACTACTCGTGGATGACCAGCGTATTCGGTTTTGGAACTCACTCGATTCAGAATCTGGATGAATCCTACACATACTATTACTGGACTTCCTCATATTTGCCAGTGGAGTCTCCGGATGATCCTGGTTATCTAGATTATAGTTTCGGATACTATTCTGTGCTTTCTGGAGCGTATAACAACATTGGTAACGAGTTTTTACTGACCTATATGTCTACCTGAGGTGAGTTTTGAACAAATTGGGGCGGCGTTAACTCGTCCGCCCCTTCTTCACTACATGTGCTTGTAAGTGTCGATAAATCGGGGGCGGTACAATATCCAGACTGCATAAGACAATAGATAAGTTTAGCAATTTAATATGGATCACTTGGGGTAGTTGTCACCGCATTTGTTGTCAATCGATGATGAATTCCGGCATTGTTAAAAACGGTGTTGGGTGGGATAGGGGACGTAATGTTACCCGTGGGGAGAGGCACATCTAAATGTCAACGGCATTTAGTTCTTGCAGGGGGGATTATTCAATGAGACAGGCCCGTGTAGTTTGTGCTGTATTATTCACGGTTATAATTTGTCTTGGAACAACTTGCTCGGTAGTTGATGCGAGTGAATCGTCTGGTAATAGCGTCACAATAGTCAATGCAGAATATGATTTGTCTACTGGCATCCTAACCTATTCTGGGAGTTCTGAATCGGATATTATCAACGTTGTTGTGTACGGGCACAATTATGTTTCTCCGATATGTGCATCTATTGTTTCTGGCGGGTATTTTTCGGATTGTTTTTATTTAGGGTCGTTAAAAGAGGGAAAATACACTGTCAGGTTTACGGGAAACAATTATGATGAGGAAGCATCATTCATTGTGGGGAATTCTAACATTGCATTGCTCTCGGCAAATTATGATGTGAGGACAGGGCTGTTAACATTTATGGGGACCGCGACCACCTCTATCGTCAATATTAGGGTCCATTCCAACGATTATGCTTCTCCGATTAATGCTTGTTTAGTAAAAAATGGATCTTTTTCGGATGTTTTCTATATCGGTTCTCTTAATCCCGGTACATACACAATAGAAGCATCCAGTAATGGGTGTACGGCTGTTAAATCATTCATTGTTGGAACCGAGTTTATTTCTGACATTGTCATGTCCTTTGAGGAGGGTCTATTGACCTATGAGGGAAATGCATCCTCTGAGATAGTCAATGTCGTCGTATATGGGCATGATTACATGTCCCCGACAAATGCGTCCCTCGTGTCTGACGGCAGATTTTCTGATATATTCCATCTTGGGGATTTGAATCCCGGAATATATACTGTAAAATTCACAGGTAAGAACTGTTTCGTTGATAAGCAATTCACAATAACTTCGAACGATGACCCATATGCGGAGGATTCACTCTATAGTCCTGATGGGAAAACATTGATTGAATACCACGGTGTGACGCCTGAATACGTTCTGCCTGCTTCGGTCGAGAAGATTTCCGACAGGGCATTCGAGAAAGCGTCAATCGACAGGTTTGTTTTGACTAAGGACGTCATATGGGACATCAAAATTCACGATAACATATTCCCCCTGCAGTCTGCCGGAGTGAGTGAGATTGTCTTACAGGAGGGGGTTACGGAGGTTCCGGACTATCTGTTTGCCTGTACTGAGATATCCTCTGTTGTCATTCCCGCATCCGTCGAGACTATTGGCGTAAAAGCATTCTACATGTGTACGAATCTTGAAACTGTTTTTGTCGAAGCATCCAATCATTTGACAACAATAGGGGATTATGCTTTCGGGACAAACGACACATTGAATTTGATTTCATTCGGTAGCTCGGATGATGGATATTCGTGTTCAATTGGAAAGGGTAGTTTCTATGATTGCGCTACGATCACTGTAAGATTGGATCCTGCATTTAATCTGTATTCAATCGGTGAGGGGGCGTTCGCAAACACGCATACTGTGATGTTAATCGGTGATGAAACCGGTGACAAAATACACATTCCAGGAACAGTGGGTAATCTTGGAAAGTTAGCGTTCTCGGATGCTGTCAACTCCACATCCAATGTGGAACCTGGAAAGAATACCTTGCGCTATAGTGAAGAACTTATTGTGACAAAATATGGATCCAATGGGGTGACGGACAGAACAATTGAATTTGAACCGAATGTATTTCTTACAACAATCGAACAAGGTTGTTTTGCTAGAGTAAATCCTGTAGATTCCATCGATTTAAGCGGATGTACCAGTCTTGAAGAGATTAAAATGATGGCATTCGCGTATTGTCTGGATGCAGGCTCTACGGGACTCTCGTTACCTTCCAATCTCAAAATTATCGGGAAGGCAGCTTTCGAATCCAGAGGAAATCCAGTTTCGAATAATGATAATGCTGTAGTTCTCCCTGCAAGTCTTGAACATGTAGATGCGTTTGCCTTCGAGCGTGTATATAGTGCCGTTTCCTTTGAAAGTAACTCTATGTTGAGATATTATGACGGGTCACCAGTAGCCGGTCAGTATACGTTAATAGATTTGACAAACTGTGATAGATTAGAAGAGTTGGGTCAGTATTGTTCAACAAATCTGATGAAGATGCCTGTCGGTGTCTATGCCAGCTATCGGAATAACCTCCCCCTGTATTCGGATGAATCCCCTGTAGTTTCAGCGAGCAATGGCATACTGACAATAGCTTCAGATACTGTGGGGATTATCCGGGGCAGTTTCGACAGTTTAACAGAGATTCGCGTAGAATCTTCTAATGAGCATTTCAAACTGATTGGCAGTAGTTTATATCAGATAACTGACAACGATCAGAAATTGATTTTTGTGCTTAAGGATAAGTCCTTTACGGTAGATGAGAATTGTTCTTCGATAGGTACGGGTGCGTTCGGATCCTCGATGAAGACGCTCAGAATCAACAATGCATCTGTGGATGTTGGGGGTTCAATTGTTGATTCCGCAACCGGGTTGAAGTATGTCTACATCGGAAGTAGTCCAGCTTCCTGGTCTATGCCTGTTGCATTCGAAGGTATTCAAGAAGGGGTCACATTCTACGTTCTTGATACCGTTTCGGAACAGGATCTGGCATATCTCAAAACGATTGGCATCGTATATGTTGGTCATCAGGTCGGTAATGCAGTGTTGTATCTTCCTGAAGAGTACGGCGGAAAGACCGTATCCTACACAGATGTCGTCATCGAGAACATGGTCTATTCTTCAAAAGTTCACATCGGTGGACTGGTTCCAAATTCCCTCGATTTCATCGTTACGGGGGCGAAGGCATCTTACTCGGACGGAACCCTAACTGTAAGCGATGTTTCGGGTGATGAAGCGTACCTGAGGTTGTTCCAGATACCGTCATACTCTGATGAGAAAGTATCGATAACATTCGATGGGGCAGGCGGTAAAACAACTGCCGGACAAGATTCCGTAACGATTTCAGTCCCAATAGGTAGTGTCCTCGGTCAGAACACTTTGCCTGTTTTCACGAGGGAACAATCTTTATTCGGAGGCTGGATAGATGGCAGCGGGGCGGAGTTTAGGGCTGGAACGGCAATCTTAAGTGATATGGTCGTTCACGCAATGTGGTCATCTAGAGCACCATTGTTGACCATCAATCAGTCCGCTGCAACAGTATACTTTAACGGCAGTCCCATTTCTGTTGATTCTATCGAAGTGCCTGGTGCAATAACATTGATCGCTGAAGAGAGAAACGGTTACGAACTCGGCAGGTGGGTTTTGGATGGTGTGGATATGGGGTCTGCCAAAGAACCTCTCTCTCTCAATGGGATCACGCATGATTCGACCCTTTCAATTACCAACACCTACTATTCACCAAGTACGGGATTGAACAACATCAATAATCGCGGAATGCCCACCACCGAAGAGGTTGCGGATATAATTCATTCCTTTACAATCGGAGGATATGTGCAGACTGGCAGTTCTGTTTGGACAGGTATGGTTTCCACTCCTCTGGTGGTGGATGACTATATTTTTGTCCGTATCGCAGGGAAACTGTATAAGGCTGAATCTGACACAGGGTACATAGTCAAGTCAGTTGATTCGAAATCGATGGAGGTATTCTATCATTACCTTGGATATGGCGGTGGATACATAATCGACTACAACACTTCTAAGGTGTACGATTTGGATCTGAATCAGTTGTATGTACTTGACAGAAGCATAAGTTCTGCCGATTATTATGATGGTAAGTTCTATGTTATCGGAAAGTACGTGTATTCATTCGATCCCAGCGACGTTGATAAAACCCGGACTGATGAAGTAAAAACCCTAGATTACGTGGGGAGAATTGACAATACATACGGTCAGTATGGGGTGGTTTCACATGAATTTGTAGATGGTGTTGTGTATTGCATCATAAACAGGGGTGAGGATAGAGGCATTGCCGCCATGGACCTTTCGACCGGTGAGGCCACCTATAAGATATTAGACGGGTTACGTGCGATGTATCTGGATGACGGATGGATAACCTACTACAGGGGCTACCTGTTCGTTACTGCATATTCCGTTGGATTATTCGGGGCTGTCGCAACGACCCATAACGACCGTGTTTCATATGTCCCCGTGGATGGTTTGACATTTGGAGAGGAGATGTATTATGAGTTCCCTCTGAACACATTCACCTCCAGATTCGCTTTTTATGATGATCGTGCGTTTGTGACAATGGGTGGAAGTCTGTATGTATTCGACATGCCAGAAGATATGGCTGATTTGGACATTTCAAAACTGTCGAAGAGGTCAACTCCTTTGGCATCCGGCCATGGTAACTTCGTTATAGATGTGAGTCATATCAACGAGGACGGGTCCCCGATTTATGCATACGGAATTCCATACGATACGCATCATAATCAGACGATGTGGATTGCGGTTGATCGTGGCGGAGCAGTATCATCCGTTCCCATCTATTCGACCGAGAGGGAATGGAACTCTCAGACCGTCCGTTCCGACATCGACGGAAGGATGCTGTGGTACAACGATTCCGGATGGCTGTATTCCTACACCACTTCGGACAAGAACGTCTACTACTTCTTCATCGAGGACGGGGATTCGGCGGTCTGGTACAGAGCATACGGTGCCAATGCGGCCGACGCTTTTGCCTCGTTAGGAAACGATGTCGCAACTCTGAATTCGGCAAAGATCATTCAATCCATCAACGGACATTCCGTCACCGACGGAGTCACTTTGCAGATGCTCAAGGCCACCTACGGAACCGTGGACAACAATGGACAATTCGACAACCTTGATCAGTATTCCTGGGTAACCATCACCAACCTTGGTGATGTTTCCTACTCTCTGAACCACTACTTCCGTATTATCTGCGGCAACGGCGAGTCCGTCACCGCGGGAACGGAGTTCAGTTACGTTGAGGACGGGGAGAGGAAGACCTACACTTTCGCTGATAACATCGGCGACAGGAGCATCATCGGCAAACAGCTCAGCAGAGGCACCGAAGTGGTATTCCTGAGATTCTACGACGAAGAAGGCAATGAGCTCCCCGGTACCGCATCCGTGGTGAAGAACGGTTCCTCCGCGAAGATCCACTTCCCAGAAGTGAACAGGGTCGGGTACGTCCCGGTGTGGAAGGATTCATCGAACAACGGTAACGAGGTCTCCGATATCTACGGTATGGTATTCACCTCAAACGCCTCGTTCTACCTCACTTGGGAACCGCTTCCTCCGGGATACCTCGTCACCGGTACCATGGATACAGTTATCGGTACCACAACCTGGTCCGCAGATGTGATGATCAAGAGCGGTGTGGGATCCGTCGGAGACCTTCAGGTGAAGGTCACCGCCGTCACCTCCGACGGAAGGGTCCTTTCCGAGATGAAGGTCACCGCCGTCGACGGAAAGGCCTCCGGAACCTTCGAGACCGCGGACGTGGCGCTGGTCTACATCCGCATAGTCGACGAGCATGTCGAAGGCAACCTCGGATATGCGATGATCGAGAAGGAGGCTCGTCCATGAAGTTCAAGCCGATGCTGGCAGTGTTGTTTCTGGCTGTAATGGCTCTCGCGGTACTGTCGGTACCTTCCAGCGATGCTGACGGAGAGTATTCCTTCAGCGAGGTCACGTACGATCCCGCCGAAGGGAAAGTATCCTTCAGCGGTACCTTCGATACCGATGTATCCGTATCTCTGCATGCAAACGGATACTATTCCGACGAGAATGCGGTCACTTTAGTCAACGGGGAATTCATCGGCGAGATGACCGTAGGGAAACTCGCCAGAGGTATGTACTGGATCATAGCCATGTCCGCCGAAGACCCCAACGAGTACATAACCGGCAGTCTCCGTGTCGACGGTTATCTGTTCCTCGATTCGGCCGAGTACTCTTACGACTCCGGGAAGGTCACCGTCACGGGATGGGCATCCGACGAAGATCTGGAACTTACCATCCGTGACATGTCCGACAATGTGTTGGTCGACGGAGCACCCATCAAATGCGGCGACGACCGCAGCTTCACCGCGTCCGTATCTCCAGGAGCAACGCTCACCTCCGATTTGAAGGTCTCCGTGGCCCTCGCCGGAGAGACATCCGTCCACAAGGACGCGACCGTTCAGGTACGCAGGGTCACCACCGATTCCGATTCGACTGTAACGATGATACAGGGCGAATCCGAGACCGTCCATCTGGATGTCATCGGATGCACCTATGCTGATTTGCAGATATATCCTGAGAATGCAGAGATAGCGACTATCGAATTCTCCACGGATACTGGAAACCTGACCATTACCGGAAAAGCCGTCGGAGAGACGAAGGTCACAGCGTCTGTCGGCGATTCGGTCGTGGAATTCAGCGTAACTGTGAACGAGATCCCTCCTCATGATTCCGAGTATACTTTTACGCTCCGCATGGAATATGACTATGACAAAGCGGATTACGGAACCTCGGGCCTCACCGCTTCCGACCTCAGGGGGGGCATAACCCTAACCGCTGTCGGGACCAACGCGGGAGAAGCCCTCGAGACCGCCCTTAACGAGGCAAAGATCCCCTGCCAGTTCTGGACCAAAGAGGACGGATCCATAAGGTATTGGGTGGATAGCATCCTCGGTCTCGGCGACGTGAAGATGGAAGGCGGTCTGTGGAAGTATTGGATTCAGTACCAGATTGTGGACGGGAACGAATCCTACAACCAGTGGTCTCTGGGATTCTACACCGACGGCGGGGAATTCTATCTCTTGTACAGTATAACCGAAGAGAGCGGACAGGCTCTCCATCCCGACGAGGAGGAACCGGAGATTCCCGAGCAGTTCGACAACTCCGGCTCCCAGACTACCATCGAGGTGAAGGAGAACGATGACGGTTCCACCACTGTCATCGCGGACTCTACATCCGTCATCGACGGCACCCAGACCGTATCGGAGATAACCACCAAGGAGAACGAGGACGGAACGACCACCATCACCGAGAACACGGCGGTGACCAACCCCGACGGTTCCTCGTCGACCACCAGTTCCGTCACCACAGTGGACGCCGACGGTTCGAAGACGACCGAGAGCACTTCCACCAACTCCGACGGCACATCGTCAGAGACCGTTTCCACAGTCGAACAGACCGCGAACGGCACCGTCACCACCAGCACCGAGACGTCCAAGGACGCCTCCGGAAACACCGTGCAGACCACGGAGACCGTCACCACTGTGACGGACGCCACCGTCGACGGCGTCAGGACCACCGAGACCCAGACCGAGTCCACGGTTACGGATTCATCCGGCAACACGACGACCGTGAACGTCTCGGAGACCGCCGTCAAACAGGCAGACGGTTCCAGCACGGTAGTCAGGACCACCGAGACAACGAAGGACGGGAAGACCGTCATTGAGGTCTCCGCAGGTTCCATATCCGCCGACGGTAAGGTCCACACAACCGTCGCATCTTCGGACGCCGAGATCGTCACCACCGTAAAGGCGGATGGCGAGGGCGGAAGCTACAGTGTCTCTGATGCATCCGTCCAGACCGCATTGCAGCAACAGGTTGCGGTCTCGGATGCTGTCGGTACCAGCAAGGATAAGGTAATCGTGATAACCTCCGATACTGGCGATGTGTCCGCATCCATCGGAAACCAGGCCTTCGATAGCATGGCCGATGACGGTGCCATTCTCAGGATGGTATCCACTCAGGGTACCATGACCTTCGGGAAGGATGCGGTCGCAGGTTTGTCCAGCAAGGACAATGTGACGCTTTCATTCGTCATTGCAGACCGGTCCTCCATGACCTCCGCGCAGCGTGAGGCCATCGAAGCGGGTTCCACCGTCGTGAGCCTCACCGCCACATCCGCCGGCCAGAACATCGGAAGCGATCTCGGCGGAAAGGTCATCGTCACCGTGAAGCATGCCGCTGTTGACGGGAAGACACCTGTGGCATACTATGTCGACGAGAACGGCAACAAGACGAAGATCGCAGAGCAGCGTTACGATGCGGAGAAAGAGGAGATGACCATGGTCCTCGACCACTTCTCCATCTATACCATCGTGGACGAATCGCCCGCAGGGGAGGAGATCCCCGTGGCCGTGCTCGTCATGACCGCGGTCATCGTTCTGATCTGTCTCGGTATCCTGTTGCCGCAGGTGATTGGAAAGAAGCAGTAAACCTATTAACAAAGCCCGCCCGAAGGGCGGGCTTACCTTTTACACAGTGTCACATTCCACAGAACCAGTCAATGACGTTGACTACTTCGATTCCATCGTAGGAACCAAGTCCGATGCGGTCCTCGGTCAGAACGATCTTCCGGTAATTATCCGGGACTTCCTCCAAAGGCGTCAGCTCCCTTTTCTTCGTTTTCTCCGCATGCATGGTCTGGGTCACCTGATAGTAGATAATCTTGTCACCCTTCATGGCGGTGAAATCAATCTCGGAATCGTTGTAGCTCCCTACGGATACCTTGTAGCCTCTCCTGAGCAGTTCGAAATACACGGCATTCTCCAAGGGTTTGCTGAGGTCCGCCAGGCTGCCGGGGTTCAGTAACATGTATCTCATCCCCAGGTCGGTAGCGTAGTATTTCCCCTTGGATTTGAGGTATTTCTTCCCGACGATATCATATCTGTCGGCATGATAGAACAGATGGGCGGAGACGATCTCGTTCATGAACCTGTAGACATCATCCTTAGGTATGTTCAGTGCCTCGGATATCCTGTCCGGATTGGTAACGTTGCCTATGTTGGAGTACAGGAACCTGCATATGGCATCCAGTCTTCTTGCGCTGCCGGATATGCGGGACATTATATCCTTCATCACCACGGTGTTGAACACACCCTCCGATTGATACATGCATACGGATTCCCCCCTGTCCGGGTCTATCATCGGCAGTCCGCCGAATTTCAGAAAGTCTTCCAATCTTTTCTCCTTCTCGCCCGGATGCAGTTCCATATACTCCTTGAACGAGAGGGGCAGGATCTCGATCTCGATGTATCTTCCGGACAGTTTGGTGGACAATTCGGAGGAGAGCATCTTGGAATTGGAACCGGTGATATAGACATCGCAGTCCCCTCTTGCGACCAGCATAGCCACCAGTCTTTCCCATCCGTCCACATCCTGTATCTCGTCTATCAGGATGTAGTGCATCCCTTTCCTTTCGAGTACCGGTTTTATCTGTTCATGGAGCCAGTTTATATCCGGTTCATCGACCAGGAGATCCAGATTGATGTGGCAGATGTTTTCCTCGTCTGTGTCCATTGAACGAAGACGGCCTACGAATTGGTTGAGCACGGTGGTCTTCCCCGTGCGTCTCATCCCCGTTAGGACCTTGACCGTACTGGGCATGTCCTTGGACGATGTCAAAATAGCCAGGTAATCTTCTCTGATGATCTCCATGACCGTACATGTCTCTCTGCGTATTAAAAAATTCTGATTTTTCAGAATTAATTAGATATTCAACAAATAAATTCTATAATTTCAGAAATAATCGGATAACTGCCAACAAGTGTATGAAGGATCTTAAACAGAGGAGGTCAAATCCATGTTATCGAAGTCCAACTTAATGACCCAGGCTATGATTCTAAAATCATTGACCTATGAATCGCATGGGGCATAAAGCAATTTACCGTTGTAATCAGGAAGGACGACGGCGAGAATGGCATTCATATAGCTCTTTCCCGACTCGCGGCGGGTCTCCTTCATGGAATACGAGATCTCCCACGGTATCCACTGCTTGCTCTCCGGCAGCGACCTGTCGTACATATTGGGCGACATCAGCACCACTGTGACCGTCGTGTAGAAGATCTTATCCGACAGGATCTGGCGGATGGTGTCCTCGGTAAGATCCGACAGATCGTTACCGTCCTTCTCTCCGCGGTAGTACACCTTCTCGGATTTATCGAACATCCTCTCTAAACAGTCGACATAATCGCGGACTGTCGTAGCGTAATTGCCGAGCGGCTTCACGCCGCTGTCATGGTACTTGTAGGACACGAACACGTTGTTGGCGGACATATACAGTCAATAATCTCGGTAACAGGCATAAAGATACGGCCGTAAAACCATTCTCAAAAACAGGGCTTATTTCTGACGCGTAAAACAACCATAGGAGGAATCAATGACGTAAAATAAGCATCGGCATCATGTAACAGTCCCTCTTAGCGATGTCGGTGCATCGAATGCAATATTCCTAAACCTGAATAACACATTTATCCGTGCTGATTAAGAGTCAGGGCAGATTTTCTGTAATCGAGTTGACCTTCTCCGTCACAATAATATCCTATCTATGACATGCCATTCCTGTGGTTCCTTTGAATGATAAACTATCCGATATCCGTTCAGAGCAATCTCCATTAATCGACAAAAGAGAGCTTGCCGGACATATTCTCGTAATACGCGATCGCAAGATAATGCTAGACAGGGATATTGCGGTTTATTTTGGAACTTCCACAGGAAATCTCAACAGAGCGATGAAACGCAATATCTCCCGTTTTCCCCCGGAGTTCTGTTTTCAGCTTACGGATGAAGAATGTTCAAGATTCCAAATTGGCATCTTGAACGGAGGCCGTGGATCCAACCTAAAATATCTCCCTTACGCCTACACCGAACAAGGTGTGGCGATGCTCACATCAGTTCTCCATACCGACAGAGCAATTTCTGCCAGCATCCAGATTATGGAGGCTTTTGTTGAGATGTCCCACTACATCCGTCGCTATCGCGATATGCTG
>OCVV010972775.1_pt1 | contig 11479 bp, 15 predicted proteins | sample 1539721 | NCBI WGS metagenome assembly OCVV01 (sample SAMN02144230, study PRJEB22623) | gut metagenome | biome: sheep rumen | host: Ovis aries | place: New Zealand | reverse complement strand
TTATGATTTGCCGGAAGAACTGATTGCACAGACTCCGGTTGAACCTCGTGATTCCTCCCGAATGATGGCAGTCAACCGCAACACCGGAGCGATTTCACACTATCATTTCTATGAACTGGGAAAGCTCCTGAAAAAAGGGGATTTATTGGTACTGAATGATTCCCGTGTCCTTCCTGCCCGACTTTACGGCGAACGTGAGGAAACACACAGCTTTGTAGAATTTTTGCTGTTACAGCAGAAAGGCGAAAAACTTTGGGAAATCATCTGCCGACCTGCAAAGAAATGCAAAAAGGGAGTCCGTTTTTCCTTTGGCAACGGACGGCTGAAAGCAGAAGTTCAGGAAATCCTTGACGACGGTAAACGCATTGTGAAATTTGAATGTGAGGGCAATTTCTATACTGCCCTTGATGAAGTGGGTCAGATGCCCTTACCACCTTACATTCATGAACAGTTGCAAAATAAGGAACGTTATCAGACAGTCTATTCCCGTGAGTTAGGTTCAGCGGCTGCGCCGACTGCCGGACTGCATTTCACAAAGGAAATGCTTTCCCATTTGCAGGAAATGGGGGTCAATATTGCCTATGTGACATTACATGTCGGGCTTGGGACGTTCCGCCCCGTCAAAGAGGACGATATTTTACAGCATCATATGCATTCCGAACATTTTGTGTTACCCGAAGAAACAGCACAACTCATCAACCAGACCAAAGCAAACGGCGGTCGTGTCATTTCCGTGGGAACTACTTCATGCCGGACACTGGAAAGTGCTGGTCAGATTTGTGGGGGAACATTGCACGGATGTGAAGGGGATACCAATATTTTCATCTATCCGTCCTATCAATTCAAAGTCATTGACGGACTGATTACAAATTTCCATCTTCCGGAAAGTACCTTGATTATGTTGGTATCGGCTTTTATGGGTTACTGGAATACCATGTACGCTTACAAAGAAGCCGTGAACGAACGTTACCGATTTTTCTCATTCGGGGACTGTATGTGCATCCTGCCGTAAGCAAAAACAACTTTTGAGACAAACAAAAACCGCTGTACGTCAAATACAGCGGTTTTTGATTCATAATTATTGCATTGATAACAGCAATCCCACAAACAGGAATATTCCAATCATACCAGTAACAATGCCAATGACAGAATGTACTTCCTGCGTTTTGTTTGGTAGTTTGTTCAGACAGATGATTCCAAAAATCAGTGCAATAAATCCGAAGATGGAGAGAAATCCCAATGTAATCATGCTAAGAACACCAAAAACCATGGATGCTGTGCCGATTGGTTTTGATTCTGTCAATCTTAATTCTGCACTGCAATAAGGACAGGTAATTTTTTTATGCTTATCATAGGGAACCTTCATTCTTCCGCCACATCTGGGGCACGTCAAATCAAGCATTGTCATGAGAAAATTCCCTCCTAAAAAAGGGGGTCAATCAAGACCCCCATTTCAGCAATTAACAGCATACCAAAAGTCAAGATTTGCGGAAACGCTCAATTTTTTCTTCCATCTTTTCTTCTAATTGTTCCTTGTGCTCTGCGATAAATTCACGATGTTCAATGTGTTTTTCATTGAGACGGCGATTCTTTTGCAGAATGTAGCTCTGCATGTTGAGCAGGTCTTCAATCATCCAAGCAGGCATTTTTCTGCCGATAGCACGGGAAAGACTGCGAAATTCTCTGTTGAGCATGACATGCCAGCGGATGTAGAAACGGTACAACTTCCGGTATTTCTTTGTGAATGCGATTCCTGAAAATACCGTATCCGCTGCGAGAACCAACGCAAGCAGAATTGCAGTTGCATTGACGATTTCTGGTCTGACTCCATCCAGAAGAACCATAAAAATGGGTTGAATAACCTTGCTGACCAGTGTTGTCATGATTCCGAAGAAGAAAAAGCCTAACATACAGATTCTTCCTTTGTAATTAAACGGAATGCCGGAATAGTCCCATAATTTCATGTGAAAACCATCCTCCAGAATCGTGGCGCATATGTACTCACACACAATGCACAGACAAGCAGATGTGAAAAACAGCATTGCCGGATTTGGAATGTAATATGCCATTATCACGCTCAGGACTGCGCCGCCGCCATATACCGGACAATAAGGACCAAGCAATGAACCACGGTTCAGAAAGTGCCCCGATTCCCAAAGTGAAACCAAAGTCGTTTCAAAGAGCCACCCCATAAAACTATACAGCATGAAAGTAAGGAACAAATAATCAAGCTCCATATTTGCAATGGTGATTGTCATAATCGTACACACTCCTTTCTTAAAACCTCAAGAATGGTACAGATTTTATCAGCCAGCACAATAATCCATCCTTCACGGCATGTCGGTGGAATGGGTGTTAATGGAAACATGTGACGTTGAATAATCTGCATTTCCTTTCTTGTCAGTTTGTAATCCGCCAGAGCGTTCCTCATTGCCAGAGTCGGGTGTCCGAACGCATGACGGAAATCAACGGCAGGACGGCTTGGGTCGTGCCAGTCGTAGAGAAAATAATCATGCAGCAGTGCACCTCTTATCATTTCATTCCAGCTGACGTGAATCCCCATTTTCATGCAGAGGACACAGCTCACATATGCCACATGACAGCAATGTTGATAGACAGAAATATCAGAATGCTGAATGAAGCCTTTGCATTTTTCAAGCCGTCCCTCTTTTAGAAGCGGTTCAGCCTGTGTCTTAATGGCAGCAATAATCTCTCTCTTGCTGTATTTGACACCAGTCTGCAAAGAAATATGATGAAACTGATTTGCATGAAGTACAGAATTTTGTACCATAATAATCCCCCTGTCATGGTCTTTGGGTTGACATTTTCTCTTACTGGTATTATAATATAAGTAAGTGAAAAAATCAATAGGCAATATTCACGAAAATGTGGCTTATTCCACAAAAGCAAAGAAAGTGTGGCATTTATGGATAAAAGAAAACAGAACACTCGTTCCCGAATCCGTTCAGCGTATCTCGATTTGCTGACGGAATACAGCGGAAAAAGAATCACCGTGACTGCATTGGCGAAAAAAGCCAATATTGACAGAAAAACTTTCTATTTACACTATGATACCATGGATGATGTGATGCTGGACTGTTCAAGACAAATTATCAACAGGCTGGTGGAAATGCTGGAAATGCAGAATTTTTTCGAGCAGACTTTCAATGCAATGGTATTTTATCAGTCATTGGGAAAAGTTGTAAGTGAAAATATGGTATTTTTCCAGTATGCGGCAACACTTCCAAACATGGATTTTTTCTGGGAACAGTCTAAGACAATCATTGCCGACAATGTGACAGAAATGTGCCGTGACAAAGTAACGGTCAATTCTGATGTATTGTATGTATATGTCCGTTTTTTGCTGGCAGGGATGCAGGAAGTTTATCGGGAATGGCTTCGGGGAAATCTGCGTTTTTCCTTGGAAGAACTGGGCAGAATTTCGAGTGACGTTTCTTTTGAGGGATTCTGCACCATTTTGAAATGATTAGCTCCACTCTCTTTCGTCTATCATCATCTGAAGTCGGATTCTTTCAGCAAGTCCGCAAATAAACTCTGAATTTTTGGGTTTATGGTCAGTGATTTTAACAATACGTTCAACTGATTCAGGGTGTGCATGATATGCTGATGTAATGGCATGGCGGATACAGTGTTCTACTGCCGTATAGGTGGTGTCATACTCTGTGGCAATCTTCTTGTAAAGCAACATGATTTCATACATGAGAGAACTGTCATTCATAATCAGATAGACCGCACTGGTAATATATTTACAGCCAGAAATATGGGGAAGGATTCCTGTTTTTTGTACTTCTTCGTAAATAAATGTGAAGAGTTTTTCGTTTTTGGATTGCATAAAAAACCTCTTTTCGATACAAAATGTTCAACTTTTTCATTTTATCATGTTTCGGGAAGAATGTCAATTTTTGTTCCCATTTTTTGAAAATTTCGGGATTTTGCACAATGAAGGCAATGAAAAGCATTTCCTGCTTTATGCATTTCGTATAGATTGCTATTTTGAACTTACAGAAAGGAAAATAAATCATGTATCAGTTAGTAATTTTTGATTTGGATGGAACAATTTTGGACACATTGCAGGATTTGGCGGATGCTGTCAATCATGCAATGAAAAAAAATGATATGCCCCTGCATACTGTCGATGAAGTACGGCAGTTTGTGGGAAATGGTATCCGCAAACTCATTGAACGCAGTGTACCAAAGGAAACGGAAACCGCAGTCATTGACAAGGTGCATTCTGATTTTACGGCATATTATCAGGTGCATTGTGCCGATAATACCACCCCTTATGCCGGAATTCCGGAATTATTGCAGAATCTCAGGGAACACGGCATTCATACGGCGGTCATTTCCAATAAAGCCGATTATGCGGTACAGTCCTTGTGTGAACAGTATTTCCCGAATTTGTTTGATGCTGTCGCAGGAGAAAAAGAGGGCATCCGCAGAAAACCTGCTCCCGATTCGGTCAATGCGGTATTAAATGCATTGCATCTCACCAGAGAACAGGCTGTTTACATTGGGGATTCTGACGTTGACATTGAAACGGCGAAAAATGCCGGAATGCCGTGTATCAGCGTGGCATGGGGTTTCCGTGATGTTCCGTTTCTGAAAGAACACCATGCAAGCCAGATTGTCAAAGATGTGCCGGAATTGGAGCAGATTCTTATAAATTGAGCAATTTCGCCTTGTAATTGGTCAAAATGAGCTGAATTTTGAATGAACCGCCGTTTTCAGAATTCTGGATGGAATATTTCAGAAATTCATCAATGTTATCGGCTGTTAAAAAGTCGGTATGTTCCGTGATTTCAGTGATACGTTCTACATTCTGCTTGTCAATTAAAAATTGCATAAACTCGGCTAAATGATTTTGAATATAAATTCTTGCGTCCTTGTCTTCAGACATTTTGAAATATTCGAAAATCATTTCGAGTTCGGTTTTTTCGCAGACCTCTTCGGGTTCTGTGGGTTTAGGTGCAGGGGGTGGAGGTGTTGCAGGTTTGGCTTTTTGAGTTGTGGTTTTTTTAGTTGTTTTTTTGGGGGGGGTTTTTTCTGCTGTTTTTGTAGTAGCCTTTTCGACAGGTGTTTCAGAGTTGCGAATTATAATTTCTTGAGTTCCAAATATTCCATAAAAGTTATGGTTTGCATCAATTTTACGCAGATGTTTAGGAATAGAAATGCTTTTCAGTTCCAGACATCCGATGAAAGCCCTATCTCCAACACTTGTTACACTGTCAGGAATTATAAGATTTTTCAGGCTGGTACAATAGGCAAAAGCAAAATTTCCAATTTCTTTGACACCATCTGGAATTATAATGGAAGTGATGAAAGAATCACCTCTGAAAGCATCTTTCCCAATTATTGTCACATTTTTAGGAATGCCAATATTCTGAACACCATCATAAATATGTTTGATGAGAACCCCATTTTCAATTTTGAACGGCATAATTTCGCCCCTTTCGGTAAATTGATTGTTTCTATTATACCATAAAGGGGAAAATATGTCAATATCTACAAATTATTTTTCGATTTACCACAAATCCCGAACCATTGACAGTCTCCGCAGATTTCCGCAAGCAAGCCCTTTTTCAGAATGGATTCTTTCACGATTGACTGAAAATCATTCCATGGCATTTCTGAACCCTCTGAAAGATTGCAGTATTGCAGTACCGCCTTGTCGAAACGTTGCACTTTTTCGGAACATTCACAAACATTATCAATACAATGCGGACAGTGGGAACAGAGAACATCTGCTCCCACTGTTAATGCAATATAGGGATTATATTCATGGAGTTGAAAAATCATTTCTCTCATATGCCGAACAAATTCCGGACTATAGCCTTTTCCCTCAAAAAACTGGATGCATAGTCCATGATGCGGGCGCAGATTAAAGCTTGACATATTTTTTCAGCCGTCCGCTCAGTACGAATGCAAGAACCATCTTGACGGCATCCGGCAATAAAAACGGAATCACACACCATCCCAGAGCCGTGCCTAATTCGATTGCGCCGTTATCTCTTGCATAAATCAGCATAAACCACGCTGTCCCAAATACATAGCAGAGAAGCAAGCCCAATACCATTGCACTAATGCGAACCCATAATTTTCCGCCGAGGGTCTTTTCTGCAATCCAGTAAATACCAGCTGTCAGAATAAAGCCCAAAATGTAACCGCCTGTTGAACCAAACAGCACACCTAATCCGCCTGTAAACCCTGCAAATACCGGTATTCCAATCGCCCCCAGCAGAATGAACACCAGCACGGAAAAAAAGCCTCTCTTTCCGCCGAGAATCTCCAGTGCAAAAAATACCCCGAATGTCTGCAATGTCACCGGAACAGTCAGGGGGATTTGCAGTTGACTGCATACGGCTAACAATGCCGAAAAAATCCCGATGTAAACAATTTCCATGGTAGAAAAACGCTGATTTGTGGGACGTTCAGGGGATGTAGGTTTAATAACATTTTCCATTTTGAAAACCTCCTGTATTGATATGATAAATCTATTATACCACAAATTGTTTGATTTGTCAACCTATTTTTTAATAAAAGTTGACAATTAAAACAATCAAGAACAGAGAGCAAGTGCCCTCTGTTCCGGTGAATGACATCCTATTTTCTGGCAGAATCAAGCAGTCCGAAAAGTTTCGCCTTGTGAGTTGTCAAGAGAAACTGAATTTCAAACGAACCGCCTTTTTTGACTTTTTCAACGGCATGGTCTAACAATTCGTCAATATTTTCACATGTCAGAAAGTTGGTATGTTCCATAATATCTTTGATGAAATCAGAATCTTGTTTGTCAATGAGAGATTTCATGAACTCAGTGAAATGATTTTCGATGTAAATTTGAGCATCTTCATCCTCTGAAACTTTGTAGTAGAGGAAAATCATTTCCATTTCGGATTTTTTGGGAGTGCGAGAGGGCTTCTGTTTTGGGGGAGTGGGTGCAGGTTTGGCTTCTTGAGGTTTTGGAGCTGGGGGAGGTGGTGGGGTAACTTTTGTTGGGGCTGATGGTGCAGGACGAACGGTAATTTTTACTTTGTCAGATAAACCGTAGACTTTGAAATTTTCATCAAAATCATTTTTCAAATGTTCAGGAATCGAAACGCTGATGAGCTTTTCACATCCTCTAAAAACGGATAGACCAATTTTTCTTACACTATCAGGAATAAAAACATGAGTAATGAAAGAACAACCTGAAAATGCTAAAACGCTGATAATTGAAACATCATCAGGGATAGTAACCTCTGAAACTCCCCTTTCTGGGGTGTATCTTTTCAAGACCTTATTTTCAATAAAAAACGACATAATTCCGCCCCTTTCGGTAAAATGATACTATCATTATACCACGGGACGGAATTTTTGTCAATATCATGCAGATTGTTTTTGTTTCGGGATGTATCCTAAAAGCAAGCGATTGAGCACCGGAATCCGAATCATAATTTCTGTCACAAGTGGAGTACAAATTGCAAGCACAATTGCATTGATAATGTAATACACACCAACCGGAACAGCGGTTAATTGGGTAATGCAGAAATAGGTTGAAAGGCTCAGGAATGTGTAATGAAGCAGGTAATAGCACTGACTTCTTGAACCCATGAATTCCGTGAATTTGTTCCGGAAATTAAGAAATTTTCTGCCAAGTCCGATAATTCCCAGAACCATGACCCAGAGATACAGGTTAATGAATGGATGTTGCAAAAATTCGTCAGCGGTGTAATTCTGCCCTCTCCAGAAAATGCAAATGATAATTCCCAATACTAAGCCAGCACCGCCCACAGGGTATGCATGTTTTTCTAATATCTTCTGTACATTCTCATGAGAAATAACGTAATATCCCAGCAGGAACGAAAAGCCGTAAATTCCCAGACGATAAAGCGTAATCATGGGCATGATGAGCGTCATCGAACTCAGCCAGACCGGAACAGCCAATGCCAGCAGTATGGGAAGATTTGCTTTTTCTCCCAATGTAAGCAATTTTTCGTTCTTGTCGATTTTGCGGACGAGTTTCAGAATCAGACAGATGACGAACAGCAGATGACAGAACCACAAAGGTCCAGACCCTGATAAAATCATAATAATGACATTGACGAATTGAGGAACATCCTCAAGACCTTCTGCAAACTGCAACCCCACCCAACCAGTCGGGAGCGTATAAGTCAGCATTCCCAAAAGGGACGGAATCAAAATCCTGACCGCCCTGTCATGAATGAATTCTTTGTCTGTACGTTTTTGCAGGGCATATCTTGCGGACATTCCCGAAATGACATACATCAGCACCATGAACCATGGATAAACAAACATACACGGAATATCAAACAATGCAATTCCGTTGACAGGTATTCCAGTTGGTACACCACTACAATTAAAAATGTAGAATACATGGTAAATCATTACAAGGATAACTGTCATCCAGCGCAGATTGTCCAGATAATTCAAGCGTTTCACGGTTTATTCCTCCTCGTCGTCAGGTGCTTCACTGCCGAGAATTTTATCAGCGAATCCTTGCATGACATCAGCCTTGACAATTGCCATGCCTTTTTTCTTATCACAGAGCACCAGCACAGAATCTCCGGCTTCAATGCCGAACATTTCTCTAGCAGGCTTCGGAATGACAATTTGACCTTTTTCGCCGACGGTACACACGCCGATAAATGTATTCTTTTTCTTTTTCATTGGAATACCTCCTATTTGTTTGTAAAGTAAATTGTTTTAGAAAAGTTATACTTTTCATACTTACTGTAACCAGTATAACACAGAACACACAATTTGTCAAGTCTTTTTTTTGAAAAAGTATTGACTTTTGGGGAACTTTTGATTATAATTAAGAATGGAAATGTGACAGAGAAGGGATGGATGATGATGTATTGTACCAAATGTGGAAAGAAATTGAATGAAGGTGCTGTTTTTTGCAGTTACTGTGGCGAAAAACAGCCGTCTTCTGTTACACCGGAGTCTGAAATGAGTTCTGTTGTGAAAAAGAATGGAAAGGGCTGGAAAGCTGTGCTTACAGTGGTTTGTCTGGTGACAGTCTGCGGATTTGGTGTAAATCTGTTTTCGGGAGTTCACAAGCAGATACCACAAGATTTGAAAAATCAGGATATTGCCGAAATTCCCGAAGATACTACCCAGCCCGAAACAGAAGCTATTTCCACAAAGAGTGCATCCGAAGAATATCGGGAGAAAACAACAACCGCAAAACCAGCTGAAACAACTGCACCCAGAACCACTGCCAAGCCTGTTACCACCACAAAAAAAGTAACGACTGCCAAAAAAGTGACGACCTCTCCAAAAACTACCACGGCGAAAAAGGTCACAACTGCCCCAAAATCCACATATACTATCACCACCATTGCAAAACCTGTTGAAACTGTTCCGCAGACGACGATTGATGTCAATAAAGTGCAGAAAGATTTAGAAGATGATTTTGAAGATGCAAAAGCATATAGTGACTGGCTGAAAGGGCTGTCAGATGAAGAACTGAAAGAACAGGGCATGACTCCTGAGGAAAGAGATGGTCTTCTGAAATTATATGGTTTCAGTAGCCTTTTGTATCAATTCAAAAACCTTCTTCCCCAGAAGACAAATAAAACTCTTGAAGAAATCGCACAGGAAGAAACAATTTATATTGACGGCGATGATGCAATCACTCTCAATGAAGATATTCTCGGAGTTGCTTACCGTACTATCATATGGACTGACCGTGACGGTGAAATGCATGTGCATGATGTAGAATTTCCGGTTGATGATTACCTGTATTACGTAAATTCTTATCATGATTTAGGAATGGACAGAAGAAAGTATGCTGATGACGAATACAACCGCAGTCTGATGAAACAATGTGCCGAAAATATCCAGAAAGTATGCAAAGAAAAAGGTTTGAACAAGACACAAACCATGTATGAAGCCATTCATTATGTACAGGCATTTCCCTATCAATTGGATATAGACTCTCATGGAGTGAATGAATATCCTAATTATCCAATTGAGACATTATATTTGAATTGTGGAGACTGCGAAGACACGGCAATTTTGCTCTCTGGTATTTTGCGTGAAATGGGATACCAGACGGCATTATTCTTGATACCCCCCGTTGGAGATGTTGGCGGACATATGGCAATGGGAATCAATACTAAAAGTCTTGATGATTTTGTAGGCGAGACCATTTCATTTGACAATGGGGAAAAATATTTTTATGTAGAATCTACCGCATATGGCTTTTATGTGGGTCAAATTCCGTCCATGTATTTTGATGAAGCCGGAAATATGATTGCAAGTATCACAGCGTATCCTCTTGGAAAATAATTGTTAATGCCAGTCACAACAAAACTGCTGTCCCTGAAAAAAGGTACAGCAGTGATTTTTTGGGGAAATACTTGACATTCCGCTAAAAATGTACTATAATAATAGAATGGTATGTCCCTTGGCATTCTGAAAGGAATTGGATTGTTATGGCAGAAAAGAAAATTTCCCTTAGACATTACAATGAAATGAATGAAGAACTGAAAAAGCTGTCTGATGAACGGGAAGAAATTCACCAGCGATTGAAAAAGGCTCGTTCTATGGGGGATTTGTCCAGTAATCCAGAATATCATGAAGCCCGAAAAGAGTGGATGCTGTCAGAAGAACGCATTTTATATTTGCAGGCTGAAATTGATAGGACAGAAGGCATTTGGGATGATTTTACCGGTGAAAATTGAATCATTTTTTGAATCCTGAAAGGAGTTTTTGCATCATGGAAAAAAAGAGAATGTCCCGTGAGGGCTATGAAAATTTAAAGGCGCAGTTGCATGAATTGATTACTGTACAGCGTCCTGAAATCGCTCAGAAACTGAAAGAGGCTCGTTCCTACGGTGACTTGTCAGAAAACGCAGAATACGACGAAGCCAAGAACGAACAGGCATTGCTGGAACACAAAATTGCACAGCTCCAGTATGACCTTGACAACGCAGAAGTCATTGAAGATGATAATATTTCTCTGGATGAAATCGGCATGGGTTCAGTTATGACTATCCGTAACACTGACACCGGAGAAACAGAATCTCTCAAGATTGTCGGCACAAATGAAGCAGATTTTTTTGCAAATAAGATTTCTGACGAGTCCCCGATTGGCAAGGCTGCCATGAGAAAGAGAGTGGGAGATGTATTTTTAGTAGAGACCCCCAACGGCGAAGTAAAATATGAAGTTGTTGAAATCAGCAAGTAATTTTTTTAATTGAAGGTGATAAGGAATGCAGGAAGAACAGAATACACAGGAAATGATTGATACGACGGATTACAGACAAATCCGTCTTGATAAGCTCAATGCCATGAAGGCGGAAGGAAATGACCCTTTCACCTTGACAAGCTATCCGGTGACATTCAAAAACGCTGACCTCCGTGTACACTACGAAGAGGAAGAAAAGAAAGTCATTGAGGAAGCCGGACAGGATGAAGATAAAATTACTGCCGGATTGGGGAAAATTGCAGA
>OCVV011359565.1_pt1 | contig 11481 bp, 8 predicted proteins | sample 1539721 | NCBI WGS metagenome assembly OCVV01 (sample SAMN02144230, study PRJEB22623) | gut metagenome | biome: sheep rumen | host: Ovis aries | place: New Zealand | reverse complement strand
CTCTCAAATCAAGACGCATAGGGGCTTGTTGAGTTTCAAGAGAAACAGTTGGCTTTCTCTTTGGCTTAATCTCTTCTTGCTTCTTCAAAGACTTATCATATTGAATTTCATCACGGTTAAAAGTCATCTTAAATTGTCCAACTTGAACAACATATTTACCTTTTTTAATTTCAAGAATTTGACCAACCTTGCCATAATTTATAACATGACATAGTTCACCAACAACAAATTCATGTTGGTCATGATTTTCTGGTTTCTTAGCTGCAATATTCTTAGCTTCAAATTTAACATCAGCAAGATCCTTATCTTGAATATTTTTTTGATCTTTAATTTGATTTAATTTTTCAAGTAATTCACTTGATTTCTTTTTAGCGTCATTAATAATTTGATTAGCTTCAAGATGAGCCTTATATAACATAAGTTCTCTATTTTTATTATAATCAGCTAATTCTTCATCAAGCTTTTTTTGTTTATTTTCAAGTTCTTTAATCTTAGCTTCATAAGATTCACGAAGTTTAATGACATTTTGATTTTCTTCATCAATCTTTTGGATAATCTTACCTGATTCAGTTGTATTACCCTCAACAAGTTTTTTAGCATTATCAAGAATATCCTCTGGAAGACCTAAACGACGGCTAATTGAAATAGCATTTGATGCACCAGGAACACCAATAGATAATTTATATGTTGGTGCTAATGTATCTTGATTAAATTCAACTGATGCATTGACAATATTTTTGTTGTTATAAGCATAAACTTTTAAATCACCATAGTGAGTTGTAGTAATAACACGTGCATTTAAATTAGTTAATTTATCAATAATAGAAATTGCTAAAGAAGCACCTTCTTTAGGGTCAGTACCACTACCAACTTCATCTAATAAAATTAATGACTTTTCATCAATTTCTTTAAAGATTTTAGAAATACGAGTCATATGACTTGAGAATGTAGATAAGTTTTGTTCAATTGATTGTTCGTCACCAATATCAGCCATAACATTGTGTGTAATAGCTATACTTGAACCATCACGACATGGAATAAAAATACCACATAAAGCCATTAAAGTAACTAAACCTACAAGCTTTAGCACAACAGTCTTACCACCAGTGTTAGGTCCTGTAATGATGATTGTAGAATATTTATTACCAAGTTCAATAGTATTTTTTACTACAACATCTTTACTAATTAATGGATGAGCAGCTTCAATTAGATTATAATATCTATCATCATTGATTAATGGTCTTGTATATTCATTTTCTTTTGAATAACGAGCTTTCGCAAAAATAAAATCTAATTCTTTTAGATTGCCTAAATCAGATAAAAGTTCATCAGCATGAGATTCAACAAGAAGAGACAAACCTTTTAAAACATTCTCAACCTCTTTACGCTCATCAGCTCTATATTCTTCAATTTGATTATAAATTTGACTAGCTTCTTCTGGTTCGATAAAGAAAGTAGTACCACTTGAAGACTTGTCATGAATAGTACCTTTGAAACTATTTTTGCTATCAGCCTTAACAGGTAAACACATACGATTATCACGTAATACAATCATAGGTTCAGTTAAACTTGAAGCACGTGATAATAATAAACTATTCATATAACTTCTCAAGTGATTCTCTTCCATTTGAATTCTCTTACGAATCTTAAATAATGTCATTGAAGCACTATCTTTAACTTCATAATCCTCAGAAATAGCATTTTCGATTTCTTTTGCTAATTTTTTATTGTCAGAAAAATTTGAAACATAAGCTTTAACATTTGTTGTATCAATACCAAGGTTAGATGCATCTTTAATATATTTAGCTACAACTTCACATTTAGTAACTAAATATGAAATGTTATATAATTCTTCACCAGATAATACACTACCAACACGACTCTTCTTTAAAGCTTCAGTAGAATCTTTTAAATAATCAAGTGGTAAATTACCAAGCTTATAAATTATATCAATACCTTCTTTGACACTATCTAATTCTTGATTCAATGAATCAATATCATTATTTGGTGTCAAATTAAGAATTCTTTCCTTTGTACTTGCTAAAAAAGCGTAATTAGTTACGCTTTTTAATACTTTATCAAGTTCAAGAGTTTTAATGTCATATGACATATAAATCACCTCTACTTATTTTTGTTTTCTTTATAATTATCTAAGAAAAATTCACCTTTGAATTTTTCAGGTTCATGCTTAATTAATCCTCTATAACTTAACTTTGTTTGACAATAGAACAAAATCATTGCCACACAATTCGATAAATTTAAACTACGAATATCATCAGTTGTAGGAATTCTAAAACAGTGCTCTAAATCACTAGATAGAATATCATATGGGATACCTGTAGATTCTCTACCAAACATAAAATAAATTTTCTTTGAAGGATCTTCAACATAACTTGAATAATCTAACTGATCAGGAGATTTGTGACCATAACGAGTTAAATAATAAACCTCTGGGTGATTATTTTTTTCTAAAAATTCTTCATAATTATCATATTCTTCATATTCAAGAGCATCAAAATAATCTAGATGTGCTCTTTTTAAATGAGCATCATCTAGTTTAAATCCATAAGGACGAATCAAATGTAATTTAACATTAAATCCGACACAAGTACGCATGATATTACCTGTGTTTTGAGGAATTTCAGGTTGGAATAAGATAACATTAACTTGTTTATTAGTCATTTTGTTCACCTGTTAAAGAATAGCTATCTGCATCTTTAATACGAACAGAAACAACTTGACCTGGCTTTAATTCTTCATGAGCAGCAACGTAGATGCAACCATCAATATCATCAGGCGCAAAACCGTAGCTTCTACCTCTATACATAAAGTTTTCTTCATCATAAGATTCGATTAAAACATCAAAATCACGACCAATTTTTTCTCTATTTTTTTCAAGAGAAATATAGAATTGAGCCTTCATAACACGGTTATATCTATCATTTTTAACTGCTTCAGGAATTTGTTCTAACTTAGCACCTTCAGTACCTTCTTCAGGTGAATATGTGAATGTACCTAAACGGTCAAACTTAGTAGTTTGCATGAACTTTATTAAGTTATCAACATCTTCTTCAGTTTCTCCAGGGAATCCTACTAACATTGTAGTTCTGAAGATAGCTTCAGGGATCTCACGACGAATCTTATCAATTAAATTAATTAAATAAGCTCTGTCTCCTCTTCTTCTCATTGCCTTTAACACATGGTCTTCAGAGTGTTGAAGAGGAATATCAAAGTATGGCATAACCTTGTCTTTATGATCACGAATAAAACTGATTAATTCATCAGTTACAATTTCAGGATAAAGATAGAATAGGCGAAGTTTAAACTTTCCTTCAATTTTCACAAGTTCGCTTAATAAATCAACTAAAGCGTTCTTCTTATATAAATCAAAACCATAACGAGTAGTGTCTTGTGAAATAATATTGAATTCATAAACACCACGCTTAACACCAAGTTCAACTTCTTGCTTAATATCTTCAATAGTTCTAGATTTTAAACGACCACGAATTAAAGGGATTGCACAGAATGCGCAACGGTTTAAGCAACCATCTGAAATTCTGACATATGTCATATAATCTGGTTCATCAGTGACACGTTCAATAAATGATAATGTGTCAGTCTCTTTATAAGATGTATGCAGTAATCCATTTAATACTTCTGCTACATTCTTATATTCATCAATCTTCATAAAGTAATCAACTTCAGGAAGTTCTTTAATTAATTCTTCTTTATATCTTTGTGATAAGCATCCTAAAACTACTAATTTCTTATTACCTGTCTTAAATTTTGCAAGCTCAAGAATTGTATTAATCGCTTCTTCACGAGCGCTTTGGATGAACGCGCAAGTGTTAACCATTAATAAATCAGCTTCTTCAGGAGTTGCCACTACTTGGTTACCATGATTTTTTAAAAAACCAAGCATCATTTCGCTATCTACTTGGTTTTTTGAACAACCAAGTGAAATCATATATATTTTCATATTCAACCTCTACATGTCTTTAGAATCAAGAATAATGGTTGTTGGTCCCATATTAGTAAAACTAATATGCATATCAGCACCAAATACTCCTTCATATACATTTAAATTATATTGTCTCAAACAATTATTAAATTCATTATATAAATTAATAGCTTCTTCGCCACGCATAGCATCAACAAATCCTGGTCTGAATCCATGTGACGCATCTGCATATAAAGTGAATTGAGAAATTGACAAAATTTCTCCCCCCACTTTATCTAATGATAAGTTCATCTTACCTTCGCTATCAGGGAAAACACGAAGTCCTTGAACCTTATGAGCTAACTTTTTAACTGTCTCTATAGTATCGCCATTTGTGAACCCAACAAGTAACATAAAGCCATAATTAATATGTCCAGTTATCTTACCATCAACTTCACAACTAGCATTTTTACTTACTTGAACAACTACTCTCATGATAATACACGCTCAATATTATAAATTCCTTCAATTTTCTTTAAATTTACAATTAAAGTTTGAAGTTCATCTAGATTATTAACTAATACCTTAATCTTAATTACTGATTCTAAGTTTAAATCATTTTTAACATTTAAATCTGAAACACCTATGTTAAAACTTGATAATGCGTTCATTATATCCATAAGTAAACCAGTTCTAGTTTTACCTAAAATCTTAATACCAGTAGGATATTTTCTCTTAATTTCACTAGCCCATTCAAGTTCAATTCTTCTTTCCTTTTCAAGGCTTGCCAAATTTTGGCAATTGCAATTATGAACTACAATACCGTTTCCTTTAGTGATAAATCCAATAATCTTATCACCAGGAATTGGAAGACAGCAGTTACCAAGACGAATCTTAGGATTAGTTAATCCTTCTACAACCACACCAGTTTCACTTGTAGTAACAAGCTTACGATTATTTTTATCGATAGATTTTTGCAACTTTTCTTCGTCAAACTTAGCAGTTTCAGTACTGTTAATTTTGGCAACAACAGTTTTACTAGATAAAATGCCTTTACCAATTTCAAGATACATATCTTCAACTGTTGATATATTATTTTTGGTAAAATTATCTTGAACAAATTTATCATCAAATGTGTAAGTAATCTTATTTTGGCTTAATTCTTGATTTAAATAATTTTTACCACGCTCAATAATAATATCTCTATTTTGATTATTTAAGAACGCACGAATCTTATGCTTAGCATGACTTGTCTTAGCAATATTCATCCAGTCTTCAGATGGACCAAATGAATTGTTAGATGTTTTAATCGAAATAATATCACCAGTATTCAAAACATAAGTAAGTGGCACAATCTTATTATTAACAATAGCACCAACCATCTTATTACCCAAGTTAGTATGAATCTTATATGCAAAGTCAACAGGTGTTGAACCTTGTGGTAAATCGATTACATCACCAGTAGGAGTATATACATAAACATTAGTATCAAGAATCTCATTTTTGATTGTATCAACATAATCTTCAGCAGATACATTAGGAGCTTCTTCACTAGTCATACGAACAAGATCACTATACCATTTAAGCTTTTGAGCTATTTCATATTGTTCTTTTTCCTTAGAATAAGTAACTGATTCTTTATAAGCCCAGTGCGCTGCAACACCATATTCAGCAATTTCATCCATTTCTTTTGTTCTAATTTGAACTTCAAATGTTTGACCATTAGGACCAATTACAGTCGTATGTAATGATTGGTACATGTTTGACTTAGGAACCGCAATATAATCTTTAAAGCGGTTAGGAATTGGAGTAAAGTGAGCATGGACAACACCAAGAACTTGGTAACAAGTTTCAACTTTATCTACAATTACTCTAATCGCGTAAACATCATAAATATCTTCAAAATCTTTTTTCTTATTAACCATCTTTTTATAAATGGAATAAGTATTTTTCATACGTCCTTTAATAGAATATTGAATTTTAGCTCCATCAAGCAATGAACTTACTTGATGAATTAATTGTTCAATAATACCATCTTTTTCATTTTCTTTATGATGTACAAGATTAGTAATCTTAGTATACATTTCGTTATCAAGATAACGAAGTGATCTGTCTTCAAGCTCAGACTTAATATGGAAAATACCAAGTTTGTCAGCAATTGGAGCATAAATCTCTAATGTTTCTTTAGCAATACGAACTTGTTTCTCAGGTATCATCGAATCAAGAGTTCTCATATTGTGTAATCTATCGGCTAATTTAACAAGGATAATACGAATATCACGTGCCATCGCAAAAAGCATCTTTTGATGGTTTGAAACTTGAGCTTTTTCTAAAGATGAAAACTTAAGCTTAGAAATTTTAGTAACACCATCAACAATTGATGCAATATCCGCATTAAACTCATTTGTAATATCTTCTAGAGTTGTATCTGTATCTTCTACTACATCATGTAATAATCCTGCACAAAGAGCATCAGGCCCTACATGAAGGTCTGCAAGAATAATAGCAACCTCTAATGGGTGGATAATATATGGCTCTCCTGACTTTCTAAATTGAGCACTATGTTTGGCACTAGCATAATCAAAAGCCTTTCTTATTAAATTCAAATCACTTTCTTTATGAATATAAGTAGTTACATGGCTAAGTAATCTATCAAAACTAATATTTGAAAATTTATTTTCCATTATATCCACCTCCTTTTCTTTTCTTTAAAATTTATTCACCATCATATGATAGTAATGTATAAACAGGGCATTCAAGTTTATCTCTACCACCAAGAGCAGGTAACTCAATAACAGCTGCAAAACCTACTGTTTCAGCTCCAAGCATCTTAACTAATTCTTCACATGCATGAGCGGTACCACCAGTAGCAAGAAGGTCATCAACAATTAATACCTTGTCACCCTTCTTTAAAGCATCCTTATGGATTGCAAGAGTATCAGTACCATACTCAAGTGCATATGTAGCACTAATTGTTTCTCTTGGTAATTTACCAGGTTTTCTTACAGGGGCAAAACCAAGACCTAATTTATTAGCTAAAGCACAACCAAAAATAAATCCTCTAGCTTCTGGTCCGATGATAACATTAGCACCAACTTCTTTAGCAAATTCAGCTAATTTTCCAATTGAATAAGCAAATGCTTTTCCATCACGTACCATTGGAGTAACGTCTCTAAACATTATTCCTTTCTTAGGGAAATCTTCAATAGTTGCAACATAATCTTTTAATTCCATACAAAAACCTCGCTTCACGCTTTATTATTATACCATAAAATATTATATATTTTAAACTATAATTAAATTATGCGACTATTTATTTTACTATAAATTTGTTATTTTTGATATAATGAAATTAGAAAAAACAAGGAGGTTTAAAATGGAACCCTTAGCACATAGATTACGCCCTACAACATTTGATGAAGTTGTAGGCCAAAAAGATTTAATCGGACCTAACGGAATAATTAGAAAAATGGTAGATCAAAACAAATTGATGTCTATAATTTTATTTGGTCCTCCCGGATGCGGAAAAACAACAATCGCTAAGATTATTAAAGATAAATATTCAATTGACACATTTAGCTTTAACGCCTCTACTGACAATAAAAAAGTACTTCAAGATATCGCTGATAGTGTCAAATTCTATCATAACGCAATTGTAATTATTGACGAAATTCATCGTATGAAAAAGGATACTCAAGATTTTTTATTACCATTCCTTGAAAATGGTTCAATTACAATTGTCGGACTTACCACAAGTAACCCATATATTTCAATTAATCCTGCAATTAGATCAAGATGTCATATTTATCAACTTAAGCAAGCAACATCTAGTGACATTGTAGAATTACTTAAAAGAGCGTTAAATGATTCAATATTTAAAGATGTTACAATATCTGACGAAATTTTAGAATTTATAGCTTCAAAATCTGGCGGAGAAATAAGAAGCGCTATTAATATGCTAGAAAGCCTATCATTACTTAGCGGAAAAATAACAATTGAAGAAGCCGAACAAGCTATTGGCATGAAAGCTTTAAAGTTAGATAGTAAAGACATCTACTACTATGATTTACTTTCAGCTTTACAAAAATCAATCAGAGGTAGTGATGTTGATGCCGCTTTATTATACCTAGCTAGACTTATTAAACTTGAAGATTTAAACATCATTATAAGAAGATTAACTGTAATTTCTTATGAAGATATTGGCTTAGCAAATCCACAAGCTAGTGTCATGGTTACTAAAGCTTGTGACAGTGCATTATTACTAGGACTTCCTGAAGCTAGAATTCCTTTATCTTTTGCCGTAATTCTACTAGCATTAAGCCCAAAATCAAATACAGCAGAAGCTTCAATTGATAAAGCGTTAGACGACATAGAAAAATATCCGGATTTTTCTATTCCTAACAACATTTTAAATAGAGAAATTAAAGGAAATTCAAAACTATACAAATATCCTCATGATTATCCAAATGATATTGTATATCAAGAATACATGCCAAAAGAAATTAGAGATCATTCTTATTACGAGCCAAAAGAAACAGGTAAATATGAAAGAGCTATTAAGGAATATCTAGAATACGCTAAAAAAATACTTAAAAAATAAATAAAAAAGGGGAATTAATAACTAATCATTTAATTAGACTAGATAAAATTCCTCTTTTTTATTTTTATTTCAAAGTAGTCGTAGGAGAATCTTTTTTAACTACTTTTCTAACTGTTTTCTTAACTGCCTTTGGCTTTTCTGAAGTTTTTTCTTCTTTCTTAACGACCTTTTTAACAGTCTTTTTTACTTCTTTAGTCTTTGGAGTAGTTGACTCTTTTGATTCTTTTTTAGAATCTTTTTTAACTACTTTTTTCTCAGACTTTAGTGCCACTTTTTTAGAAGCAGCTTTCTTAGTTTGGTCCATATTAATTACTGGCTTTAATAAATGTGAAGGGTCAGTTGAAATTAATACAGGAATAATAATCGGACTAGCATTAGCTTCTTTATATACCATACGAGAAACCGCATTTCTAATATCTGACTTAAATTCTGACCAATCAATACGAGCTTGTTGTAAATATTTTTCACAAACAGTTTCAAAAGCTTTAGTAATCTTTTCATTAAATTCAGGATGTTCAGTAATATATGCGAATCCCTTGCATACGATTTGAAGTGGAGTAATCACTTTCTTAGTTCTTGGGTTAATATTAGAATATAAAAGAATTACACCAGATTCACCAAGTAATTCTCTATCACGCATAACAACTTGACCAACGTCTCCTGCTACATCACCATCATTCATAATTTCACCAACAGGAACACTACCCTTGACACCAGTTAATACTCCATCTGTAAAATTATATAAATCACCATTATCAGGAATGATTAAATTGTTAACTGTATCAAATCCAACGCAGTTAGCAATTTGAATACATGCATATTGGTGTCTATATTCACCTTGAACTGGAAGAATATATTTTGGATGAAGAAGATTAATCATCATCTTTAATTCTTCTCTATTTGCATGTGATTCTGGTAATAAGTCTTGTGTAAATGTTGTTACATTTGTACATACTCTATATATCATATCAAGTGTACGAGCGGCCATCTTTTCAGTACCTGGATATGGATTAGTTAAAATGACAATATTATCACGATCGTTGATATTAATTAATCTATCACGTTTGTTAGCCATTCTTTGTAGCATGTAATAAGGTTCATGTCTTTCACCTGTTACAAGTACAACAAGGTTAGCATCATCATTTTTGTTGTTATCATCTAAGAATTTTAAATTAACCAATCTATCTTCAGGAACTCTTAAATATCCCATGTTGATACCAACATCGATAGTTCTTTGAGTCTTTCTTCCTAAGATTGCAATATTTCTATTGAATGAATTTGCAATATCAATAATTTGTTGAATACGTTGTAAATCATTAGAGAATAACGAGAAGATTAATCTACCATTTGATTTTACAAAAATATTTTCAATTCTTTGTTTGAACTCTAAAATTGTTCCACGAGATCCTTCGTATAAAGAACCTTGAGCTTCAGGAAGCAATGCAAGAACTCCTTCTCTACTTGCACGAACAAGTGCACTAAACATTGACAAATAATCAGCTTGATGTTGATTTTGGTCAAATGTGAAGTTTGATGTATACACAATAGCTCCGTCTTGAGTATGAATGATAATACCATATGAATCATAAATATTGTGAGCAGTATTCAAGAATGTAACACTGACATTATTTGTATTCGAAATTTTATAAATTGTCTTTGAGTTTACTTCAACAAAATGTAATTTTGAATTGTCAAATCCTTTTGACTTTAATAAGTCTTGGACTAAAGCTAAAGTGAAATGAGATGCAAAAATCTTGACATCAGGGAACTTAGTTACAAAATCAGTCACAGCACCCATAGCTTCTTCATGACCATGTGTTAAGAATAAACCAACAATGTCTTTCTTTCTTTGTTCAAGATAAGTTAAGTCTGGAGAAATATAGTCAACACCATATAATTCACTTGTAGGATATTTTATACCACAGTCTAACACAAAAATCTTAGTATCTACTTCTACAATATATAAGTTTTTACCACATTCTTGGCAGCCACCAAGAGAAACGAAATTAATTTTACTCATAATAAATCAATCCATCAAATATAAAGGGATGGATTAAACTCCTTTCTGTATTCAGTTATTTCAGTTATAAAAAAATAGAAACTACGCTATATATATATTATCATACATCAAACATTTTTTAAAGACCCATGCTTTAAAAAATGGCCTTAAACCGCTAAATTAGCCACTATTACGAAACTTTTTTGTAAACAATTTGAGTAATAAATACGTTTTATTATTAAACAAAAAAACTAGTAATTAGAAAACAAATCTAATTACTAGTTATTATATTACTTAGATAATTCAAGAATAGCAGCTTTTAACTTTTCTGCTAGTGGCTTGCATTCTTCATCAGTCAAATCATGAAGATGTGGATTCATTAAGAATACTCCACCCCATTCATATTGATCCTTATATTTAGGGCATAGATGTACATGTAAATGTTTACCTGTATCACCATACATACCATAATTAATCTTTTCAGGATTCCAAACCTTATGCATAGCCTTAGCTACTAGATTAACATCAGCAAAGAATGCATTACGTTCTTCATCAGTTATATCAACCATCTCTGAAACATGGTCCTTATATGCTACAATAGTACGGCCTGGATGGCTTTGTTCCTTAAAAATATAAACATTAGATGTTGGAAGTTCTACGCAAAAATAACCGAATTTTTCGTATAAACTTGGATTTTCATCTTTCATGCAATATGCACAATTACAATCTTTCATAAAAAATCTCCTTTAATAACAAAATTATTTTATCACAAATTAATGTAAAAAAATAGAACTAGAAAACCTAGTTCTATTAATAATTTTATTTAGATACACCACAATTAGTTAATAGATTAGCTAATGAATTAACATCTAATGTGTCTGGTTGAATATCTCTTTCATTTTCAGCATTATGCCAATTAAACTCTTCTACAGATATTAAGTT
>OCVV011357881.1_pt1 | contig 11483 bp, 9 predicted proteins | sample 1539721 | NCBI WGS metagenome assembly OCVV01 (sample SAMN02144230, study PRJEB22623) | gut metagenome | biome: sheep rumen | host: Ovis aries | place: New Zealand | reverse complement strand
AATAATTGTGGTAAACAATTTATGACCGACTTATATTTACAATTTATCAATAGCGAACATTCTAGAGAATATTATAGAAAAGTTTTTAAAACTCTCTTGCAAGAGCAAGAAGGTTCTTACTTAATTCACTGCACTGTAGGTAAAGATCGAGCTGGTACCTCTATATTATTCTTATTGAAGGTCCTAGGAGTTAAAGATGAAGATATCTTAGAAGATTATCTTCTCACTAATATCTACGTCGAAGAAGATATCCAAAATAAAGTTAAACTTCTCTCTTCTAGAATTGATTCTCCTATTCTAGAATCAACTTACCGTGCTCTATTTGGAGCGGATAGAGCTTATATAGAAGCTCTTGCAAAAGAGATTATTAAGAAATATCAAACCTTCGATAGATTCGCTCTTGAATTCTTAGATTTAAGTAAACAAGATCAAGATTTATTAAGAAGCATTTATCTAGAATAAAAATAATAGAGTCACCTCTATTATTTTTAATTGAAAAAGCGGGTTTTTACTAACCCGCTTATAAATTAACAATCCCAGTCAATTCTAACTTTGATGACCGCTTTTTCTATAGTCTCATCATTGACCTTAATACAAGGTTTGTGGAGATCAGGAGGGAAAACCAAAGCAAAGGTTCCACCTTCTAAATTAATGATGCCATCTAATTTACCTTCATAATTAACTTTGTCTTTAACTTCATCGTAAGGGACGGTAACAGGTAAATTCTTACTAATATCAGCGTACCCGAATCCTTCCACGCCCTTTAAGACAATTTGGATATCTAACCATTTATAGTGAGATTCAATTTTCGCATCTTCGAATTTCTTACCGATGTAAGATTGTCTATTAACAAAGACATTACCTTCATCTAAAACAGTCTTACCAGCAGGAAGCGCTAATAAGCCTTCCACACCTTTTTCTTTCATAAAAGCAAAGGCTAAAGACAAATTCTTCGAGAAAGCGAAGTACTTAGGGTCAAAGTCAACGATTTTTCCAATAATCATGAGAAATAATTCCTTTCAATAATATTATATTTACGTAAAGGCGTTAAGGTAACAATATTGTTTATATAAATTAAAACTTGTGTCGAGAGTTTAATTTAATCTTTAAATCTCAATTTGTATTATCAATAAAAATGGGCTGAACAGTTTATTTGTCTAGCCCATTTAACAATTAGAATTTCATCCTCTGGTCAGGAGAATATTCATCACCTCTGATGAAATTATTTTCATCGTTAGTAATTTCAACTAAGAAGGCGATTAAAATCTTACCTACATTTACTGAATTTTTTAAGACCACGCTCTTTCTCTCGACAAAGCTTTTTTCATCTTCGTAAGTAGATGAAACGATCATTATAGGAAGAACGGGAACTTGTAAAAACGCTCCAGCAAAAGCAACTCCACCTAATTCCGAATCGAAAAGTAATTCAATCTTTCTCTCTTGAGATAGACTCTTGTAATTGAAAGGTATATCTTTAGCGGATTTATAGAAAGTTGAAGCGGAGATTATACCTCCAGTAAAGGTGTTTAAAACTGAAACTTCACTAGAAGCATCATTCAACAGAGTAATTAAATTTTCTGACACGGAAATATAAGGAGCAAATCCTGGTAATTGATGTGAATGTAAAGAAGTATCTTTAAATAGCATATCAACATCGATTAATTTGATGTAGTTACCAAAGAAAATAGATCCTACAGGTAAGTTAGGTGATAAGGAAGTTCCTTCTCCTAAATATAAAACTATATAAGGGTTAAATTGCTTAATTAAATATTGAGTCACCAATGAAGAACGATAAGAAGAATAACCAGTGTTAGCAATGACGACATCTTGGCCGTAAATCTTACCTTTTCTATAAGAGACATTTCCATCTAATTCAACAATCTCCTTAGAAGGAGTACGCAAAGCGTTTTCAATATAGATTAATGAATCGTTGCTGTTGCCTAAAATTAAAATCATTTCTAGTCTCTCCTTTCAAAGGTGTTAGTTGCTAAGAAAACCTCAAATTCTTGTTTAGATAGAGGTTTAGAATAATAGAAACCTTGAATGACGTTACATCTCATTTCTTTTAAGATATCAACTTGCTCTTGGGTTTGAACACCTTCAGCGATAGATTCAATATTCAAAGATTTAGCTAAATTGATAATCATTCTCACAATTTCTCTGTTCTTCAAATCTGAAGTCATAGCATCTATAAAGGATTTATCAATCTTTAAAGCGGAGATAGGATATTTAGCTAAATTACCTAAAGAAGAGAAACCTGTACCAAAGTCATCCATTAAAATACGAACATGTAATTCTTTTAATTGCTCTAAGATATTAAAAACATAAACGAAGTTAGAAGCAGTTGATGACTCAGTAATTTCAACTTCTAGATAAGAAGCTGGAACTTTATTATTAACTAATTCATTACTAATAGATTCGACAAAGTCAGGTCTATTAAAATCGGATGAGGTGAAGTTAACAGAAATAGGAATCATCCTTCTGCCTCTTTTTCTCCAATCACCTAAATCTTTACAAACTTGCTCAAAGACGTAGAAATCTAGAATGTGAATTAAACCTGATTTTTCACATTCGCCTATAAAGGCCCCAGGAGAGAATAAACCTCTAGTAGGATGTTGCCATCTAATTAAAGCTTCCGCACCGACGAATTTATTAGTTTGAATATCAAATTTAGCTTGATAATAAACCTTGAAGTCGTGGTTTTTAATACCTTCTCTAATTTCTTGTTCTAAGACATCATCGTGGACAACTTCTTCTGACAATCTTTCATCGTAATAGAGTCTATTTTGATAATTATTAATAGCTCTATTTAAAGCTAAAGAACAATTGATAAACATAGCGTAGACATCATTAGTTTTGCCATCGATTGGATAGATACCAAAAGAAGGATGCATATTGACTCTAGTGTTGCTCTTTTCAAATAGCTCGTAAATAGATCTTTCTAATTCATCGATAAAGATATCAATTTCTTTTTTATCTTCTCCAATGTAATAGATGAAGAAAGTATTATCTTCAAACCCCGCGTGTAATTTAATTAAGTTCTCTTTCTTCTCTAATAAACCGTTTAGATATTTAATTATGTAACCGTAGAATAAATCCATCTTCTCTAATTGATAATATTGATAATTAACAGTGGAAGAAAAAATCTTAAAGGAGATAAAGGCGCCTTGTTTAGGTTTAACGATCAATTTAGGTTCAGGTAACTTCTTTTTTATAAAAGGATCGCTATTTTTTTCTCTGATAGTTTTAAGTGCATTTAAATAATTGTTATATAATTTAAATTCTGAAGCGTTCTTTTTAACTAAAGGAGAAACATATTTTAGAAATGTTCTCTGATTAGCAAAGTAAGTCTTCTTTACTTTGTAGATTCTTTCAATATCGTCATTGCGATATTTTAGTTCCCTTATGGTTCTACTTCTAGTAGCGATAACAACTACGTTTACAACAGATAAAAAGGCAAAAGCTAGAGCTATAATCATAACCCTAATGCCAGTGTAAAATTCAGTTAAAGCCGGAATTAATTGTAAGCCACCTAGTACATTGAATAAGATGAAAGCCAAAGTTAAAATAGCAGAGATAGCAATAGTAGATATATAGATAGCTTTACTTATTTGATATCTTTTTCTCATTTATTATCTCCTCCTTTATTTTTCTCGTTCAGCATTTCTTGAATCATCTCTTGTTTAAGTTTTTCTTTTTCCTCTTCAGATAAACCTTCTAGAGGGTTAGAAGAATCAACTTTCTCGTTTTTATTTTTAGACCCTATTTCTTCTTCAGGAGTCTTTTTAATCTTAATAATATCTACTACAGAAGTAATGATAATAATTAGAGCAGGTATCAAGATTAATAACAATAAACCCGTAGGACTAGATAAAGTATTCAATAGACCTCCAATAAATCCAGAAGCACCTACGACTTTAGACATGTAAACTCCAGCCATAGTTACTGAATAATTAACTGATTTAGTCTCATCTTTAAAATCTTTACCAGTGTAAGTATAAGAAGCACTTCTATTTTTAAAATCATCGATAACAGAGTTATTAGTTTCAGAAGCGAAAACATACTGAACTTGGTATTTGTCAGGATGATCGTAAGTGTTCGCACCTCTAACCACTAGATATTTGTTACCGTTAATTTCACCAAAATCTATAACTTTATGAACGACAGTAGCTTGGTAAACATTAGAGGCGAAAGGCTGTAAAGCAAAACCGTAAAAGACGACGTTGTCGTTAACCTTAATAGAATTAAAATCTTCCTTTTTCGAGACTAAAGCTGTGCCTACAGGATATAAAGTATTACCCTTTTCATCTTTAGCCATAGAGTCAGTCACAACATTTTCTACTTGGAATCCAAAGAAAGTGGGAACTCCATAATTAGAGCCTTTAGAGGCTAACCCTACTATTTCAATAATGGCGATAAAAGCTATAAAAATTATAAGTATAGTATTGATAACTCTCCCTACAATTTTCACAACATTCTTCTTTTTAGGAGAAGGTGAAGAGGAAGTGGGAGTATTGTTTATATTTTGTATTTCCATAAATCCCTACCTTCTATTTTTCCTATCGATAGCTTCTTCCGCTTCAACATCGACTAAAATATCATTTTTATTAATGTAATTAGTCTTTAATATAATCTCACTTAAAGGTGTTCTTTTTTCTTTAGATTCTAATTCTCTACCAGTAGTGAGATGCTGCTTTTTAAATTTCTCTTCGTAGACTTTTTTCTTAGTAGATTTTAAGGTGATATTAGGAAGCTTTCTATTATCATCTATAGAAATTTGAGCAATTTGTTTTCTTAATTCTTCTAATTCCTGTTCTTTTTCTAGAGCGATTCTCTTCTCTTCATTTATGCGATTTTCTTCTAAGATACGATTCTCTTCTTCTTGAATTAGACGTTGCTTTTCTTCTAATTCTTTCTGTTGTTTAAGTTTGCGTTCTCTCAATTCTTCACTGGCTTGCTTTTGAATTTCGATGTTGCGTAAAGTCTTAACTTCCTCTAAGAAGAAGCGGCGCTTAGTAGATTCAGATTTATCCATTAAAATATTGTTGATTCTCTTAGTTAAATCTTCGTAATATTCTTTATCAGTTCTAACTAATTCATAAGGCTTAAATTTATCATTTAAAAAGAGTATTTCATCTAAATCTGATAAAACTTCTACGTGATATTCATTTTTAGTGAATTCTAATGATTTATCTTGACGAGACTCTAATACATCATAAACAGATAAGAAATTTATAAAATCTAATCTCTGTTCTTCTTCGCTAGAGATATCTTTAACTTCCTCATCGACCATAAAGTCCATAGTGGCGTGTTCTTCTATATTTAAAAATTCCCATAACTCTAATAGAGCGTGGTAATCAGGATTGGATCTAAGTAAGTTAGTCTGCATAATAGGAGGAGTTATAGGTCTAGCTCCTTTCATATCTTCCTTCATGAATTTAGAATTTAAAAAGAAAGAGATATATTGTCTAGCAGTTCCAATTTTATCCATAGCTTCTTTAATCTTTTTAGAAATATCTTTAGAAGCTTCCGCAGGGGTAGAAATCTCCACTTCGGTTTTCAATTTAATAGTAAAATCTCCGACCTTGTAATTATTTTTTAAATACAAGATATCCATATCTTTAAGTTCGGAGAACTTCTTTAAGAATTCATATCTTCTTTCGACATATAAATGAAGTCTTTTAAGAAGGGTCATGACGAATCTATTTTCGTAGATTTGGACATCGATATCACCTTCGCTAGTTAAAATTTTAGAAGGGATTATAGTTCCATCATCTTCGATTTTTTTAACATATTGAGAGTGAGTAGATAAGTGAGTTATAGAAGTAGAATCCGTACGCTTAGCTAATTCCGCTGGTACTAGATAACTTACAGTCTTAATAAAAGAACGCGGGTTGGTAACAATAGTATTCATATGCCCTATAGCGTCGTTAACTTTATCAACCCAAGAAATATCTCTAGAAGTATCTTCTTTTCTGTGGATTCTTCCATAAGTTCTATTTCCACTGTGAGTAGCGTCAAAAAGACCCTTCAAGATTTTATCTTCCTTGAAGACTTGAGAATTGATTTCTTGATATTGTCGAAACAATTCGCTACTCTTTTTCATAAACTAAATTATTAATTCATTTTGATTAAATCTTCGATGTAAGACTTAGACATTGAGAAATTATTCTTACCGAAAAGTTTATCTAATTCTTCGATTAGACCGTGCAATTCATCTTTTAAGAAACCGATATTTAAAGATTGGAACTTTCTTAAAATCTTGGTGCGGAAGAAGAAATCTAATCCATCGACATCACTTCCTCCACAAGCGATATAAATAGGTAAGAAGACATTTAATTGCTTCATGATACGGTTACCAAAGACCAGCTTGAAGTTTCTTAAACAGAAATCATCCAAAGTGTGGAATTTAGTTAAAAGCGCTTGAGAGATAGGATTATTGACTATAGCGTCTTTATACAATTGTTCTAATTGAGAATAAGGAACTAATAAAGAGTCTTGATAGTCACATTCAAAAGGTTGAGCTCTATCATTAAAAATAACTGAGATTGCACGATCGTAAACCTTATCGGTAATTGTAAAGGTGGAGTCATCGTTATTAGCTGTACCAAAGAAATACAAGTTCTGAGGAATTAGAATCTTGCCATCTTTCAAATGGAGTGGATCGTTAGCATCAGGAGAAGAAATTAATTGAATCTTCCATTCTGAGATGTTAGGCATTTCCATGATGGATAAGAATTCAGCGAAATAATATTCGATTCTCGCTAAGTTCATTTCATCTAAGATGATGATATTGATATCTTTTCTATAAGTAGATTCATAGACTGCTCTAAGGAAGTCAGTTTCATTGAACTTCTTAGTGAATTCATTGAAGTAACCAATTAATTCAGTTCTATCTCTCCAAGAAGGTTGGACTGAAGCAATAGTAGCATCGTTAACAAAGAATTTACCTAAAGCGTAAGGTAAGGAAGTTTTACCTGTACCAGAGATACCTTCTAAAATTAGCAATTTAGAAGTACCCATACCCGCAAACATATTTCTAATGTCAGGTAATTTGTAATATAAGCCTAAAGAAGAGGCGGCGAAATTTCTAAATTTAATACAGAGTTCCTCTAAAGTTAAATTAGGAACATCCGCTAAAGAAGTGTCAGCTTTCTTATATTTATTATCAACTTGAACTAATCTAGAGAATCTAGAAGTAACTTCTTTAACAGTATCTTCTACATTTTGCTCATCTTTTTCTTCGCTTAAATTAGGGGCTCCAGCAGGTCTAATACCTAATTCACCAACTTTTAAATTTAAAATTTTATCTCTTTCTTGAACAGCGTTATATAATTGTTGATTTAATTGTTCAATTTGGTCTTGTAAAGCTTCAGCCTCCAAAGCTTTCTTATTGAAGTGAATATATTTTCTAAGTAACAAGACTATTAAGAAAATAATACCAGCAAATAAAGCTGCGACTAAAATCCAGAATAAGACGAAGAAAAACCATCCCCAGAATCCAAATGAGGGAGAATAAGAATTGAAGATGGAACCATACATTTGGAAGTTAGCAGGAACTTTAGTCCACTTGTAAACAATCCAGTCTGAAAGCCACTGAATTAAATCGCTCCAAAAGCGAGATAAGAATTCACGCAGATATTGAAAGAATGCATTTATATTATCCATATTTCGTATTTTTCCCTCACTATATTATTTTACTCTATTTTTATTTATAACTGATAACCACTACGGTCGTATTTCCCTGTTATTTTAAACTGAGAAATAAATGATGCAAATTCCGAAGAATTTATGTTGTCCATATCCCAGCCTTCAATGTAATAAGAGATTATCAATCTCTTAGCACTAGCCCCTGGCTCCAAATGGAATAGAGGTATTTCATTTTCCCCGATTCTATAAGTTAAATCGTCGAATGAATAAGTTTCTTCTTTAACAAATTCCACCCCGTTAGCTTCACTAGCTTGGTAATCTAATTTCCTCGTTCCAGCTTTAAAATACAAACCTTGTTCATTATCGGTGTATTCTTCATCAGTTAGTAAAGGATCCGTGAAGACTAATTTAGTCATAGGATCAATTCCCGTTTTGTCCAAATATTCATTAGGAGTCATGCCATCGATTTTCCATTCGCCATACAAAGCCGCACAATCAGAATAAGCTCCGTTTCTAAAGTTGGCAGGATAGGTATCGACATAGCCTCTATTACCTCTAGTTCTATCTATATCTAAGTAACCTGATAAGACAGTAAGTTCACTATTTTCTGTCTTAGTAGGGTCAATAATGTAATATTTATTATCTACTAGAATCGATATTCTTAAAGAATTGACAATAGAATTTAAATCATCGACTGTAAGGTTTGCGTATTTCTCTTTATTTTTGTTTTTTAATTTCGAGAGGTTTAAAGCGTTATTATTTTCATCCGCCTTAACAAATGTCTCATCGCTCAAATAAAAATTTACAGGGAAAGTATTATCTTTAAGTTCCCTAATATATAAATCCATAGTTAAAAAATGATCGGTATCTCTATCAAAGCCCGGAAAATAAGAAGGGGTTTCCTCTTGGTAAGAAGAGACGAAAGAAGTGTCTATATACGAACTAGTAAATTGTGGTAAATCCTTTTCAAAATCAAAAGAATCATTCCACCACTCGTCTTTAAAAGCTGAAGTGACAGGATAAAAGCCTCTGTGTAAAGGAGTCTCTAAATCTTCTAAATCTTGATTGTAAGAACCCGCAAAGCTCTTCTTTAAAATTTCATTAGTTAAATTGTCATAGTAATCGATATTGCCTAATTCGTTTTTAATTCCTAATTCAATTTTAGCCGGAGATACAGTAGAAACTGAAATCTCTTCAGTTCTTAAAATGGAGCTAGTGGCGTTGAAAGCAAAAGTGGCAGTAACCGCAGAGGCGGTACTGGCGATAATTAATGATCCAAAAGCTACAATTCTTATTATTTTTCTATTCTTGTAGTTTTTATCTAATTTGTTTCCACTTTTCATTTTTACCAACTTCTATGAGTATTTCTAACCATAAACGTGAAGTTCGCACCGATAGATTCTCCTATGATTTCATTTATACTAGCCTTGTCCCAGCCTTCGATATATAAATCAAAATCTATGATGGCTATACCATTTTCATCAGCCACTACAAAGATATTGAAAGCCGAAGTACTTTCTGAAGTAATGTTATTAGAAAAATACTTAGTAATATTTTCATAATTAGCCACTTCAGCATAACTTTCTACATCTTTAAGAGGCTTAACTCCTTTTTGTTTATTAGGATTAATAAAACAGTTGTAATTAAAATCACTTTGAGTAGTTACAGATTCAGAATAAGGCTCACCATAAACTAATTCACTTCCTTCTTTCTTTTGACCGTAGAAATGTTCTACATCTTCTCCACCTACTTTATAGTGGTCATATTGGCCATCAGCATCTAAATCTAAAGGTCCCCCGACTATAGTAGTGCCAGGTTCTTTAGCGCTAGGTTTAGTAATAGTATCGACACCTTCGACATTGACAGATTTCATTCTGACTCTCATGGCGTCTTTAGCTTTACCAGCAGACAAAGAAAAGTCTCTAAAAAAGATTTCGTTAAAAGCATCAGTTTTTAAAACTATAGAAAGGTGTACATAATTTCCTTTTTCCGCTTCTAATTTATAAGTCTCAAAGTCGCTGTTAACATAAGGAGCTCTGTAATAATTAACTTCATCACCTTTAACATATTTACCAGTGGTAATAGGATAAACAACTCCATTAGAGTAACCGTTAGCTTCTAAATAATATTTAGTAGCGCTAGGTTCAACAATGATATTTTCACCATCATTAGCACCATTGAAGTAATAAATCTTCTTACCTTCAAGTAAAGAATCTTCTTCATCGTAAATTAAATATTCGTTATTTAAATCAACTTCAGAAGCAAAACCAATTTGTAAATTTGCTTCACTACCAAAGGAGGTACCAGAGATAAAGAAATTCTTATCTTGTTGTAACTGGAACCAAGCGTATGTAGCTGATACTGACCCCACCCCTAGAACTAATATTAGTCCGGTGAGTCCAATTAATACTTTGGTATATTTTTTCATTATAAAGACTTAAGTTTTTTAAATATTTAAAGTGAGAGAAGAAGTTTGTTCAGAAGTATTTTCTTGATTAGGATTCTCTCCTACAGCTTTGACATAGAAAGAAACGCGTAGTTTACCATCTAAATATTCACCAACACTATCAGGATCCAATCCTTCAATCCACATGCAATAAGTAATTCTTACTACGCGCCCATATTCAATAAGAATAGGAGTAGACTCAAACAAATTGTTACCTTGATCAGTAAAGTAAGTGCATAAAGGATTGCCTAAGGCATCTTTATAATTTTCACAATACTTATCAATATATTCTTCTAAATAGGCTCTTTCACTAGCGGACATGCTGCTAGGAATAGTGTTCTTTCTAGTGTAATCCATGAAATTGTGGGTACTAGTCCCATCATCGTTATTTACATAATTTTCATAGACTCTAACTCTTATAGAATTAGATACTTTTCTATCTCCATCAGAAGTCTCCGCTAAGACATTCATACCATAGTTACATCTAACTGTAGTATCACCGTAATTTGAAATGTAGAAAGTCATAGCGTACAAATAACACTTGCTAGAATCTCCAAATGAATAATATTTTGACTTCTCACCAGTAGGAGTTTCTTCGTCATTATCAACAGGAGAATCAATTAAAATACTATTGATTTGAGTGATAGACTCATCAACACCCCCTGTAAAACCAGTAGTACGCAAAAAGGTACCACTTTCCGACATGTTCTTGTGGATGGAAGCGGCTAACTTAGAGTTAGTGTTATAGATAAATATTGAAAAGTTACCTACATAAGAAGACAAAAATGCAACCAAGATAAAAACGGTCACAAGAATAGCGATTATTGCTACTACAATTCTTGTCGTCTTACGTCTCTTTTGTTGTTTTACAGATTGTACGGTAGAAGCGTTCATATAAACTATTCACTTTGATGAATAAGCTTATAATTAATGAAATCTGCCAGGATTATCAGTAATTAGAAGCTTATAATTCTACCCTGAGACAGAAGACAAATCTTCTATCCTTGCGATAGCTGGCTACCATAGTTTCCCTTAGGCCCTTTAGCTTTGTGTCGCTCGCTTTCACGAGTTTTACTTTTCTCTACAAATATTTTATATATTTAATATTATATATTCAATTAAATTACTACTAATAAAGTGCATAAACATTCTAAAAATAGCCTTTTTTAACCTATTTTACTTAACTTTCTTCTTTAGCATCTAATAACAATATTTTAATAGTCGTAATAAAAAGTTAAAAAAGCGTGAAAAAAGGAAGTTGTTTCCAACTTCCTTTAATGTTTTTTTAAAGCTTTTTATGATTAGGCACCAGCAGCCATATCATTAATTAGCAATGCGTAGAATTGTAGATTAGAAGTGAATGTAGCATCATCGAATCCAGGTGCTG
>OCVV012825526.1_pt1 | contig 11485 bp, 7 predicted proteins | sample 1539721 | NCBI WGS metagenome assembly OCVV01 (sample SAMN02144230, study PRJEB22623) | gut metagenome | biome: sheep rumen | host: Ovis aries | place: New Zealand | reverse complement strand
CAAACAAGTAATTCATTAAAGAAATATATTCTAATTATTGATGACTCATCAGTTATTAGAAATTCTTTAAAAAGAATATTTGATGATACATATGAAATAGTCATGGCTAAAAATGGAGAAGAAGGAATAGACATCATTGATAAAAATATTGTTCAACAAAACTTTGATCCTAATAGACTAAATATTGTAGGTATCTTACTAGATTTAATTATGCCTGGTAAAACAGGATTTGATGTACTTAACTATTTAAAACAAAGAAGATTATTAGATAAAATACCAGTTGCTATTATATCTGGTGATGAAACAATAGAAACAAGAAAAAAAGTATATGAATATGATATAGTTGATATGCTTGAAAAACCATTTAATACAGATAATATTAGAAAACGTATTAATAAGATTATTTCTTTATACGAAACAGGTAACTCACTTCAAAGTATGTTAACTGCTCAAGAAAAGAAAATAGAAGAACAGGAAGCATCAGCTCAATCTAATACACCTGAGATTATTGTTTGTAATGTAGTAAAGAATATTCATAACTGTGATGTATCTCAAAAGATTACTAATTATTGTTTAGCTCTTGCTACAGAACTTAAAACATCTAATCCAGCACTTAATATTGATGATAGATTTATAAAAGCAATCACAGATACATGTTATTTATATAACATAGGTTCTATTGCCATGGATAATACAGCTATTATTAATAAAGAATATGTAGAAACAGAAATTAATTATGCTTTAGAAATAATAAAAATAGTTTTAACAGATGACTATGATTTAAAAGTAGCATCTAATATAGTTAAATATGCATGTGAAACCTACAATGGTCGTGGACTTCCAAATGGTATTCAAGGTGTTGATATACCAATTGAAGCATCTATTGTAGCAGTAGCAGTAAGACTTGCAAACGATACTTCTAATTTACCATTTGTATCTAAAGCACTTGACGTAATTGAAGATGAATCTCCAAGATATAATCCAAATGTCTTAGCTGCACTTAATGCAATTAAAGATAGAATGAATTAATTATGAAAGTGTTTAAGAAATATGCACCATATATTTTATATGGAATAGGTATAATAATTACACTTGTTATATCTATTTATGTTAATTCTTCTGAAAGCAATAATGTTATTACATCTGTAACTAGTATGAATCAAGGTGGATATGATTATAAAGTTTATTACAAAGAGAATCCTTATTATAAAGAACCTTTTTATGATAAAACATCTAAAGAATTTATAGCAGGATCCTTAGTAGATAAAATAGACATCACTTTTGATTATCATTTAACTTTTTCAGATATTGTATCTAATAGTATTAGTTATTATTTTGAAACATCTCTTAATGTTGAAAATAAGTTAGATGATATTAAAACAGGTGAAAAAGAAGAAGAAAAAATCATAAGTAATAAAAATGATTTAACTAAAACAATTAGTATAGATTATAACTATTATAAAGATTTATATAATAATTATATAAATGACTTAGGTACCTCTTATGAGGGTAATGCAATCATTAAAGTATATTTTAAAGTTAATAGTAAAGTAGATTATCAATCTATTGATAACTTAGATAATAATACATTCCAAGAATTAATAATTCCAATTACTTCTGATCCATTTGAAATAAAGTACGCTACAAATATTTCAAATAAAGAAAAGACTATTACTATTAAGAAAAATGGAAGAGAAAGTATTTATAATACTATTATTTCTATCTCTATGTGGGGTATAGCACTTTTACTATTAATTCTTGCATCAATTAGATTTAATAAGGAACAAGACTTATCATCTCCATATAAGAGAAAATTATCTAAGATACTAAGAAATAATGATGACTTAATTGTAGATGTAAAAAGACTACCTTACTTAGATTCTTATGAAGTAATTGAAGTAGCATCTTTCCAAGAACTTAAAGACGCTGCCATGAACGTTAATATGCCAATTAACTTTAAAGAAGAAAGAAGAGTAGCTAAGTTTGTTGTTATTAAAGATAATATAGCATGGATTTATTATTTAAAAGAAAATAAAAAGGCTTAACCTTTTTATTTTTTTAATTAATGTGTTATAGTATAGACGAATAAGAGGTGATGTACATGGCTTCATTTACAACAAGAATAAAAGATGAAATAACTAAAATTGAAACTAATAAACTTGAAAGCATTGCTGAGGTATGTGCATACCTTGAAGTAAATGCATCATTTAAGAATAATGAAATAATCATGTTTATAGAAAATGCATCAGTTGCAAGACGTATGTTTTCTTTAATAAAAAGAATATATGGTATTAATATAAAATTAACAATTAGAACACAAAAAAAGTTTGTTAAAAAAACTATGTATATTCTAGAATTAAAAGAGAAAGTAGATATTATCACATCTGATGTAAAAGATATGTTTAATAATATTAAAGATTATTCAGATGAAGAAAAAATGAGTTATATAAAAGGGGCATTCCTTTCAAGTGGATCTATAAATGATCCATCTACAAGTAAGTATCATTTAGAACTTTTAATAAGTGATAAAGAAGTTGCAAATCTTATTAATGAACTACTTAGAGAGTTTAACTTTAATTCTAAGATAATATCACGTACAAAGGGATATATGATATATATAAAGTCAGCCGAAGAAATAAGTGACTTTATAAAAATGCTAAATGCTATAGATGCCTTATTCTATTTTGAAGACATAAGAATTTATAGAGACCATAAAAACATGGTTAATAGACTAAATAACTGTGAACAAGCTAATGTAGAAAAAATGATGAAAACTTGTAATGAACAAATAGAGAATATTAACTATTTAATTAAAAATGATATGTTAATGCTACTTGATGATAAAACTAAAACAATAGCAGATTACCGTATTAAATATCCTGAAACAACAATGTCTGAACTTGCTGATATAATTTCAGTAGAAACAGACTTTAAAATGTCTAAATCAAGTATTAATCATGGCTTTAGAAAAATTAAAGATTTAGTAAACAAGTCAAAGAAAAGTGAATAAGTCACTTTTCTTTTTATTTGAAATAAAATACAAGTAGGTAAATGTAAGAATAATAATATCAGGAATATTTTAAATTCTATAAGGTAGAGGAGTATCTCTACTTTTATTTTGTTTTTTTTATTGATATAATTATATAGGATAAGGAGTTGGCTAAAATGATGAGTCTCAAAGAATATCAACAAGGGTTAAAATTTTTATTTATTATAGCCATAAAAAGATTATATAAAGGTGAGGTTTTTATACTAAATAGTATAGATCATGGTATCCAAACTAAAATAGAAGCCGCCATTAATATAACGGAAGATGAAATACCAAATATTAAAAAAGAAATGGATAATTTAATTAATAGAAATCTTCCAATCACGAAAAAGATTATTAGTAAAAAAGATGCATATGATTTCTATATTAGACATAATGAAATAGAAAAAGCTGAAAACGTACTTAAGATAAGTAATATATCAGTTTCTATGTTTGAACTTGATGGAGAATATAATTATTTCTATTCTTCTGAAATGCCTGAGTCAACAGGACTTTTAAAAGGTTATGATTTATATTATGTTAAACCAAATCAAATTGTTATTTCCTATACTATGAATGGAAAAATGGATTTTAAGTTTAGAAATAATATATTTGAAACATATGATAATAGTCGTAATTGGGCAAAAAAAATTCATATTGAATATGTATCAGATATTAACAATTTAATTGCTAAAGGCAAGATGGATGATCTTATTAGAAAATGTGATTTACTAATGGATGTAGAAATATATTTAGCATGTCAAAAGATTATAGCATCAGAAAAGAAAATAGTATTACTTGCTGGTCCTTCTAGTTCAGGTAAAACAACTACTTCAAGAAAACTTGCTAATGCTCTAGGTTCAATAGGAATAGAAGCAAGAGCAATTACGCTTGATGATTATTTCTTAGAAAATGATGAAGCACCATTATTACCTGATGGTTCAAAAGATTATGAATCCTTAAAATCTTTAGATTTAGATTTATTTAATAAACATATAGAAACACTTCTTAATGGTGGAGAAGCAAAATTACCAGTATATAACTTCGTACTTGGTATGAAAGAATATCCTAATCCTCCAATAAAATTGGAAGAAAACGAAGTAATAATAATTGAAGGATTACATGGAATAAATCCAAATTTATTCTATAAAAAAGAACTTGCAAATGATGCCTTTAAGATATATATAAGTCCATTCTCACCACTTAGAATAGACAGACATAACTATATATCTTCAACTGATAATAGATTATTAAGAAGAATAGCAAGAGACTTTAGAACAAGAGGTAAGAGTGCAGAAGCATCACTAGACTCATGGTCTAAAGTAAGAGAAGGTGAAGAAAAATATATCTTCCCATATACAGATTCAGTAGACTATATTATTAATACATCTAGTATCTATGAAATAGGTATATTAAAAGTCATGGTAGAACCACTTCTATATAATGTAGAATTTGATTCACCAAGTTATAAAGAAGCAAGAAGATTACTTGATAGCTTAAGATGTTTCTATCCAATATCAAGTGAATATGTATCTAAATCATCTGTATTACGTGAATTTATAGGTGGTTCAATATTTGAAGGAGATGTTACATAAAATGAAAAGAATAGCAATAAATGGATTTGGTCGTATTGGTAGACTAGCTTTTAGAGAATTAATAGGAGATAAAGATTTAGAAGTAGTAGCAATTAATGATTTGGCTTCTACTGAAGATCTTTATATGTTACTAAAGTATGATTCAAACTTTAGAATGTTTAATTCTTCTAAACTATCATTTGATGATGAACATATCATCATGAATGGTAAAAAAATAAGAGTATATAAAGAAATGGATGCACTAAATCTTCCTTGGGATAAAGAAAGAATAGATGTAGTTCTTGAGTGCTCAGGTCATTATACTGAAGTTGAAAAAGCTGAAAGTCATATTAAAGCTGGTGCTAAACATGTAATTATATCTGCACCTGCTAAAGGAGATTGTAAGACTGTTGTATATAATGTTAACCATGATATCCTAGATGGTACTGAAAAAATTATTTCAGCAGCAAGTTGTACAACTAACTGTCTTGCTCCAGTTTTAAAAGTAATAGATGATGAATATAAAGTAGTAGCAGGATACATGACTACAATACATGCAACTACTAATGATCAAACAACACTTGATGTTGTACATAAGAAGGGCGCTTACTCAAGAAGAGGAAGAAGTGCCATGGAAAATATTATTCCTGCAGAAACTGGTGCTGCAAAAGCAATTGGTAAAGTTATTCCAAGTGTAGATGGAAAACTTAAAGGTTCAGCTTTCAGAGTACCAACAATAGACGGTTCTGTAGTAGATTTAACTGTAATAGTTGAAGGACATCCTACAAAAGATGAAGTAAATGCAGCATTTGAGCATGCTTCAAATAAAACATTAAAAATTACGAATGATCCAATTGTATCAAGTGATATAATTGGTCAAAAAGTAGGCGCTTTAGTTGATGGATTATTAACTGATACACTTACAACTGAGGATGGACAAACAATAGTAAAAGTAGTAGCTTGGTATGATAATGAACTAGGTTACACTTCTCAAATGATTAGAACAATGAAAGTTCTTATTTAAAAGGTATAATATGAAAAAGATTAAATACATCTTTGTATTCGTTTTTCTTCTTTTTATTAGCTTAACTCCAGTATTTGCGTCTAATTTTCAACCAAAGGCAGCACTTAATGAATTATATGATGGATCAGGTTCGTTCTATGTTAAATTATGGTTTGAAGGAATAAGTGCTAACGAAGTAGAAAATTATATTCAGTATGATCCAACGCTTTTTGAAATTGATCTTCATAATTCGGAACACTTTGAAGTAAGTGAATCTTATACTGATAAAGAAGGCAAATACAAAAAAATGTCCATCAATGCAAAAGCAGAAGATGATTATAAAGATGACATATATGCCATAGTTGAATTTAAATTAAAAAGTTCATTTAATATTGGAGACACTACACATGTAGTTTTAGGTGACTTTATTACTAATAGCTTAGAAGGCAAGAAGTATAAGAACAATGGTTTAATGTTAACTATAAATTATCATAGTTTAAAAGACATTTATTTCATAAGTGAAATAAGAACTGATGCTACTGATAATAAGATGTGGTTAAATGATAGACTATATTTAATATTATTTGTTGTAGTAATAATAATTACTTTAATAGTGGTATTCTTAATAATGCCTGCTAATACTACATATGGAAATAATAAACGTAGAATGAGAAAGAGTATTAAAACTAATAAGAAGAACTCTAAAGTACATCCTTTATCTATAGATATAGATGATATATCTAGAATAGGTGAGAAACCAAAAGAAGAACCTAAGAATAAACTTGAACTAGGTTCATATAATCCTTTAGCTTCTAATAAAGCAAAAGAGAAAAAGAAATTATCAAACGATAAAGATTTCAAAGAATCAAAAGTAAATGTATTTAAATCTAATAAAAAATAGTTTGACAAATATTATATTTATTAATATAATGAAACTTGTTAAAAACAAATGACGAAGACGTTAAATACCGAGTAGTATGAAGAGAGTTTTCCATATTGGTGAAAGGAAAATATATAAAAAGTATTTATGAATCACTTCCGATGTTATTTGGGGATAAGCCAAATACGAGATATCTCGCGTTAAGAGATGAAAGTGCATGAATTTAAACTCATGAATTAAGGTGGTACCACGGAGAATATTACTTCGCCCTTAGTTTGTGGGTTTTTTGTTTTTAAAAAAGGAAAGGTGAAAGATAATGTTTAAAGAATTAGACAAAAGACCAACTGCAGAAGTTGAAAAGACTATTTTAGAGACTTGGAAAAAGAAAGATATTTTATCTAAGACTATTCAAAATAGAAGTGATAAAGATAACTGGGTATTCTATGATGGACCTATTTATGCTAATGCCAAACCTGGTATTCATCATGTATTTGCAAAAACAATCAAAGATTCATTTTGTAAATACAAAGTAATGAAGGGTTTCAAAGTAGATAGAAAAATTGGACTTGACTGTAATGGTCTTCCGATTGAATATAATGTTGAAAAGAAACTAGGAATAAATGGTAAAAAAGATATTGAAGCAATGGGTATTGATAAATTCGTAGAAGAATGTAAAAAGAATACTGCTGTTAATATTGATGAAGTTAATAAAGTAACTGATATGATGGGTCAATTTATTGACCAAGAAAATCCATATATTACTTGTGTTAATGATTACCATGAAACTGAATGGTATTTACTTAAGGAAATGCATAAAAAAGGTGCTATTTATCACTCTAATAAGATATTACCTTACTGTCCTAGATGTGGAACAGAACTTGCTAAATTCGAAGTAGATCAAGGATATCAAGTAGACTCAGTTAATACTGTAATTGTTCCATTTAAAGTAGTAGGTAAAGATGAATACTTACTTGTATGGACAACAACTCCTTGGACTTTAATGGATAATGTTGCTGCCTGCGTTAATCCAGATTTAACTTATGTTAAAGTTGATTCTCAAGGATATAAATTTATCTTAGCTGAAAGCTTAAAAGATAAAGTAGTAGGTGAAGAAGCTGAAGTTATTGAAACATTTAAAGGTACTGACTTAGTTGGTACTGAATATGAACAATTAATGCCATTTGCTAAAGTAGAAGATGGAAAATCATTTGTAGTAGTTGCAGATAACTATGTTACTAGTGAAGATGGTACTGGTATAGTACATATTGCTCCTGCTTATGGTGAAGACGATAATAGAGTTTGTCGTGAAAATGGAATTGGTTGGACACAAAGTGTAGACTTACAAGGTAAATATACAATTGGTCCTTGGAAAGGCACTTTAGTAACTGATAAAGATCTTGAAATAGCAATTATTAAATATTTAAAAGAAAATGATAAATTATTTAAGAAGATTAAGATTGAACACGATTATCCACATTGTTGGAGATGTAAGTCGCCATTAATCTACTATGCTAAACCAGCTTGGTATATTAAGACTACTGATTATAAAGATAAGATTATTGAAGAAAATAATAAGATTAATTGGTATCCAGATTATGTTGGTACTAAACGTTTTGGTAACTGGTTAGAAAACATGGTTGACTGGGGTATTTCTAGAAACCGTTATTGGGGATGTCCACTTCCATTCTGGGTTGATGATGAAACTGGAGACTTTGAAGTAATTGGTTCAAGAGAAGAACTTATTGAAAGAGCAGACCAAGATTTAAAATATGAAGATATAGATTTACATAGACCATATGTAGATAATATTACTATTACTAATCCAAAGACTGGTAATAAGATGCATAGAGTAAGTGATGTAATTGATGTATGGTTTGACTCAGGTGCAATGCCTTATGCTCAATGTCATTATCCATTTGAAAACAAAGAATGGTTTGAAAGCCACTTCCCAGCAGACTTTATTGCTGAAGGTGTAGACCAAACAAGAGGATGGTTCTATACATTACTTGTAATTTCAACAATTATCTCAGGTAAATCAAGCTTTAAAAATGTTGTAGTAAACGATATGATGCTTGATGAAAACGGAAAGAAGATGTCTAAGTCTTTAGGTAACATTGTTGATCCAGTAGAAATGATGAATACATATGGAGCAGACAACATTAGATGGTATATGTTATATGTTTCTCAAGTATGGACTCCATTAAAGTTCTCTGAAAACGGAGTTAAAGAAGTACATTCTAAGTTCTTTAATCCATTTAAGAATACTTATACATTCTTCCAAACATATGCTAATATTGATAATATTGATATTAAAGAATGTAATGTTCCATATGAAGAAAGAGAAGATATTGATAAATGGTTACTATCTAAATATAATCAATTAGTATTAGATGTAACTGAAGGATTTGATTCATTTGATTTAAATCAAGTAGTTAGAACTATAACTACATTTGTATCAGAAGATTTATCTAACTGGTATATTAGACGTAATAGAGATCGTTTCTGGTCTTCTAAACTAGATAATTCTAAGAAGTCAGTATATATGACTACTTATGAAGTATTAAATGGTTTATGTAGACTTGCAGCTCCTATTATTCCATTTACAACTGAAGAAATCTATAAGAACTTAACAGGTGAAGAATCAGTTCATTTAGCTGATTATCCAACTGCTAATAAAGAGTTAATTAATAAAGAAATCGAAACTAAGATGGATTTAGTAAGAGACTTAATTTCAACAGGAAGATTTGTAAGAGAAGAAACTAAGATTAAAGTAAGACAACCATTATCAGAAGCTTTAATTGATGGTAAATATGAGTCTATCCTAGGTTCTTTAGTAGATTTAATTATTGAAGAATTAAATGTTAAGAAAGTAACATTTGTAAGTGACTTATCTAAATATATGAATTTCACAATTAAACCAAACTTTAAAGTGTGTGGTGCTATGTTTGGACCACGTATGAAGAGTTATCAAGAACTTCTTCTTAACTTAAATGAAGATGACGAAGAAGCTCTACTTCAAGAAGAAACTATTACAGTTGATTTCGATGGTGAAAGACTTGATATTACTCCTGATATGGTAGATGTAAGAATTGAATCTAAAGAAGGATTCGACGTTGGAATGCAAAATAATAGATTCGTTATTCTTAATACTGAACTTACTGATGATTTAATTCTTGAAGGTCTTGCACGTGAATTTGTATCTAAAGTACAAAATATTAGAAAGACTTCAGGTTTAGATATTGCTGATAGAATTAAATTATTCTATTCAGGTGATGAATTAACTAATAAAGCATTTGATGTTTATAGTGACTATATTATGTCTGAAACACTTGCCACTGTTTATGAACTTCGTGATGGTGGAGAAGTGAACGACATCAATGGTCATGATGTAAGCATTACTGTTGAAAAAAATTAAAAGATGACGCTTGTCATCTTTTTTATTTATTATTTATTAATTACTAAAAATAATGATATAATATAACTATATGGAAGGAAGATAAAAAAATGGGATTAATAAAAGCTGCACTTACTGCAACATCACAAGTAGTAGGTGATCAATTTAAAGAAGTCATCACTGTAGCTGATAGTGATGCAAGCCTACTTGTACAAAGAGGTATTGTTAATCATGGAGCAGGAAATAGAAACTATACAGAGGGTGTTATTACTAATGGTAGTACAATAATTGTTCCAACTGGTTATGCCATGATGATGGTTGAAAATGGAGCAATAAAAGAATTTACTGCAGAAGAAGGAACTTATACTTGGGATTCTACTTTACAACCTTCAGTATTTGAAGGAGGATTCTTCAAAGGTATAGGAGATTCAATTAAACAAATTGGAAATCGTATTACTTATGGAGGACAAGCAGTAGCTGACCAAAGAGTATATTTCATTAATACTAAAAATATAACTGGAAATAAATTTGGTTCACAACAACCAGTTACAATTGCTGATCCAAGATATGGTTCAGTAGAAATTACTTACAATGGAGAATACTCATTTAGAGTTGTTGATCCAGCTGTTTTAGTTGCTCAATTACTTGGTTCTAATGCTAAAGAAAATGTAACAGTAGAAGAAGTAGTAGGTGGTCAATTAAAGACTCAATTCTCATCAAACGTATCGACTTGTATAAGTGATTTAATGATTAAAAATAATATTTCATTTAATGCTATTCAAGGTTACAAGAATGATATAGTTAAAATCATGAATGACTTACTTGATGAATCATGGACTAAACAATATGGTTTAGAAATTAATGATGTTGCACTTAATGTTAATGCATCTGAAGAATCAAGAGAAATCATTAGAAGTATTGATAGTAGAATTGCTATGGGTAACGTATATGCAAATGGTAATGCTCAAGCTATGATGGCTGCAGATTCTGCAACTGCTATGCTTAATGCATCTCAAAATGCAAGTGGTTCTGTTGGTGCTTTCATGGGAATGAATATGGCTCAACAAGCTGGTTCTAACATGATTGGTGCTGCAGGAAATATTCAAGGGCAAAACAACAATAACCCACAATAATGATTAATTAAGCAACCTTCGGGTTGCTTTTTATTATGTTGTTTTTATTCGAACTTTTTTATATAATTTTACTAGGTGAAATTTAATGAATAAAAAAAAATGTTATATAGCTTTAATCATTTTACTTATAGATCAAGTTATAAAAGGATTAGTTCAAACTTTTGAACTAAAATATGTTATAATAAATAATATTTTTAGTATTGAATATACAACTAATACAGGAGCCGCATTCTCTATTTTAAAGAATCATTCAACTTCTTTATTAGTAATAGGAATAATTACACTTATTCTTGCATATAGTTTATCTTTTTCTTATAAAGAAAATAAACTAAATGATTTTCTATTTGGATTACTTTATGCAGGTATATTTGGAAATATAATTGATCGTGCCTTATTTGGTTATGTAAGAGATTTTATTTCAATTGGTAATTTTCCAGTATTTAATATTGCAGATATATGTATAGTTGTAAGTA
>OCVV011352359.1_pt1 | contig 11487 bp, 9 predicted proteins | sample 1539721 | NCBI WGS metagenome assembly OCVV01 (sample SAMN02144230, study PRJEB22623) | gut metagenome | biome: sheep rumen | host: Ovis aries | place: New Zealand | reverse complement strand
GTCGAATTGGCGCATCGTCTTGCTCCACGTGTAGCCTATCCATCCGGTGAGCTTGCCGATGTTGCGTTGCAGCAGCAGCTCGACGCCATATGCCCATCCGTCGCCTATCGCCACCTTCTCCTCCCAGCTCTCGCTGTTGCCCCAGAAGGTGGCACCATCTTTGAACTCCAGCAGGTTGTGCATCTTCTTGTAGTAGCCCTCAATGGTGATGTCGCCGATTATGCCGTTCTCGTAGAAGATGCCGGCGGCAACCTGTTGGGCGCGCATGGGCTCGATGTTCTGTGTGACGGGAACCCACAGGTCGGTGGGCATGCTGATGCTGGTGGTGGAAAGCAGGTGGAGGAACTGCGTCATAAAGGAGTAGCCTCCTTTCAGCGAAAGCCCCTCGCCCAGCATCCAGCGTGCCGAAAGGCGGGGCTGTAGGGTGGGGTAGAAGGCTCCGCGAACGGCAAAGCCGCTGAGGTTCAGACCGCCGTTGACTTTCACCACGTCGCTGATGCTCCAGTCGTCTTCTATGTAGAGGCTCATCTCTTCGGCGGGGATGGCTTTGGAGTTTACCGAGGTGTCGATGAGCAGCGAGCTGTTCATCTGCGCCGAGCTGTAGGCGTCGAGGTGGGCGCTTGACACTTCGGGAAGAAAATGGTGATGCGTGTATCCGGCACCGAATTTGACCAAGTGGTTGGGATTGGGTGTGAAGTCGAAGTCGCTCTTGAAGGTGAAGTCGTTAATCTTGGAGACGTAGTCCATCGTGAAGGTCGACTCCTGGTCTTCTTCGCTGTCTATGTCGCGTGTGGTGGTCTCGTAGGCCACGGTGATGTCGTTGCGGTAGCGGGTGTAGGCGGCGGTGAGGTTCATGAAAAGGCGCGGCGTCACCTCGTAGTTCCACCGCACCGAACCTACGATGTTGCCCCAGCGGTTGTCGAAGTTGAGGTATTGCTCCTGCACGTCGCTGCTCAGCGTGCGGATGCGGGTGTAGAGCACGTCGGAGCCCATATAGTAGCTGGCGAAGAGACGGCTGCGGTCGTTGAAACGGTGGGTGATTTTGCCGTTGAGGTCGTAGAAATAGTAGCCGGCGCTGAGACGGTAGTCGCCCTTCTCGCTGGTGCTGCTGCGTGCTGCCAGATGGCGCACCAGAGGCTGCAGCAGGAAGTCGGCATAGGTGCGTCGCGCCGAGAGGCTGAAGGTGGTATTCTCGTTGCGCAGCGGTCCTTCAAGACCTATCTTGGCGCTGATGAACCCTATCGAGGCGTTGCCGTGCAGCGACTTGTTGTTGCCGTTGTTGGTGGTGACATCCAGCACGCTCGACAGGCGTCCGCCAAAATGGGCTGGGAAGCTGCCTTTGTAGAGGGTCACGTTTTTTATGGCGTCGGTGTTGAACGCCGAGAAGAAACCACCCATGTGGCTCACATTGTAGAGGGGTACGCCGTCGAGCAGGAAGAGGTTCTCGTCGGGGCCGCCGCCACGCACATAGAATCCGTTGCTGCCTTCCGAGCCGCTCTGCACGCCGGGCAGCAGCTGCAAGGCCTTCATGATGTCGGCTTCGCCGAAAAGCACGGGGACCGATTTAATCTGCTCGATGGGCACTTCCATGGCGCTCATCTGCGACGACTGCACGCCTGCTATACGTTCGCCTCGGATTACCACCGACTTCAGCATAGTGCTGTTCTGCAGACGATAGACGCGCTTGATGTTGCGGTCGAGCTTCAGCACCTCGTGCTGACTGGCATAGCCCACATAGCTGATTCGCAGGTCGACGCTGTCGCTCTTCAAGGTCAGCGTGAAGCGCCCTTGTTCGTTGGTGCGGGTGCCTTTGCCGCTGCGCACATCCATCACGGTTGCCCCGATAAGAGTCTCGCCGCTGGCCGAGTCGGCAACGGTACCGCTGATGGTATGGTTTTGCCCGTAGACGGGACTCAACGATGAACAAAAGAGCCAGACAAGCAGCGGCAGTAGGGGTATATGGTGTAATCTCATTCTTTATTTTGTTGGTCAGTATTTATGTAAGATATTGTGTCTTAAGGGCTAAGTGCGATTTTCTTGATCTGTGGGAAATGCAAAAATAATAAATTCCATAAAGTTTGTGTATCTTTGCAGCCGCAATTAGGAATTCTTAACGTGGCAAAATGTTGAAACTTATTCGTATATCGTTCTTCATCGCATCTTTTTTTGTCGTGACGGCGCAGGCGCAACTGTCGCCTAACGCGGTTCGTGACTCCTTGTCGCTGAAGTCTATGCAGTCCTATATGGACACCTTCCCCGAGTCGGATCTGCGCGACCTCTACAAGTTCATGTTCCAAGGCTATTTCGGACCGGAACACCTGATCACTGATTCGATGGGTGCCGTCAAATATATCCGCTATGAGATGGAACATGCCGATTCCGCCGATTGGGAAATGCCGCTGTTCTATTACCCTACAGGTTTGTTGGGTTCTTATATTCGTGTGGACATCAATTATGTGCGAAAGGGAATTGTCCCGATGGAGACTTTCGTGTCGGCGTTGCTGCGCAGCGCTGCGGCGTCGACGCAGCATGACCGTTCTAAGACGGAGTCGTTCGATTATTGGAAACGCTTCTGGCAGCACTGTTTACCTCAGATCGCTACGCTCGTACCGCGACCGGGCAACTTTGAAGCCGACAGTCTGGCTATAGCGCAAACCCTCGAGGCGGGACAATATGCTGTCCATCATAGCCGCCGCTACAACATAGCCTATCGCCAACACTATCGCATCATCCGTCGCGACATTTTCGAAAAAGAAATTCTCCCCCTCATCCTCCGCCACTGATATGCCTATAGATGCCACTGATATGCCTATAGAAATTTAAACCATCCACTCTCGCCTCTCAAAATTTAAAAGCCCTCATGAATCTTTTCCAAAAACTTATCAATGGATCCGTCAAACTTGTCCAACGTTGGATGCCAGAACCGTTTCTTTTTGCCATACTGCTGACCTTCGTCGCCGCACTTCTGGCTATGCCCATCTGCCACCAGACGCCTGTCGAGGTCGTCGCCAACTGGGGCAACGGTGTATGGGGCCTTCTGGCTTTTGCCATGCAGATGGCTCTGGTGCTGGTCACAGGTTCGGCGCTGGCATCGGCGCCGGCACTGAAAAAGGCTATCGCCTGGATGGCCTCGTTGCCCAAAACGCCTGTGGCAGCCATAGCCCTCGTCACCGCGGTGTCGGCAGTGGCCTGCTGGCTCAACTGGGGCTTCGGCCTCATCGTCGGCGTCATCTTCGCCAAAGAGATAGCGCGCCGGTTGGCAGGCGTCGACTACCGCCTCCTTATCGCATCAGCCTACAGCGGCTTTGTTGTCTGGCATGCCGGCCTTTCGGGCTCTGTGCCTCTCAAGCTGGCCACGCCGGGCCCCGACCTGGCGGCGGCTACCAACGGTGCCATTGTCGACCCGATACCCATCGCGCAGACCCTCTTGCATCCTTTCAATATCGGTATGGTGGTGCTGGTTATCATCGCCATCACCGTTGTCAATGCCATGATGCACCCTAAGGGCAATGCCGTGGTGAGCGTCGACCCTGCTTTGTTGGAAGAGGAGGCGTCAGCCCCCGCTGCTCCCGCCGACAAGAACCCTGCTGAGAGACTGGAACACAGCCGTCTGTTGACCATCTTGGTGTCGCTGCTGGGTGTCGCCTATCTCGTCATCAGTCTCGGTTTTCGCGGCGCGTCGTTCGACCTGGGAACGGTCATCATGATATTCCTTTTCCTTGGCATCTTGTTCCACGGTACTCCGGTCGCCTATGTGCGCGCCTTCGGCAAGGCGGCCTCCGGAGCGGCTGGCATCATCCTTCAGTTCCCCTTCTATGCGGGCATCATGGGTATTATCACTGGGGTGGGGGAGAGCGGCATCTGCTTCGGTACGGTTATCAGTAATGCTTGCATAAACATTTCGTCTCCTGTTACTTATCCGCTTCTGACTTTTCTGTGTGCTGCTTTGCTCAACATGTTTGTCCCTTCGGGTGGCGGCCATTGGGCCATACAGGCCCCGATTATGTTCACTGCCGGCGCCGAACTGGGCGTGGATCCGGGTCTGACGGGAATGGCCATAGCCTGGGGCGACGCCTGGACCAATATGATTCAGCCTTTCTGGGCCCTTCCGGCATTGGCCATTGCCAAGCTGAGCGCCAAGGATATAATGGGCTTCTGCCTCATCGACCTTTTTGTCAGTGGTGTCATTATTGCTGGCGGTTTGCTGCTATGGGCTGTATGACAATGGGTTGTGATGTTGCGGGCGTTGCTCTGCATCGTGTGATGAATAGAATTTGTTTTTTGAAGTAAATTTATGAAAATGAAGAATATATTTTTAGTAATCCTTGCTGCCGCCTTGCTTTTTGCCGGTTGCAAAAACAAAACGGAAAAAACGGAAACAGCTGTCAACACTGCGGCGCTGCCAGCGTGTCATGTTCTAAGTGAAATGGATAATATGGAGGTCATAGCCATCCCCGACCGTGTCAATGAGATGTCTGCTGACCTGTTTCGAGGCTCCTACAACGACAGTCTGCTCGATGCGCTGCTGCATGGCGGCTCAAGTCCGTCGGCAATCAATGCGTTCCTGATCCGGATGTCTGACGATTTTGGTGGCACGCGCCGCAACATCCTCATTGATGCCGGTCTTGGCGAAGAGGCTGGCGGGGCCCTGCTGGCGCAACTCAAAAAGAATGATGTTAAACCAGAAGAGATTGATGCCGTATGCCTTACGCACCTTCATGGCGACCATATCGGCGGCTTGCTGAAAAGTGGACAACCGGTGTTCCCCAAAGCAGAGATCTACCTTTCTGTCGACGAATTCAACGCTTGGAGCGACGATGGTCCTATGGCGCAGCAAAACGACCTATGGAAACAGGTGCTGGCCTGCTATGCCAACCAGATACGCCTTTTCAAGGACGGCGACAAGATAGTCGACGGGGCGATTACGGCCCATCTGGCACCGGGTCACACGCCGGGTCATACGATCTACGAATCGGGTTTATGCTTTTTTGTTGGCGACCTTGTCCATGCTCAGGATCTCCAACTCAACTATCCCGACTTCTGTGCCCGCTACGACAACGACCCCACCATGGCCACTGCCACACGCAAGCAGTGGATTGACATAATCGGTCGCGACAGCGCTTCCTATTTCTGCGGTGCCCACTGCTACGAGCCGTTTATCATGCTGGCAGGCAAGCGTTAGTGGAGGAACTATTCTTTGGGTAGCGTGATTCTGAATGTTGTGCCTTCTCCGGGGGTGCTGTCGACGTCGATGCTGCCCTTGTGTAAGGCCACCACCTGCTGCACGTAGCTTAACCCGATGCCGAATCCTTTCACATCGTGCACGTTGCCGGTCGAGACACGATAGAAGCGTTCGAAGATGTGCTTCTGGTCTTCCTTGCTGATTCCTATGCCGTGATCTTTAATGGAAAGGACTATTTGTGAGTCCTTGACCACTGTCGAGATCTCGATTTCGATTTGCGTGGGCGAGTATTTGATGGCATTGTCTATCAGATTGTATATCATGTTTGTGATATGCAATTCGTCGCCAAGAATGAGTGCTGGCTGGGCCTCAAGCTGGCACCTCAGGCTGCCGTTGCGGTTGGCTATCTGCGGCTGGAAGTTGGCCGCCACGCTTTCGGTCAGCGCGTTCAGGTTGATCTCTTTCAGATTCAGCTGGAAATTCTTGCTCGACATTTTCGAGCTCTGCAGTATCGTCTCCACCAGCATCCTCATGCGGCGGTTCTCGTCGCTGATGATGCCAATATAGGTGCTGTTGCTGGCTGGGTCAGAGCCGATGTTGGGGTCTTGCAGCATCTCGCACGCCAGGCTGATGGTGGACAGCGGCGTCTTGATTTCATGGGTCATGTTGCTGATGAAATCTGTCTTCATCTCGTCCAGTTTCTCTTGCTTCACGATGGTGCGCATCGAGAGGAAGAACAGCAAGAGGATGAGGAAGATGAGCACGAAGCTGATGGCGAAATAAATGGTGGAGTTCTCTTTGAGCAGCAGCGACGACAGGGAGAAGTTAAGCACGATGAAGTATTCGTTGGGCGACATCATTCCGTTGGGATGAATGCGGTATTTGAAAGGTGACTCCCTGAGTTTCTGCTCTTGGCCTTGGCTGTTGCAATAGAGGAAGTTGTCGCTGGTGTAGTCGTAGAGACCAATGTAGGGCTTGATGTCTACGCCGTTCACCATCAGGTTGTTGGTGATAAGCGAGTCGAGTAATTCGTGGTTGAAGGTGCTGGATGTCATGATGTTGTCGACGACATACTCGGAGATGTCGTCAACGAAGCGGTTGTAGAATTCGGTGCTGTTCACCAAGCGGTCGCGCGTGGCCAGCAGGGAGTTGTAGTGGGCAATGGCGTTGGAGTCACTCGACGACACCGACGCGCCATGCAGCAGCCGGATGCTGTCCTGCAGCGTCACGCCGACCTCAACCAGTGTGGTGTCGTAAAAGATGGTGTAGTTCTCTTTGATAATCTGGCGCATGCGGTCGTTGAGCTCTTCTACGCGTTTGTATTTCAGAAGTTTGTAACGGTCCTTCTGCTCGATGTAGTCTTCCACCTTGAGCCTGTTGAGCTGGTCTATCACATCATCCATGGCGTTGTTCACGCTGATATTGAATAGGTTGTCGCTCACCGTCACGGTGCGTTTCATTTGCACGTATTGCACCACCATAAGGCTCGCTGCCGCAAGTGTGAATAGGGTGACCAGTAATGTGAGAAATGTCTTTTTCATGTCCCGTCAGTGGTGATATTGAGGCGATTTATATTGCAGGGCCTTTATAATTGTATAAAGACCAATACGATGTCGTCTTTTATCTGTTGATTCTATATTATATATTGTTTAACTTAATTATACGATGTATTCTCTTTTAACGTCGCATTCTCTTTTTTGTTTCGTAAGAAATCATTTTTCTTTTTTTTGATTTTTGTCATGGTTTTTTGAGGCATACTGATGGTTGAAGATGGCTTCATTTGTTTTCGGTTTTTCTTGTTTATGAGAAAGTTTTCAACATGATAAAATATTGAATTTTATATTGATGCGCTCTTTCTGGTAAATTATGACGGCATCTCTTTTTCATGTGTTTCTGAAAATATTTGTACTTTTGTACCCCGTAGTTCATTATTTATATTATCTCCTCATTGCAGCATCGCTTCACGGCTATGCTGGAGGTTAATCTTTTTTTTATGAAACACGGTTTCGACAACGAGAAGTATCTCAAAATCCAATCAGAACACATTAAGGAGCGTATCTCCAAGTTCGGCAACAAACTTTATCTTGAATTCGGTGGCAAACTGTTCGACGACTTCCACGCCAGCAGGGTGCTTCCGGGTTTTGAACCTGACAGCAAACTCAAGATGCTCATGCAGTTGCGTGACGACGCAGAGATTGTTTTCGCCATCAGCGCTCGTGACATCGAAAAGAACAAGGTACGTGCCGACTTGGGCATCACCTACGACGACGACGTGCTGCGGCTGCGCGACGAATTTCAGAACCGCGGGCTGCTTGTCAGTGCTGTATGCATCACCCAATACCACGGCCAACCCAGCGCCCAAGCTTTCCGTGAACGCCTGGAACGCCTGGGTATCAAGGTCTATTACCATTATCTCATTGAGGGTTATCCCACCAACGTCGATCTTATCTGCTCGCCCGAAGGTTTTGGCCGCAACGAGTATATCCAAACCACGCGTCCCCTTGTGGTGGTGACGGCCCCCGGCCCCGGAAGCGGCAAGATGGCCGTGTGTTTGAGCCAGCTCTATCAGGAAAACCGTCGCGGCATCAAGGCGGGATACGCCAAATTCGAGACCTTCCCGATTTGGAGTATACCCCTGAAACACCCTGTCAATGTGGCCTATGAGGCCGCTACTGCCGACCTCAACGATGTGAATATGATCGACCCCTTCCATCTCGACGCCTACGGCAAGACGGCGGTGAACTATAACCGCGACATCGAGATTTTCCCGGTCCTCAACGCTATTTTCGAGGGCATCTACGGCGAGAATCCCTACAAGTCACCAACCGATATGGGCGTCAATATGGCTGGTTTCTGTATCTGCGACGACGAGGTATGTTGCCAGGCCTCCAAGGATGAGATTATCCGCCGCTACTATGCAGCCCTCTGCAAGTTTGCCCAAGGGCGCATCCCCGAAAGCGAGGTGGACAAGAACGCGCTGCTGATGAAGCAGATGAAGATAACTACCGACTTCCGCCGTGTCACCGTCGCCGCTCACCAGCGCGCCGAGAAAGAAAATGCTCCGGCGGCAGCCATCGAACTCGAGGACGGCACTATCATCACCGGACACTCCAGCCCACTGCTGGGCGCCTGTGCCGCCATGCTGCTCAATGCGGCCAAACATCTGGCATCTATAGATCACAACATCAAACTGATATCTCAGAAATACATTGAGCCGATACAGCACACCAAAACCCAGCTGCTGCATGGCAAGAATCCGCGCCTGCACACCGACGAGGTACTCCTCGCACTGTCTATGCTGAGCCTCACCGACGACAACTGCGGCAAGGCCTTGGACACCTTGCCTCTCCTCAAAGGATGCCAGGTGCACACCACCACCATGCTGGGTGAAGTAGACCAGAAAATATTCAAGAAACTCGGCATCGACGTCACCTCCGACCCGCAACCTAAGAAAAACAGTTAATCACGATTGTTGTAACATAATAATCATATTTAAAAACAGAAATTCATATGAAAGTAGGTCTCATTGTAGCTATGGATAGCGAGTACGAACAGGTGCTCCGCCTTCTGGGCGGCAAACCCGATGGCACGGTAGGCAGCAACGGCACCCAGGTGTCGCTGCGCCGTTGTGGAATAGGCAAAGTGAATGCCGCTATTGGAACCATGCGCCTCATCAACAACGACAAGCCCGACTGCATCATCAGCACGGGTCTTGCCGGTGGCATAGGTCCCGATGTCGAGGTGTGGGATGCCGTTGTCGCTGCCCAAACAGCCTATCACGACGTATACTGCGGCATGGGGTGCGAGCAGGGGCAGGTTCAAGGTTTGCCTACAAGGTTCGACTCTTCCAAGCCCCTTGTTGACCTTGCCATGAGCATCAAGCTCGACTCCGACGACAAAACGACCTTCCATAAAGGACTTATCTGCACGGGTGACCAGTTTATCACCAGTGCGGAACCCGTGGCGGCGATACGTAAGGCCTTCCCCGATGCCCTGGCCTGCGACATGGAGTCGGCGGCCATCGCCCATGTGTGCCACCTGATGAAGATGCCGTTCCTCAGCATCCGCATCATCAGCGACACCCCCGACCGGGTCAAAGAGCACGCCCTGCAGTGGGAACAGTCGCTCAAGGTCATGACGCATCGCTCGTTCCGCATCATCGACGAATTGCTGAAAATTGTTCCGGAAAGCATCTGACCAAGAGTGGTATAGACTTGTTTGTCACCAATCCCTTGCAAGGCAAAACAAGTCAAAAGCCACCGAAGTGAAATTTTTTTTGCTTCCGGCAAAATAAAAACAGACAGCTGTCGTTTTGTATAAGTTTTTAATGGCTTGGCCCCGTAGTTCAGCTGAATAGAACGTCGGATTCCGGTTCCGAAGGTCGTGGGTTTGAATCCCGCCGGGGTCACAATGGTTAAAGAATTCTTTAAAGACACCAAGCCTTTTGGACAACTGGTAGCGCTCTGCGTACTCGTTGTCCTTTTTTTTGTTGTGGCATCGGGCATTACGGCGTGCGCCGTCCTTTTCGGCATGGATGTCGGCAACACGACACACATGCTCCTGCTGCAGGTGCTGACGCAGGCGGCCGTGTTCTTGCTCCCTGCCGTCGTTTTCGTCATGCTGTTCTCCGCATGCCCCGGGCAAACGCTGCAACTGCGTTTTTCGCGTCGCATGTGGTGGCTCTCCCTGGTCGGTGTGGCGGTTCTGCTGTTGTCGGTGCCCTTCTCCGACTGGCTTACGCAAGTCAACGACTCCTGGCATTGGTCAGGGCGTTGGGCTGCCCTCGAGGAGTCTTTGCGCGAACAGTCCTCAAGCAGCCAGGACTTCGTCGACAGGGTGCTGTCTCAGAAAGGGGTCGCCACGCTGCTGCTTAATCTTTTTGTTATGGCGGTTGTCCCTGCCGTCTGCGAGGAGTTTTTTTTCCGAGGCGCCTTGCAGACCGTCATGATGCGCTGGCTGCGCAACCCCCATGTCGCCATAGGGGTCACCGCCGCACTTTTTTCGCTCATGCACGGTGAGTTTTTCGCCTTTTTGCCGCGTTTCTTTTTGGGTGTTCTGCTGGGCTACCTGTTCTATTATTCTGGTTCCATGCTCGTGAATATGTGCGCCCATTTCTTCAACAATGCTGTCGTTGTCATCGTCTACTACCTGTACGCCGAAGGCGCCATCAGCGGAAATGTGGTGGAAAACATCAACGCGCCATGGTATGCGGTGGCGGCAGGAATGGTGCTCGCTGTCGCCGTTTTTTATGCTTTTTTTGTTCGCCCAAAAATGAAAAATACAAGTGCCAAATCATGTGACGGCGAAGAAGTTTCGGCTGTTCATGACTGATTTTTTTTAGATGTGCGGAACGGTTTTATTTTACTGTGTTTTATGTTGTTATTGCATGTGAAGAAAGTATTTTGCAGGGAAAATGAAAAAAAAGTCGTTGTGTTTGAAAAAATATTAGTATTTTTGCACTCCGAATTTTTGAAAATAACATATTAAAAATTATTGATATGACTAAGGCAGAAGTTGTGAATGAAATAGCCCAGAAGACGGGTATTGAGAAAATAGCCATCATGACGGTCGTTGAAGAACTGATGACGGTCATTAAGGATTCGCTGACGGAAGGTGAGAATGTTTATCTCCGCGGTTTCGGAAGCTTTATCGTCAGAAAAAGAGCTGAGAAAACGGGTCGTAACATCTCCAAGAACACCACGGTGATCATCCCCGCTCACAATATCCCCGCTTTCAAACCCGCCAAGGCTTTCATGGCTGATGTTAAAAACAATACGAAATAACTTTTAAAAATTTTATATTATGCCCAACGGTAAGAAACACAAAAGACATAAGATGTCTACCCACAAACGTAAAAAACGTTTGCGCAAGAACAGACACAAGAAGAAATAAGCCCCTGACTTATTCTTCATTCGACATCTAACAGAAACTAAAACAAATTACACAACGCCTTTTGGGCAGTTTGTGTAATTTGTTTTGTTTTTTACCTCATCCATTGTGGCGCTAACATTACGTATAAAATGGATAAAGAACTGATTATATCATCCTCCGATTCCGACGTGCAGATAGCTTTGCTTGAGGACAAGCAACTTGTCGAACTGCATAAAGAGAAGAAAAGCAACCATTTCACCGTTGGCGACGTCGTCATCGGCAAAGTCCGCAAAATCATGCCGGGCCTCAATGCTGCTTTCGTTGACCTCGGCGACGAAAAGGATGGCTTCCTACACTATCTCGACCTGGGGCCACAATACAATTCGGTGGCCAAATACCTGCGTCTGGCTATGAACGGCGACGCTTCGGTGCGT
>OCVV011356675.1_pt1 | contig 11488 bp, 13 predicted proteins | sample 1539721 | NCBI WGS metagenome assembly OCVV01 (sample SAMN02144230, study PRJEB22623) | gut metagenome | biome: sheep rumen | host: Ovis aries | place: New Zealand | reverse complement strand
ATAGCTGCCTGCCACAAACATGGGAGCATGTCTATAGTAACAGGAAAGAATTTTTGCTCTCGCGGGGCAAGCTCCGCTTCGCAAAAATTCCTCCTCGCACCGCGCATGTCGCTGCTGCGGATTACACTTGGAGGGACTGCGGTCCCTCCAAACCTCCCGGAGATTTCAAATTCCAGGATGATTCGCAGCTGACAATCCGAGGAGAGGATAAAACTGATTGATATCAGCGAGGCTGTTGCAGTCTTTTTTCTGCAACAGCCCCTTTCTCAATACATCATGTGCAATCGGATAGGTTTTGAAGAAAGCACTGTTATAGCTTTCTAACGTTTTCAATATATAGGTTGAAATCATCCTATGATTATGCTATGATCTTCTTGGGGTGATGAAACGATGATGATCAACAGCAATGCCATTGTTTCCGCGACGGAAGCGAATCAAAACTTTTCAAAGGTGGCCCGCATGGCGGAAGCGCAGGGGCGGGTGGTGGTTTTCAAGAACAACCGGCCCAAGTATCTGCTGATCGATCTGGATACGGAACCCCAGATTGAGATGACGGAGGACGAAAAGCTGGACTTTGTGGCCGCCCGGATTCTCCGCGAGCATCGGGCCGCTTTTGAGGAACTGGCCAAATGATCAAGTTCTCAAAAGAAAAAATTCTCCTGCTTCACCAGATCATCACCGAAGCGACCGGCGGCAGCGTCGGCGTGCGGGACGAGGGCCTGCTGGAATCCGCTTTGGAAACGGCGTATGCCAGCTTTAGCGGGCAAGAGTTTTATCTTACATAATGAATGAAAAGGTACCCGACTGGGCTATGATGTAAGATTAGAGATTTAAGAAAAGTCGCTTCGGAAGGAATATGAAGCATGAAAGTAAAAGCATTTGTTTCTTTTCTTTGCTTATTCTGTATGGTTTCAGTCTCTAATGCCGAGACAATTGATTTGTCAATTCTAGATATAGAGGAATTAGAATCTCTGAAAAGCAGGATAAATTATGAATTGTTTTCAAGACCAGAATCACAAGGCATAAAAATGGAAAAAGGCGAATATAAGGTAGGTACAGACATACTACCTGGAAAATATTATATTCGCAATCAAGGGGATAGTTCCTCTTATGTCGATATAGTGGTTTATACAGACAAAAGTATGAGCTCAGTCCTTTACAAAGAAACCATTTCAAGTACTTCAAATAAAGATTATTTCCTAGTATTGGACGATGAGAATATATTTACTATTGACGGGATTATTTGGTTTAATAATTCAGCTTTCCCGAACTATGTTTCTCCACAAGGAACCACTATTCCAATTGGGATATATGTTGTTGGGGAAGAAATACCTGAAGGAAAATATACTGCGTATTATAACGAAAAACCAGCACAACTCAACGTGTATCAAGATCAACATCATTTTGAAGCAGGCAAGACTCTTCTCTCTTCTAATAGAATGTTTAGTCATCTTTTTTCTCTCGAAAACACTCAATTTTCTTTTTCATTAAAAAAAGGAAACATCGTCGAAGTTCTTTTAGCAGATATCATTATGAATAAAGGTGAAATAACGTTTAATTTTGATGATCAGACAGATTTAAATAATAATGTCCTTAATAATGATCAAATAAAAGAAAAAGATCAAATAATAAATGAACTTAACTTAAGAATTACCGAAATATTAGCAGAGAATGAAAATCTGGAAGAACAATTATTGGAATATCGCAGAAGAGATCAGTCGCTTTGGAATTTACAAATAGAACCAGTTTTTAGAGGTGATGGTTGGATAATAACAAAACAGTATTATTTTGATAAGGGAGTTCCATATTATTATTGTTGTGTTTTAAAAAATAATAGCAAAGACAATAAAATAATATCCGGATATGTTTTTTTCTATGATAAAGATAATAACTTGATCGATGTGACTTCCATCTCAAAAACTGTGGTTAATACTGGATCTTCTACTTTTATATGTGCTTCTAGTATTCAACCATTTGATCATGCAGTTGTAAAGCCTGTTTTTACTGTACCTAAAAAATCAATATCACTTCAACCATTTGTTGAATGGAATACAACAAAAACTGATAATTATCTAGTTGTTAATGTGAAAAATAATAGTGAGTATAACGCAGATGTTGTACGATATAATATGCTATGTTTTGATGAAAGTGATCATTTAGTTTTTATAGATCACGGGAATTTAGCTGGAATCCCAGCAGGAGAAAGCATAAAAAAGAACTTATATATCAACACGCTCAGTACTGTTGTTAGAATCGAATTTTTTATAGATGCAGTTCATTCTTAAAGAAAGGAGGAATGCTCTTGTACGATATGTGGTGCAGTCTAATTCTGTACAGCGAAACCAAGGGCAGCATCCTGTATGAGCTGGCCTTGATCTGGCGCGATTTGGAAAAAGGGGATTTTGACCGGGAGCGGCTGGCCCACCGGCTGAACGCCCAGGTCAAGCGGCTGCTGGACCTGTCCACCGAGTACGGGTTCGACGGGAACCTCTGGCAGAACTACCTGACCTTCCTGATGGTGAGCACGGTACACTCCTTCGGCCTGGCCTGCGAGCGGACCGGGGCGGCGGACGGCACCATCAACGAGATCGCCCGGCAGGATTTCAAGGTGTTCCTCCGGCTGTTCCATTTTGACTTTTCTCCGCTGGAGGAGGCCCTCGGGATCAAAACCCTGTCCCTGCTACAGGACTACCGGGCGGTGCCCAAGCGGGAGCAGCTTTTCAACCGGGACATTTCCGAATGTGTCCGGACCCTTTCCGCGAAAATCGCCGGGGCGAAGGACGAAAACGAAGTGTTCGCCCTGATCGAGGAGCATTACCGCCTGTACGGCACCGGTTTGTTCGGGATGAACCGGGCCTTCCGCGTGCGGAAGGAAGGGGAGCTGGTCTTCGAGCCCATCCGGAACGTGGACCAGGTCCGGCTTTCCGACCTGGTGGGTTACGATCTGCAGAAAAAGACGCTGTGCGACAACCTGGAGGCCTTCCTGTCCGGCCGGCCGTTCAACAACATGCTGCTTTACGGGGACGCGGGGACGGGCAAGTCCACCTCCGTCAAGGCGGCGCTGAACGAATACTGGGCCCGGGGCCTGCGGGTGATCGAGGTCAACCGCTACCAGTTCAGCCTCCTGTCGGAGATCATCGCCCATATCAAGGCCAGGCGGTACTGGTTTGTCCTCCTGCTGGACGACCTGTCCTTTGACGACGGGGACGCGGAGTACAAATACCTGAAGGCCGTCATCGAGGGCGGGCTGGAGACGAGGCCGGACAACGTGATGATCTGCGCCACGTCGAACCGCCGCCACCTGATCCGGGAAACCTGGAAGGACAGGTCGGACATGGAATACGACGGGGAAATCCACCAGTCCGACACGGTGGAGGAAAAGCTGTCCCTGGCCGAGCGCTTCGGCTGCTCCATCCGCTTTTCCGCCCCGGACAAGGACCTGTTTAACCGGATCGTCCGGGAACTGGCGGCCCGGCACCCGGAAATCACCCTGTCGGAACAGGAACTTCTGTCCCTGGCCAACCGCTGGGAAATCCGCCACGGCGGCCTGTCCGGCCGCACCGCGCAGCAGTTTATTAACGACCTGGCAGGAAAGTTGGATAGGTAGGAGGTAGGAGGGAGAAGGTAGGAGGTATATTGTCCAATGCGTAATGCATAATGCGTAATGCGTAATGCGTAATGCCTAATGCCTCCACTCCCGGCGCTTGCGCCACATTTAATTACGCATTATGAATTACGAATTCGGCCGTGCGCTCCGCGCTGACTAAACACCTCCTACTTCCTACCTCCTCCCTCCTACCTAAATCAGAAAGGAGCTTTTTATGGAATACATCAGCACCGCTTCCGCTCCCTTGGCCATTGGGCCGTATTCGCAGGCGATTGTCTGCGGGGATACGCTGTATGCGTCGGGGCAGATTCCGATCAATCCGGAAACCGGGGCCATTGAGGCCGGAGATATAAAAGGGCAGACTGAACAGGCCTGCAAAAACGTGGGCGAGGTGTTGAAGGCGGCCGGGATGGGCTTTGAAAACGTGGTCAAGACCACCTGCTTCCTGTCCGACATCGGGAACTTCGCCGCCTTCAACGAGGTGTACGCGAAATATTTCGTTTCGAAGCCCGCCCGCTCCTGCGTCGCCGTCCGGGACATCCCCAAGGGCGCGCTGTGCGAGATTGAGATTACCGCAATTCGTTGAATTTACATTTTATGAGGGAGTAAAATGAAAAAGGGTTATTTAGTAATAATACTGTTAATGCTTTGCTTAAATCTATCGGCTAATGCCGAAAAAACTGATTTAACGACAATGGATTATGATTCATTACTATTATTAAATCAAGAAATTAATATGGAATTACGTTCTCGTCCTGAGTCAAAGTCATTCATTCTTACTGAAGGACAATACATCGTTGGTAAAGACATAAAACCTGGAAAATATTATGTTATGATAACAGAACCAGCTGAAGAAAGCGTAATTCTTGGCAATTTAAGAGTGATAAGCATATATAAAGATAAGGCAGCATACGAAAGACAAACTGGAAGCTTGTTTTCAGAAACATGGCTATCTCAATTTAGATTTTCCTTTGATGGAAACTATAAAACTATTTATTTTGAAGATGGATATTACTTTACTCTTACTGATAGCTTAACGTTCAGCTCAATTCCTTTTTCTAAAGAAGATCTTTGGAAAATTGATGTTCCAAAAGGAACACTAATACCAGCGGGAGTATATACGGTTGGTAATGAAATACCAGCGGGGGAATATGAGCTATATCCTGGTGAATTAACCGGCGGTGATTTATATCTTTACTATAATGAGTATTCATATAAAAACGATGGATCTTATCATTTCAATTCAGATAAACACTATGAGCTAAAAGTTTTCAAAACTCTTAAACCAATGTCTATCTATTTAGAAGATGGTTATATAATTCTTGCTGAAAATGATGTTATTATGAAAAAGCCAGAAAAAACCACTCAGGTATTCGAGTTTCAATAAAATATAAATAACTAAAAGGAGAAAAACAATGGAAAGAACTAACGCCTGGACCAAGTATGATGAGAAGACCGTCGCCGACGTCATGAGGACGGCAAGCGATTACATCGCCTTTCTGAACCGGGGAAAGACCGAGCGGGAGTGCGCCGCCCAGGCCGTCGAAATGGCGAAGGCCGCCGGCTACCGGGACCTGAAGGACGTCATCCGCGAAGGCAAGGCCCTGAAAGCGGGGGACAAGGTCTACTGGCTGCAGATGAACAAGGCCGTGCTTCTCTTCCACATCGGCAAGCGCCCCCTGGCCGAGGGCCTCAACATCCTGGGCGCCCACATCGACTCCCCCCGGATCGACCTCAAGCAGAACCCCTTCTATGAGGACACGGACATTGCCTATGCCGACACCCATTATTACGGCGGCATCAAGAAATACCAGTGGGTGGCCCGGGCCCTTTCCCTGCACGGCGTGGTCGTCAAAAAGGACGGGACGAGCGTGCCGGTGGTCATCGGCGAGGATGAGAGCGACCCGGTGGTCGGCATTTCCGACCTGCTGATCCACCTTTCCCAAGAGCAGATGGTCAAGAAGGCCTCCGAGGTGATCGAGGGCGAAAAGCTCGACGTCATGCTGGCCGGTATGCCCCTTTCCGGCGAAGAAAAGGAGCCGGTCCTCAAGGGCCTGCTCAAAATCCTCAAGGACAAGTACGGCCTGGAGGAAGAGGACATGCTCTCCGCCGAGATCGAGGTGGTGCCGGCGGAAAAGGCGAGGGATTACGGCCTGGACCGCAGCATGATCCTGGGCTACGGCCACGACGACCGGGTCTGCGCCTGGGCCTGCCTGGAAGCCCAGCTGAAGCTTGCGGGGACGCCGGAATATACCTGCGCCACCATCCTGGCGGACAAGGAAGAAATCGGCTCCGTCGGCGCGACCGGCATGCAGGCCGTGTATTTTGAAAACGCCCTGGCCGAAATTATGGCCCTCTGCGGCGAAGAGGGAAACCTCGCCCTGCGCCGGGCCCTGGCCGGCAGCCGCATGCTCTCCTGCGACGTGAGCGCGGGCTACGACCCCCTGTTTGCCTCCGCCTTTGAAAAGAAAAACGCCGCCATTCTGGGGCGCGGCGTGTGCTACAATAAGTTTACCGGCTCCCGCGGCAAGTCCGGCTCCAACGACGCCAACGCGGAGTTCATCGGCCGCCTGCGCAAGGTGATGGACGATCACCAGGTCTTCTTCCAGACCGCCGAGCTGGGCCGGGTCGACCTGGGCGGCGGCGGAACCATCGCCTACATCTGCGCCCTGTACGGCATGGAAGTGATCGACAGCGGCGTGGCGGTGCTGTCCATGCACGCCCCGCAGGAAATCATCAACAAAGCGGACCTCTACGAGGCGGTCAAGGCCTACGGAGCTTTCCTACAGAATATGGGGCCCAGAAACTGATTGCGGATTTTCAAAATTATGGTATAATATCTGCAAGACAGCATATAACCGCGGGTCGCAACCCGGCCCCGCATTCAGAAAGGAGTTTTTCACGTGATTACCAAGAGGCCCTTTGGAAAGGATGAGAACGGCAGGGAGATGACCCTGTTCACCATGACCAACCGGACCGGCGCCTCCGTTTCCGTGACGGATTTCGGCGGGCACCTGGTCAGCATCCGTGTGCCGGACCGCGAAGGCCGGCTGGGGGAGGTCAACCTGGGCTTTGACGAGCTGGCCCCTTATCTGGAAAGCCACGGCAGCATCGGCGCCACCATCGGCCGCTACGCCAACCGCATCGGCGGCTGCCGCTTCTCCCTGAACGGGAAAACCTATCAGGTGCCGGACAATGAGAACGGCAACTGCCTCCACGGCGGGATCAAGAACTTCCAGTTCCGGTGGTTCCAGGCCGAGACCGTGGAGGACGAGCGGGAGGACGCCGTGCTCCTGACCTATGTCAGCCACGACGGGGAGGAAGGCTTCCCCGGCAAGGTCCGCCTGCAGGTGACCTTCGCCTTTGACGAAAAGAACACCCTGACGATCCGCTACCTGGCCACCACGGACCAGGACACGGTGATCAACCTGACCAACCACGCTTACTTTAACCTTGGCTGCCGGGAGGACATCCTGGACCAGGAGGTCATTATCCACACCGACCTGGTGACGGAGACGGACGACCGGCTGATCCCCACGGGCAACATCATCTCCGTCGCGGGCACGCCGCTGGACCTGCGGGAGGGCGGCACCGTCCGCGCCGGCCTGGCCCAGCGGGCCAGCTGCCACCCCATCGACAACGCCAACGGCTACGACATCAACTACTGCGTGCCCGGCGAGGGGATGCGGGAAATGGCCGTCGTGACGGACAAGGAAACCGGACGCCGCATGCGGGTGTACAGCGACCAGCCGGGCATCCAGTTCTATTCCGGCCAGGGCCTGCACCAGACGGGTCACCAAGGCGCGAAATACGGCCCCTACGGCGGCCTGGCCCTGGAAACCCAGCATTACGCGGACAGCCCGAACCACCCGAACTTCCCGAGCACGGTGCTCAAAGCCGGGGAAAGCTTCCGCTCCGTCACCCGGTATTCCTTTGAAACCATCTGATAAAGTGATCTGCCAGGGCGGGGCTGATGTCCCCGCCCTTCCTCTATTTTAAAAAGAACCGGGGGAAAAATGATGAACGAGTTTCCGCCGCGCGTGGCGAAGTTTGAAAAGGTCAGCCTTTCTCAGTTTGTGCGGGACGCAAAAAAGCAGCTGCCCGGCCTCTCTGACCGGGAGATCGAAGAGGCCTATGACCGGATCGTCCTGCCCGCCCGGGCTACGGCCGGGTCCAGCGGCTATGACATCCGCACGCCCTTTTCCTTTTCTTTAAGCGCCGGGGAGGAAATCACCGTCCCCACCGGGCTTCGCTGCCGGATGGCGGAGGGCTGGTGCCTGCTGCTGATGCCCCGCTCCGGGCTGGGCTTCCGCCTGTATACCCGTTTGGCCAACACCGTCGGCAACATCGACAGCGATTATTATCACGCCGACAACGAGGGGCACATCGCCGTCAAGTTCCGCCTGGAGCTGAAGGAAGCCCCGGACGGCCCCACGGCCTATTCCTTTTCGGCGGGCTCCGCCGTCTGCCAGGGCGTCTTCGTCCCCTTTGGCATCACGGAGGACGACGCGGCGGAGGCCAAACGGACGGGCGGCTTCGGCTCGACGGGAAAATAACTTTCATGGAGGATATGGACGTGCGGCAGGACCATGGAAAGCGCCCCCTTACTACGGAGGCGGAGCGGGAAAAGCGCGCCCGGGAGTGGGCGGACCGCATCCCGGAGGATGAAAACGAAGCCGGCCCTGTCCGGGAAACCTACCGGGACGGCGGCCTGATCACCGAATGCTGGTCCGGCGGTATCTCGTCCGGCGAACCGGGGGAGACCTGAACGGGGCTAAATGCTAAAAAAAGAAAAATTTTTGTAGCGCAGCGCTGTTTCCTGTGCTATAATGGAGTGTAAGTCTGCCGGGATACGGCGGACGAAAGGGGAACACAGATGACCAGAGCGTCCAGAATCATGGAAAAGGCGGGCCTGCAGCCGGACGAAGCGATCCTGCTGTCCAAGCCTTCCAATATTTTCTATGTGTCCGGCTATACCGGCGAGGGCATTGCCCTGCTGGCCGGGGACCTGTGCGCTATTGTGACGGATTTCCGCTATACCGAGCAGGTGACCCGTCAGGCGCCCGGGTTCGAGGTGTTTGAGATCAAGACAGGGCAGAGCCATTTCGCCCTGGCGGCGGAGGTGCTGGCAGCCCACGGGGTCAAGGCCGTCCGCTTTGAAGCGGACGAAGTCACCGTCGCCCGCTTTGACAAAATGAAGCAGGACATGCCCGGCTTCACGCTGACGGCCCTGAAGGGAGAGCCCGAGCAGGTCCGCCGGATCAAGGAGCCGGAGGAAATTGCGTGCATCCGCAAGGCCTGCGATATTTCCTGCAAGGCCCTTGCCAACCTCCTGCCCCGCCTCAAGCCCGGCGTCAGCGAGACGGACATCCGCCTCGACCTGGAGTTTGAAATGCTCCGCCTGGGCGGCGAAAGCTTGGCGTTCAATACGATCGTCGCCTCCGGCCCCAACGGCTCCCTGCCGCACGCGATTCCGGGCAGCCGGAAGGTTGAACTGGGGGACATGATCACCCTGGACTTTGGGGCCAAGTTCGGCGGCTACTGCGCCGACATGACCCGCACCGTCGCCGTGGGCGAGCCCGGTGCCGAGATGAAGAAGATCTACGGCATCGTCCTCAAAGCCCAGCAGACCGCCCAGGACGCCCTGCATGCCGGCGTCCCGGCCAACTCCATCGACAAGATCGCCCGCGACATCATCGCGGGGGAGGGCTACGGCAAGTATTTCGGCCACGGCCTGGGCCACAGCGTCGGGATCGACATCCATGAGGATCCCCGCCTGTCCCCGACCTGTCAGGACATCCTGACGGTGGGCACCACCATGACGGTGGAGCCCGGCATCTACGTCCCCGGTCTGGGCGGCGTCCGCATCGAGAACACCTGTGTGATCGGCGAGACCGCCTCGGAGACACTGGTTACCGCGCCAAAGGAACTGCTGATCCTCTGATCGGCGGCCTTTATGAGAGGGTTTTTCCCTCAACTCACAAGACTCACATTAATTGATTGGAGGAACACAGCATGATTACCGCAGGCGATTTCAAAAAAGGCGTTACCATCGAATGGGACGGCGGCGTATGGAACATCGTTGATTTCCAGCACGTCAAACCCGGCAAGGGCGCTGCCTTTGTCCGCACCAAGATCAAGAACGTGATGACCGGCGCCGTGGTGGAGCGCACCTTTAACCCCACCGACAAAATGCCCCGCGCCGTCATCGAGACCAAGGAAATGCAGTACCTGTACAACGACGGGGACCTGTATTACTTCATGGATCCCGAAACTTTCGAGCAGACCCCCCTGGGCAAGGACGCCGTCGAAGACGCCATCCAGTTCGTCAAGGAAAACGTCAACGTGACGATCCGTTATTTCAAGGGCAAGGCCTTCTCCGTGGAAGCCCCGAACTTCGTGGACCTCGAAGTCACCAAGACCGAGCCCGGCTTCAAGGGCGACACCGCTTCCAACACCTACAAGCCCGCCACCGTGGAAACCGGCTACGAGCTGATGGTGCCCCTGTTCATCAACATCGGCGACGTCATCAAGATCGACACCCGCTCCGGCGAATACCTGAGCAGGGCGTGATTTAGCCTTTGGGAGGGGGATTTCATCCCCCTCCCACGCTACCCCCTGAGCGGATTTGCCTTTCGCTTCGCTCACGGGCGGCAAATCCGTAAGGTCGAAATCGCTCCGCGATTTACTTCCTCGCGGCGCGCATGTCGCCGCTGCGGATCTTTCCAGAGGGTTGCCCCCTCTGGACTCCCCCCGCCATGTATCCTCGCCGCTTCATCCCAACGCCTTTCAGGTTCGCCTGCGGCGAATCCGCTGAGTAAATCAGCGGACTCATGGGATTTAGCGCTCCGGATACAGAAAGGTTTTTCGTGAATCCATCTGTATCATATATTTAGGAATATCACCCAATCTGTATGGGGAAAGGAATCAAGTATGAGTGATTTAACTGACCGCGTATCCTATCTGCGCGGGCTGGCGGAGGGGCTCAAGCTGGACGACAGCAAGCCCGAAGGCTCCCTGATTGGCAAGATGCTGGAGCTGCTGGACGCCTTTGCCAAGGACAACGACGCCCTGCACCAGAGCCTGGATGAGCTCAACGAGTACGTCGAGAGCATCGACGAGGATCTGAGCGACATGGAAGAGACCATCTACGGCGACGACCGGCCGGACGATGACGACGACAAAGACGACAAGGATGATGACGACGAGGACGACGAAGACGACAGTACCGTCGAATACGCCTGCCCCTACTGCGGCGAAACGATGGTCTTTGACGTCGACCGCTTCGACTTCGACGAGGACTATCTCTGCCCCAACTGCCACAAGCCCCTCTTCCCCGAAGAGGACGAGGACGTGGAAAACGAGGACGAAGATAAATAATTCCCGTTCAGTCTTCGACTGAACGGTATTGGGAAGGGGAATTCTTCCCCTTCCCACGCTTTCCCCAGACGGATTTGCCTCTCGGACCTTCGGCCCTCCCGGGCGGCAAATCCGCAAGGTACGCATTTTTGCTCCCGCAGAAGTGAAGGTATCTTCTCATCCCAAGGCATATTCTGCTCCGCAAAAATGCTCCTCGCACCGGCGAAGCCGGTACTGCGGATTGGAATCAGGGGGAAGGGTCCCCCTGATCACCTCCTCTGCATGGCATATGGGATATTAACGAAATCGGGGAGATTATGCACACCCGAATGATTTGAAAAACTCCCCCGGAGGATCAGGGAATTTCCTCTTCGGGGGAGTTTTTGATCGGGGACGGAAAGGAAAACACTATGCAGCAGATCACCACCAGCGTTCAGCTGGTATTGGCCCAGCATTGCAACGGCACCAAAAACGGCCGCCTGTTCGGCGGCCAGCTGATGGCCTGGATCGACGTGGTGGGGG
>OCVV011204225.1_pt1 | contig 11491 bp, 9 predicted proteins | sample 1539721 | NCBI WGS metagenome assembly OCVV01 (sample SAMN02144230, study PRJEB22623) | gut metagenome | biome: sheep rumen | host: Ovis aries | place: New Zealand | reverse complement strand
TGAACTACTTTTTCTTGTACTTGTCCCATAATTGGTTGTTGACTCATTTGTGGCATAGAAATAGAATTATTAGTCATCATAGTATCATTAGTCATATCACTATCAATTGTATTATTATTACCTTCTACATATAAATTATTAATAACGTCATTATTATACATAACAAAACCTCCTAGTTTATCTTATGTAAAAATAAATAACTGGTTAAAAAAAGACGCCTAAAAAGGCATCTTAAAGTTTCCATTTTTCATTTGCTTCATCATTTGCTTCATTTGATCAAATTGTTGAAGTAGACGATTAACTTCTTGTACTGAAGTACCAGATCCTTTAGCAATACGTGTTTTACGACTTGCTTTAATAATTTCAGGATTTCTTCTTTCCTTAGGAGTCATAGATAAAACAATTGCTTCTACATGAGCCATTTGTTTAGGATCTATCTTAACATCAGTAAGCCCCATTTTTTTAGCACCTGGAATTAATTTAATTAAGTTTTCAAGTGGACCAAGTTTTTTCATTTGTTTCATAGTATCTAAAAAATCTTCTAAATCAAACTTACCCTCTTGCATTCTCTTAGCAGTTTTTTCAGCAGCTTTCTCATCAATTGATTCAGTAGCTTTCTCAACTAAAGAAACAATATCTCCCATTCCAAGAATACGTCCAGCCATACGTTCAGGATCAAACAGCTCTAAACCATCAAGTTTTTCAGAAACACCCATAAACTTAATAGGAACATTAGTTAAATGGCGAACACTTAAAGCTACACCACCACGAGTATCTCCATCTAATTTAGTAAGTACAACACCAGTTAAAGGCAATTTATCATTAAATCCAGTAATAACATTAATTGCATCTTGACCCATCATAGAATCTATTACTAATAAGATTTCTTGAGGAGAAACAGCTTTATTAATGTTTTCTAATTCATCCATTAATTCTTCATCTATATGAAGTCTACCTGCAGTATCTATTAATACATAATCAAACTTATTCTCTTTTGCATAAGCAAGTGCATTATTAACAATCTCAACAGGATCTTTTTTACCCTCTTCATAAACTTCAATATTTAACTGTTTACCTAATTGTTTTAATTGATCTATAGCAGCAGGACGATAAACATCACCCGCAACTAATAAAGGCTTCTTATTAAATTTCTTTCTTAAATATAATGCAATTTTCGCAATAGTAGTAGTTTTACCAGAACCTTGTAATCCAACTAACATTAATGTGGCAGGATTTCCTGTAGTATTAAGTGGAGCATTTTCTCCTCCTAGAAGTTCAGTTAATTCGTCTTTAACAATCTTAACGAATAAATCACCAGGATTAATACTACTAATAACTTCACTACCTAATGCCTTTTCTTTAACATTATTAGTAAACTCTTTTACTACATTATAGTTAACATCAGCTTCTAATAAAGCAAGACGTATTTCACGCATCATATCTGAAATGTTTTCTTCAGTAATCTTTCCATACCCTTTAATTTTATGGATAGCATTTTGTAAACGATCTCCTAAACTTTCAAACATATTTCATCACCTATTCATTATTATATCAACAAACCCTTTAAAACAAAAGAAAAAAGGCTCTAAAGCCTTCTTTTTAATAGTAAATTATCTTTCTTTTTTCTTTTCTTTCTTCATTTTCTTTTTTCTTCTTATAAATAGTAGTACCAGAAAAACCTAATGCTTCTACTCCTAAGAAAATAATTGGATATATAGCAGAATCATGATGATTATAATTAAGTCTTGAATAATGAACAGATGTAACTCCATTTTCTCCTTCGACTCCACTACCAGTAACATTAGTATAACCATCTATCATATCTACTTCTTTATCTATAATTTCTTGTGCTTTATCTGATATCTTATCAAAAGAGACATTCTCTTCTTTAACTTCTTTATCCATAATCCAAATACTAAATCTTTCATCAAAATCACGAATATTTTCTTTCAAATATTCATAATTCTCTTTAGTCGTATAAACTCCAGGAACATATTTATTATGAGTAAGAATCAATTCATAGCGATCTAATAAATCTTCAGCATACTCTTTTGGTAAAGCTTCATTAATTGGTTTATCATATTCTATTTTTAAATAAATTGGATATTTTATATTCTTATCAATTAATTTACCAATCTTAACATGACTATAACGATATTCAGCATATTTAGTCATATCACTTGGTTTTTCCCATCCAGAATATCCTAATTTATTGTCAATTACTACTCCAACGTCAAGATTATTCTTGATTGCTTTCTTATAATTCTCTTCAAATTTTTCATCATCATGTAATCCATCACCAACATTAATATAAACATAATCAAAATTTTCAGATAATTTATCCCAATCTATTTTCTCTTTAGATGATATAGTAACTCCTCTAACTGGAATAGTAGATTCTACTATTTGAGAAGAGATAGCATTTCTACCAGTGATTAATGCACCAGCACTTAAAATCAAAGCACAATACTTAGATACTGTAAGTTTCATCCTAACACCCCATGACTAGTGCCATATTATATCACACATAAAAAAAATAGTCAAAAAAAAGAAGATATCTTAAATATCTTCTTAATTATCTATTAATGTTATTAAGGGTTTTTCTGGTCCATTAGAATTATTAGGAGTTATACCTTCAGGAATACCTGTACCAAGATCTGGCATGTCTGCCATATTAAATGCATCCATAGAAACAACAGGTTCATCATCAGGAATATCAATATTTAATTCAGCAGCTGGTTCTTTAGCTCCTGCAACAGCATTCTCCTTAGGAGTATCAAATAATGCTCTATCTAATGATGCCTCTTCAGTTGAATTTGATCCACTATCTCCTTGATAGTTTGGTTCATTAGATACCGGAGTATCTTCTAATTTAGGTTCACTAGTAACTTGAGATACGATTTGTTCCATAGAAGCTGTAGGTTGTTGCTGTGGCTTAGAAGCTGTAACTTCAGGAATATAATCACTATTTGTTTGAGCAGTAAACTCCATCTCATTTACTTTAGGAACTTCAGGTGTTGTATATGTAGAAGGTTCTTCATAATTATCACCAGGACCTCTACCATTCCAAATATTAACAACATCTACGTTACCACTCCATGGAGCAGGATTAGGCATTTGCATCTTAACAATAATTGGAATACGGAAAGCAGTTCCAAATCCTAAACAAGTACCTGATTGTAATGACTTTTGTTTTTCAACAATTTCATCACTAATATTCGGAACCATCTTACGTATATACTCAACATCAACTGGGTGGTTCATCTTAAATATTAAGAAGTTCATACATTGAGAAATACAAGTATCACTCATTTCACTAGGTCTTTGAGAAATAAGTCCTAGTAACACACCATACTTACGACCTTCCTTAGAAATACGTTCGAATATGTTATATCCGATTAAGAAACGGTCTGTATCATTTTGAACATAACGGTGAGCTTCTTCTACAACAATGTGGAATGGAATACTACCACGTTGTTTTAGTCCCTTAGCAAATTCAAAGATTAAACGAGAATATACTTTTGTAAGTACTTTCGCAAAATCATCATCTATATCATCCAAATAGAAGTTAACAAATTGATACTTAACTCCATTATCAATTACTAATGAAGAAAGATATGACTCTAATGGAATATAATTTGGATAATCAAAGAACTTAGCATAAGGTCCAACTATTAAAGAATGTAATCTAACTTTAATAGTAATTGCGTCTCCATAAGTATTAGTATTTCTTAACCAACCTTCACTAATTAAAGCAAAATTTAAAGCTTTCTCTAATGTATCCAAGTTATAGAAAACATTAGGATTTGGTTCAAAATTATCTAATTCAGGTTTAATGAAAGAAGAAACATACTCAGTTAATAAAACACTTTCACTAAACTCTCCAGCATTATCAATTAAGAAACACTCACGGAATTTTCTAGTATAACCAATTCCTTGAACAGGTGCCTCTAAATTAAATTGAGGAGTTGAACAACTACCTAAAATAGAAAATATTTCATTTCTCTTATTAGGAGAAGTTTCATTTGTATACAAAATAGTCATTATAGCTTTAGCAATTAAATGATTCTTATAAGCATTAGCATCCATTCCATCTTGTGAGAATATTAATGCTAATTTCAACATTCTCTCAATAATTGGTAATTGAGAATGGTTAGTACATTGTAATAATAAAGCTAAATCATCCTTATTTAATAAGTAAATTGGTAAACGTAATTTCTCACCAATATTTTCTGTTTCATTTGTATTAAATAAACGATAGTTATAATTAGAATCGATACTATGTAAATCTTTAAAAGCATTGTAATATTCACCAGAAGAATCAAACATAATAATATTAGCCTTATATGGGAATAATCTTTTATCACTAAACATATTTTGGAATAATCTAGAAATACCACAAGATTTACCAGAACCAGAGTTACCGAATATAGCAAAGTGTCCACCAAAGAAATTATTTACATCCAAATAACAAGGAATATCATTATAGAATGGACTAAAACCTAAAGGCATATACCCTTTTGTATTTTGACCAGTAATCATTGGAATCTCTTCACGGGAAATAACACGTACTTTAGCATCCAAATTAGGTTTACGTAATGTACCTCCAAGTAATTTTCCATTTACAATTTCACCTAAGAATCTAGCTTTAACTAAATCACCATCTAAATTATCTACTTCAGCTAAAACTTTCTTAGTATTATCTTCAAAAATTAAATGTAAATTCATTAAGTTAATTGCTAAGTTATTAACATCTTTCAATTTAACATTAGCAAAATGATCTCCGATATAAACGATTCTATCAAACATGCAGTATCACCCTATCCTTTTTACCCTATCATAAAGTAATTATACCTTTTTTTATTTAAAAGCACAATAAAAAAGTACCCACAGGTACTTAATTATTAAAATAGTTCTTCTAATTCTTTTTTTAAATTATTATCATTAATCTTATTAATAATACTTTCAAGTTTTTCTTTCTTTTTCTTTAAACATAATTTTTCTTCAAATTCATCTAATTTTTCTTTAGTAATCTTTATTTGTTTAAATATTGCATTACGACTTACTTCATAATTTTCAGCCATTTCAGCTAAACTTAAATTATTAAAGTAATAATCTTCAAAGTATTCTCTTTGTTTATCTGTAAGCAAACCAGAATAATAATCATATAGTTCATTATAATATAAAAACTCTTCCATAAAACACCTCTACATCATATCTTTAAATAATCCATAGATATATTTTTCAATATCGAATACTTGTAAATCATCTTTAGTTTCCCCAAATCCTATATATTTAACAGGTACTCCTACTTCTTCTTTAATAGCAAGTACAATACCACCTTTAGCTGTACCATCTAATTTAGTTAATACAATACCAGTAATATTAGTAATTTCTTTAAATGCTTTAGCTTGACTAATACCATTTTGTCCAGTAGTAGCATCAATTACTAATAATGTTTCATTAGCACCACCATCTATTAAAGAATCGATTACTTTATTAATTTTTTCTAATTCTTTCATTAAATTAACTTTGTTTTGAAGTCTACCAGCAGTATCAATAAATACCATATCGTATTTTTCTTTCTTAGCAAGTTCTACACCATCATATACAACACTAGCAGGATCAGCACCTTCTTCTTTTCCATAGAAGCCTACACCAACACGTTCACTCCACTCACATAATTGTTCAACAGCACCAGCACGGAATGTATCAGCACCTACTAATAAGACTTTCTTACCTTCGTCTTTAAATTTATGAGCTAACTTACCAATAGTAGTAGTCTTTCCTACTCCATTAACACCTACAAATAAAACTATAGTAGGACCATCTTCTCTAAATTGAATTTTACTTGATAAAACTTCATCATTAACATAAATAATAAACAATTCATCAACTATTATTTCTTTTAATTCATTAGGGTCTTGAATACCTTCTTTACGAACACGATCACGAATACGATCCATAAAATTCATAACAGTATTAACCCCAATATCAGCCATAATTAGAATTTCTTCTAATTCTTCAAAATACTCTTCAGTAACTTTATTATATTTATTAGTTAATCCCACTAATCTAGATACAAAACCTTGTCTTGATTTAGTAAGACCCTTCTCATACACTTTAACACTTTTCTTTTCTTCTATAGGAGTTTCTTCTTTAACCTCAGCTAACTCCTCTTTTTCCTGAATTTCTTCCTTAGCATTTTCAACAACGACTTCTTTTTCTTTGGAAAACATATTTTTGATTTTATTAAAAAGTCCCATATTTCCACCTCGTCAATATATTATACCATAATTAACTATTCGATAGTAAAATCTTCTTGTTGTTCTATAGTTTTTTTCTTATGTTCCCAAGAAATATTAATAACTCCAGGTTCTGCGCTTAAATTTTGAACCATCTTTTTAACAGCTTCTACTCTAGTTGTCTCTATAATAGCGTCTAATTTAATAACATCATCAATATCTGTTTTAGAAAATTCACTTAATTTTAAAGAATTTTTTCCAATGTATTTAGAAAAAGCTGCTCTAACAATTATTTCTACATCACTTTTACAAATTATTATTACTTCACATCTTTCTTTCAAACTTTTATTAACTTGATCCATAATAAAGAATGAAATAAAACGTAAAATAATATTTGATAATAATACAAGCCCAGTACCAATAAGTGCTTCCCATACCATACCAACAGAAGTAAGTAATCCAACTGCTGCAACGCACCATAATGTAGCTGCTGTATTTAATCCCCAAATACTTTTACCATCTTTAATAATCATACCAGCACCTAAAAAACCTATTCCAGATACGATAGAAGATGCAATACGGCTTTCATCATGTCCTATAAATGAATAAGTTGCATAGTTAAATAAAAATGCTCCTAAAGCAACAAGTACATTAGTTCTCAAACCAACAGGACCATGACGATATTGTCTTTCCAACCCTATGATAATACTTAATATAAAACAAACACTAATACGCAAAACAAATATCTCTAAATCCATATATCCTCCTTATAAAATATTCATTCATTATAATTATAACACATTTGCCAAACTATAAAAAATAGTGTATAATCTATTCGTTAGTTCTTTATAAAAAACAAATGAAAGGAGTTTTTATGAAAACCAATGAAACAAAAATAGTTGTTTTAGGTGGTTTAGGAGAAGTCGGAAAAAACATGTACTGTATAGTGCATGACGACGCAATTGTTATTATTGATGCCGGTGTAAGTTTTCCTGAAAGTGAATTAATGGGTGTTGATTATGTATTACCAGATTTCACTTATTTAAAGGAAAATGAAGATAAAATTAAAGCTTTATTAATAACTCATGGACATGAAGACCATATTGGGGCTATCCCATTCTTACTTCAGAGTATTAATATTCCTGCTATTTATGCGCCTAATCACGCAAAAGAATTAATAGCAGTAAAGCTTCAAGACAGGAATATAAGATATGACAACTTGTATGTCTTTACCGAAGACACTAAACTAAAATTTAAACAAATAGAGGTTGAATTCTTTAGAACAACCCACTCCATTCCAGATTGTCATGGAATGGCTATCACAACACCTGATGGTACTATCGTTACTACAGGAGATTACAAATTTGACTTAACGCCAATTGGCCCAATGGCTGACTTATATAAAATGGCATGCATTGGAGAACGTGGTGTAGATGTCCTATTAAGTGACTCAACAAACGCTTTAAACGAAGGATTCTCACCAAGTGAGTCTGTAGTAGATGAAACATTAGGAGAATTATTTGATAAATGTAAAACAAATCGTATTATTATCGCAACATTTGCCTCAAACATTTATCGTGTAAAACACATATTTGAAAAATGCTACAAATACAATAGAAAGATTTGCATCTTTGGTAGAAGTATGGAAAATAATATAAATATCTCTATCAATGGAGGATATATTGATCATAAAGAACTATTAGTAACACCAGAAGAAGCAAATAATTTAAAACCAAGCGAAGTAGTAATATTATGTACAGGTTCACAAGGAGAACCATTAGCAGCTCTATCAAGAATAGCCAATGGTACTCATAAACAAATTAAATTAAGACCTGATGATATCGTAATATTCTCATCTTCTGCAATCCCAGGTAATGCTTTAAGTATTTCTAAGACCATTAATAAATTATATTTAAAAGGTGTAAAAGTATATACAAACAATGTATTACAAGATTTACATACTTCAGGTCATGCTAACGAAGAAGAAATTAAATTAATGATTCGTTTAATTAAACCAAAATACTTAGTACCATTCCATGGAGACTACAGAATGTTAAAAAAACAAGCAAATATTGGAATTAATTGTGGCATTCCTAAAGAAAACACATTCATTGTAAAAAATGGATATACATTAATCTTAAAAGATCATGTTTTAACACTAGGTGACTTTGTTCCAGGAAATGATATCTATGTAGATGGAAATCGTATCGGAGAAATCGGTAGTGCTATTATAAAAGACCGTAAGATTATGTCTAGTGATGGAATCTTAGTAGTAATAATTAACGTAGATATGAAAAAACGTGAATTATTAATTAAACCAAATATAACTACAAGAGGATTTATCTTAGTAAATGAAAATGAAGAACTAATTCATAAGATAGAAAACAAAGCAGAAACAGTTATTAAAACTACACTACAAGATCCAAAAGCTACATTCGCAATACTAAAGAACGAAGTAACTGAAGCACTATATCCATTTATCTATGGCTTAACAGGTAGAAAACCAATTATTCTACCAGTCATATTAGATATAAAAAGAGAAGAAAAAGCTGTAGATAACAAAGTAACAAAAGAAGAAGAGATCGTATAACGATCTCTTTTTTATATTCTTTCATAAGTTTTATTCTCAATTAAATATTCTAATTCATCTACACTACTATTAGTAAATAATAAGTAATAAAAATAAAAATTACGTTTATTTGAATTACGTATCTTTAATAAGACTTTAAAATGATTCCAAGAAAGATCCTCATACTTCTTAAAATAAATAGGAAAATATAAATAGAATCTTTTCATATAACGAATATTTTCTCTATTAAAGAAATTACTACCAAAGTAATAAGAATAATAATTAGAAAGATAAGCAATAGGATTATCACATTTATTCCGTATCTTATATAAATGCTTACCTATTTTCCAAAATAATAAATTATTAAACATAACTACCTCCTATATTATTATTCGTAAATAGAAGATATTTTCATAAAAAAAGAAGCAAATTATTTTGCTTCTTCTTGTGCTCTTGTTTCACGAATTACTGTAATTTTAATTGTACCAGGATATTTCATAGTAGCTTCAATCTTCTCTTTAATTTCACGAGCAATCTTGTGAGCTTCTAAATCATCAATATCTTCAGGTTTAACAATAACACGTAATTCTCTACCTGCTTGAACAGCGAATGACTTTTCAACACCCTTCATTCCATTAGTAGTTTCCTCTAATTGAGATAGACGTTTAATGTAGTTTTCTAATGAATCATTACGAGCACCTGGACGTGATGCGCTTAGTGCATCTGCAATTGCTACAATGTTAGAAATAACACTTGTAGGAGCAGTATCTCCATGATGAGATGCTATTGCATTTATAACAACAGGATCCTCTTTATATTTCTTAGCTATATCAACACCAATATCTACATGGCTTCCTTCAATTTCATGATCAATTGCTTTACCAATATCATGAAGTAAACCTGCTCTTTTAGCAAGAACAACATCTTCTCCAAGTTCAGCAGCAAGTAATCCAGATAAATGAGATACTTCAATTGAATGTTGTAATACATTTTGACCATAACTAGTTCTAAAATGTAACTTACCAATTGTCTCAAGTAAATCAGGATCAAATTTAGTAAGACCTAACTCGAAAGTAGCTTCTTGACCAAATTCAATAATCTTTTGTTTCATATCTTTGCATACTTTATCATATAACTCTTCAATACGAGTTGGATGGATACGTCCATCTTTAATTAAAGTATCCAAAGTAACTCTAGCAATCTCTCTACGTAACGGATCAAAACTAGATAGAACGACAGCTTCTGGAGTATCATCAATAATTAAATCAACACCAGTGATTGCTTCAATCGTACGAATATTACGACCTTCACGACCAATAATACGTCCCTTCATTTCTTCGTTAGGTAAATCAACTACAGTAACAGTTTGATCACTAGCAATATCAGCAGCATAACGTTGCATAGAACTTACGATATATTCTCTTGCAGTTTTATCTGCCTCCAATTTAGCTTCGTTTTCACGTTCTCTAATATATTCAGCAATTTCTTTATTCATATTTTCGCGTACTTGGCTCATTACAAGTTCACGAGCTTTATCTTTGCTGAAACCAGATATCTTTTCTAGTAATTCTAGTTGTTCTCTTTTAATATCCTCCACTTTACTCTTTTCGTTTTGGATTTCTATAGTACGTTCTGATAACTTTTCTTCACGTTCATCTAATGCAGTCTCGCGTTTTTGATACATTTCATCACGCTTATCAATATTCGCTTCTCTTTGTAGTAATCTATTTTCAGATTCTTTTAATTCTGCTTTTCTTTCACGAATTTCTTTTTCCAAATCCATTTTTTGTTTATGAGCTTCTTCTTTTTGTTCAATAGCTGCATCTCTTTTTGCTTTTTCAATTTCTTTTTTTGCATTGTTAATAATCTTTTCAGCTTCTTTATTAGCACTAGAAACTTTCATATTATTCATCACATAAGAAATGATAAAACCTACAATTGCACCTACAACAAGTAGTAAAATGGGGAATAAAATATTATCCATATAATTCCTCCATCTAGATTATAAATAATCTAATTTTATTGTAAGATTAAATTATTATGATGTCAAGGAGAGAACAAAAAGAAAAGGCTTAAAACCTTTTCTATTCAAAGTAACTAGAAATAACATCAAAATCGCAATAAGGAAGTTTCTTATCCTCAATTGCCATGTATTCATCTCTACCTTTTCCAAGAATAAAAACACATGTGTTCTTATCAGCAAGATCAAAAGCTTTATAAATAGCTTCCTTACGATCAATTATACGAATATAGTCTTTATTATCTCCAACCATATCATCTATAATTTCATCAACACTCTCATACCTAGGATCATCCATTGTAAATATACAAATATCACAATTATTAAGTAAATACTCACCTATCTTACGACGTTTACTCTTCTCTCTTCCACCAGCACATCCAGTAACAACAATCTTTTTCTTGTCTTTAACACTTTCTATTATACTTTCTATTCCATGAAAAGTATGTGCATAATCAAGTATTATTTCAAAATCTTGTCCAAAATCAATATTTTCTCTTCTTCCCTTAACAACACCCAAAGATGCAATCGCATCAACCAAGTACTCAGGAGATAAACCATAATGAAGGCATACTAGAAAAGCAAGAGTTACATTATAAACATTATATATTCCAGAAAAAGGTGACTTAATAGAATAATAATTACCTAGATAAGACA
>OCVV011291338.1_pt1 | contig 11492 bp, 7 predicted proteins | sample 1539721 | NCBI WGS metagenome assembly OCVV01 (sample SAMN02144230, study PRJEB22623) | gut metagenome | biome: sheep rumen | host: Ovis aries | place: New Zealand | reverse complement strand
GTCCGTCGACACGCCGGCGCTTGGCGGCATCGTGCGCGACGGGGAGCTATGGGGACGCGGCTCCTGCGACATGAAAGGCGGGCTCGCTTGCGCGATGCTCGCCTTCGGCGACGCGCTCGACGCGGTGCGGAGGCGCGGATGCGCGCCCGAGCGCAGCGTTTCTCTGCTATGCACCGTCGACGAGGAGGACGTGATGCGCGGCTGCGAGGCCGCCATCCGCGCGGGCTGGCTGAACGGTCGCGGGTGGGTGCTGGACACGGAGCCCACGGACTCGCTCGCGCGCGGCGCGCACAAGGGGCGAACGTGGTTTGAGCTGGACATGGCCGGCGTGACGGCGCACGCGAGCACCCCGTGGAAGGGCGCGGACGCGGTGGCCGCGCTGAGCGAGGCCATCTGCCATGTGCGCCGCGCGTTCCAGACGCTTGCGCCGCACGCGTCGCTTGGCACGTCGACGGTCACGTTTGGGCAGGTAGAGGGCGGCTACAGCCCGTACGTGGTACCGGACTTCGCGCGCGTGTGGATCGACATGCGGCTTGTGCCGCCCTATGACACGGCCTGGGCGCGAGGCCTTGTGGAGCAGGCGATCGCGCGCGCGGAGGAAAGCGTGCCCGGCGTGCGCGGCAGCTATCGTGTGACGGGCGACCGGCCCGCCATCGAGCCGAACCCGGACTCCGAGCTGCTGGCCGCCCTGCGCGACGCCGCACGCGGCGAGGGGTACGACGTGGGGACCGGTACGTTCACGGGCTACACGGACACCGCGGTCGTCGCGGGCATCTGCCACAACCGCGAGTGCCTTTCGTACGGGCCGGGCAGCCTGGAGGTTGCCCACAAGCCGAACGAGCACGTTCCCGTGGCGGACCTCGTGCGCGTGCGCGCCGTGCTTTCGCGCCTGGCGCGCGGCGTGGTTGGGTAGTGCGGGCCCGCTGCGGGACGGGGCGCCGCGTGGGGCCACCTTTTGGGCCTCGCGTGGGCGCATGAATGGGCCCGAACGTCAAACACTCATTTTTTTGTTGACGTTCGGGCCGTGTTTCCGCAGGTCGCGGAAATATGTCGAAAATATGTTCTACGTTCGCGGGTTGGCGCGGGCTCATCGCAGGGTTGGCGCGGGCGCCGGGTCGCGCGGTGGGCGCCGGGTCGCGGGCCTACGCGACCTCCTCGAACTGCGACTGGTACAGCTGGGCGTAGAACCCGCCCTTGGCCAGCAGCTCGTCGTGCGTGCCCTTCTCGACTATGTCGCCGTCGCGCAGCACCAGGATGGCGTCCGCATGCTTGATGGTCGACAGCCGGTGGGCGATCACGAAGCTGGTGCGGCCGGCCATGAGCTTGTCCATGGCGCGCTGGATGCGCCACTCCGTGCGCGTGTCGACGTTGGACGTGGCCTCGTCCAGGATGAGGATCGGGCGGTTGGCCAGCACGGCGCGTGCGATGGTCAGGAGCTGGCGCTGGCCCTGGCTCACGTTCGTGGCGCCCTCGTCCAGCTGGAAGTCGTAGCCGCCGGGCAGCGTCTTGATGAAGTGCTCGCAGTGCGCGTAGCGCGCGGCGGCCTCCACCTCCTCGTCCGTGGCGTCGAGCCGGCCGAAGCGGATGTTCTCGCGAATCGTGCCCTTGAAGAGCCATGCGTCCTGCAGGACCATGGCGAAGTTCTGGCGCAGGTCCTCGCGCTCCACGTCGCGTACGTCGTGGTCGTCCACAAAGAGCGTACCCGCGTCCACGTCGTAGAAGCGCAGCAGGAGCTTCATGAGCGTGGTCTTTCCGGCGCCCGTTGGGCCGACGATCGCCACCGTGCGGCCGGCGCGCACGTCCGCCGTGAAGTCGTGGATGATCGTCTTGTCGGGCAGGTAGCCAAACGAGACGTGGTCGAAGTCCACGGCGCCCTTCGCCCGGCCGATGGCCTCGGCGGGCTTGCCCGTGGCGGGGTCGATCGCGGCGGTCTCTTCCTCCTCGGGCGCCTCGAGGAACTCGAACACGCGCTCCGCGCACGCCGCCATCTGCTGCAGCACGTTTGACACAGTCGCAAGCTGCGTGATGGGCTGAGTAAAGTTCTTAACGTATTGGATGAACGACTGAATGTCGCCTGGCTGGATCGCGCCGGTCACGGCAAGGCCCGCACCCACCACGACGACGCCGACGTAGCCCATGTTGCCCACGAGGTTCATGAGCGGCTGCATGAGGCCGGAGAGGAACTGGCTCTTCCACGCGCTCTCGTACAGCAGGTCGTTCTCACGCTCGAAGTGCTCGACGGCGCGCTCGCCGCGGTTGAACGCCTGGATGACCACCTGGCCGGAGAAGTCCTCCTCGACGCGGCCGTTCACTGCGCCAAGCTGCTGTTGCTGCAGGCGGAAGTAGCGCTGCGACCTCTTGATGAGCACGCCCAGAACCAGCGCGGACACCGGCAGCGTCACGAACGTCACGCCCGCGAGCGGAAGCGAGATCGAGATCATCATAACCGCGACGCCCACGACCTGCGTGATGGAGGTCACCAGCTGGATGAGGCCCTGGTTGAGCGACTGGCTCAGCGTGTCCACGTCGTTCGTCATGCGCGAGAGCACGTCGCCCTTCGACATGGTGCCGCCGTCGAAGTACGAGAGCGGCACGCGCGCGATCTTCTGCGCGATTTGCCCGCGCATGCGGTACACGATCTTCTGCGTGACGCCGGTCATAATCCAGCTCTGCGCGCCCGACGCCGCGGCACTCGCCAGGTATATGCATAACAGATCAATAAGTATGCGACTTATCTTGCCAAAGTCGATGCTGCCGGTGCCGGCAGCGGCCGCCTGCGCGCCGCGGATGACCTCCGTCGTGGCGCTGCCAAGGACCTTCGGTCCCACGACCGAGAAGAGCACGCTCGCCATCGCAAGCGCCACCGCGGCGATGAGCCCCACGCGATAGGGGCCCATGTAGTGCAGGAGCTTGCGAACGGTGCCACCAAGGTCCTTGGGCTTCTCGCCCGGCGCCATGCGGCCTCCCGGACCGTGGCCGTGCGGGCCCGCGGGACGGCCCGTGGGACGGCCGGCCTGCCCCGCGCCCTGCTCGCGCAACGTGTGCTCCGCCATGGCTACTCACCCTCCTTCAGGCCAAGCTCGCTTGCGCTGAGCTGGCTCTTCGCGATCTCGAGGTACTCGGGGCAGCTGCGCAGCAGCTCCTCGTGCGTGCCCTGCCCCACGACGCAGCCCTCGTCCAGCACGACGATCTGGTCCGCGCCCATGACGGTCGCGACGCGCTGCGCCACCACCAGCACGGCGGTGTCCGCGCACTCGCGCGCCAGCGCCTGGCGCAGCCGCGCGTCCGTGGCGTAGTCCAGCGCGGAGAACGAGTCGTCCAACACCAGCACCTCCGGGCGCATCGCGAGCGCGCGAGCGATGGCCAGGCGCTGGCGCTGCCCGCCGGACACGTTCGTGCCGCCCTGCGCGATCGGCGCGTCCAGACCGCCGTCCTTCCGCGAGACGAGCTCGGACGCCTGGGCCACCTCCACCGCGCGGAGCAGGTCCTTCTCGCCCGTGGCGCCAGGCGCGTCCGTGCCCGACGCGTCCGTACCGAACGCGACGTTGCTGCGGATGCTGCCCGAGAACAGGAAGCCCTGCTGCGGCACGTAGCCCACGCGGGAGCGCAGGTCGGCCAGCGACATCTGCCGCGTGTCCACGCCGTCGAGCGTGACGGTGCCGGACGTGGGGTCGTACAGGCGCGGCGCAAGCTGCACCAGCGTGGACTTGCCGGAACCTGTTGAGCCCACGATCGCAGTTATCTTGCCGGGCGCGGTCGAAAAGCTCACGTCGCTCACAACGTCGCCCTCCGCGTCCGGGTAGCGAAATCCCACGTGGTCGAAGACCAGGCGTCCGCGCGGCGCGTCCGCGGCCGGCGCCACGGGATGCTTCGGCTCGCGCACGGCGGGCTCCACGGCAAGCACCTCCTGCACGCGCCCCACGGAAACCTCCGCGCGCGGCAGGATCACGGCCACCATCGACACGATGAGGAAGCTCATCACGATCATCATTGCGTAGCTGATAAACGCCATCATGTCGCCGGCGCGCATCGCGCCCGCGGCCACGCCGCGCGAGCCAAACCACACGATGGCAACGGTTGCAATATTCATGACCAGCATCATGAGCGGCATCATGAGCGTCATCGCGCGGTTCACAAACAGCTGCGCGTCGCGAAGGTCGCCGGACGCCTCGTCGAAGCGCTCGAGCTCGTGGTCCTGCCGCCCGAACGCGCGGATGGTCATGAGGCCGTCCAGCATCTCGCGCGCCACCAGGTTCACGCGGTCAACCAGCGACTGCATCACCTTGAAGCGCGGCATCGTGAGCGAGAACAGCACGGCCACCACGCCAAGCACCGCCAGAAGCGCGGCGCCCACGATCCAGGCGAGCCCGCCGCCCATGGTCATGACCTGCACCACGGCGACCACGCCCATGACCGGCGCAAACATGACCATGCGCAGCATGATCACCACCATGTTCTGGATCTGCTGCACGTCGTTGGTGCAGCGCGTGATGAGCGACGACTGCGAGAACCGGTTGACCTCCGCAGGCGAGAAGGACATCACCTTTGCGAATACCTTGCGGCGAAGGTCACGCGCCACCGCCGCCGCGACGCGAGACGCGATGAGGCCCGAGAGCATTGCCGCCACGAGCGACCCCACGCAGAAGCCAAACATCACGAGCGCCATGTGTCCCAGGTAGGCGGCGTTTCCGGCCTGAGCGCCCACGACCCCCACGTTCACGATGTCGGACATGTAGCGCGGCAGCGAAAGCTCGCACAGCGCCTGCGCCAGCAGCAGCGCGAACACGGCCACGACCTCGCCCACATGGCCGCGAAGCAGCCTAGCGAGCCTCATGGGCGTCACCTCCCTCCGGCGCGCCGGCGCCGGCGTCGGCGCCCGCGGCTGCGGAGTCGGCACCCGCGGCAGCAGGATCGTCGCCCTCGGACGCGTCGTGCAAGACATCTGCAAGTTTCCCGAGGATGCGAACGAGCTCGCGCGAGTCCTTCTCGCCCAGCTGGCGCAGCAGCCCCGCAGTAAAGTGCGTCACGCCGTCGAAGTACGAGCGGAGCTCCGCCTCGCCCGCGTCCGTCATCCGCACGATCGTGCGCCGGCGGTCCGCCTCGCTCGGCGTGCGCGTGACCAGGCCGTCCGCCTCGAGCTGGTTCAGCGTCTGCGCCATGCGCGCCGACGTCACGTGGCACGCGCGCGCCAGCTCGCCGGCGGTCAGCGCAGCATCCGAGTGGTGCAGCACGTGCAGCACGCCCACGCGGCCGCGGCCGTCCCAGCGGCGCATCGTGCCCTTGCCATACATCCGCAACCTGCGGGTTTGCGTCATCAAGTCGTGCGCGAGCGCGGACCACTCCCCGCCCGGCGCCTCGCGCGAGCCGGCGGCGCGCCCCGCGTCACGTCCCGCGTCTCGCCCTGCAGCGCACGCGTTCCTCTGCTCCTCCAAGGATTCCTCCTTTGCTAATGCCCTTAGCTAACGGAGAAGAGCGTACCCCATCGCCGCCACATTTATCTAATGAGATTAGCTTTTTGCCAGATTCACGCCGTGCACACATCGCGCGGGCGCACGGGCGCGCAAACCACGCCCCACAACCATGCCCCGCACCGCGAACGTAGAACATTAGAAATAAAGTTGACGTTCGTCCCGCGTTTTCCCAGTTGGCAAAAATATGTAGGAAATATGTTCTACATTCGCGACAGTGACGCGTCGGCTGGAGGCACGCACGACGCGCACGATGCGGGCGGCACATATCGCAAGTGGGCACGCCGTGACTTTGCGCCTGTGGACGACGCCGCACGGGTCATGCCCCTGGAGCAGAGTCGGGACTTCCTGGTCGGCTGCGGTATCGTCGGAGAGGTGCTCTCGACCCCGGGCCACAGCCCGCACTCGGTCTCAGTCGTGCTGGACTCCGGCGATGCGTTCGTGGGCGACCTCTGTCCAAGCGAGCAGGCGGCGCTCTTTCCCGACCCTGCATACTGGCGCAGCTGGGAGACCCTGCTTGAGCACGGCGCGCGGCGCGTCCACTTCGCCCACTGGCCGAACGAGGGGCACCCCCATACCGACATATAGCCTGATAGATGAGGAGAACCACGCACGCTTTGCCAAAGGCGAACAAGGCGAAAATGGGCGAACAAGGCGAACGGAGCCAAGACGCGCCTGCCGTCATTGGATATTGTCTCGAGTTCATCCGCCTCGCAACCACGTCCGCACGGCAAGGTCACCCCGCGGTCCCGACAGCCGCCCCGCCCCTAGCGCTGGTCGCGCAGCGCCACGGTCGTGAACGAGAACCGCTTTGGGTGGTGCCGCGAGCACGTGTACTCGAACATGATGCCGTCGTCGTTGAACGTGTGGTTCACCACCACGGCCACAAAGTCGTATCCGCGCAGGTCAAGTAGCCTGCGATCCATCGCGCTGGCCTTCTCGGCCAAAAACGTGCGCTTGCTCGTGGTCACGCGCATGCCCAGCGTGCCCTCGATGTACGCGTAGATCGAGTCCGCCGCGATCTCGGGCGTGATGTCGGGCACCAGCTCGGTCAGGTACCAGTTGCGGTCCAGGATCTGGGCGCGCCCGTCGATCATGCGCACGCGGTCCACGTGCGTGACGGTCGAGCCCTCCGGAAACCCGCTCTCGCGCGCAAACGCCGGCGTCACGACCTCCTTCTCAAGGCCAATCACCTTCGTGACCACCTCGAAGTCGTTGCGTCGCGCCGCCTCCTTGAACGTCTCGATCCCGCCGATAGAGAAGTCCTCGCGGTCGGCCGGCAGATAAATGACGCGCACGCCCTTGCCGTTGATGGGCTGGACGTATCCCTCCTGCGCCAGCAGCCTCACCGCGCGCCGCGCCGTGTTGTGCGAGCACTTGTAGCGCTCGCACAACTCCGCCTCGGAGGGTATGAAGCCCTGGTACGGATACTCCCCGCCCTCGATCTGGGCGAGAAGATCCTCGTATATCTGCCCGTATACCGCCCTCATGCGCAGGCGCCCCCATCCGCGTTAGCCATCGCTTCGATGGTACCCGTGCCGCGATGCCGGCCCGTCGTGCCCCAAAAAAACCAAAGCTTCCCGCACCGCCCGGCCCGCGCCGCCCGACCCGCGCCCTCCCGCACCGCCCGACCCGCACGCACCCCGCGCCGCTCATGCCTCGCCACTCGCCGACGTTTACCCGCCGCTCGCTGCGCAAACGCGGCTCTCACACCTATTTGAATAGGCGCGTCGTATTCTCATCTCAAGGACCTATTCAAATAGGTTGGGAAGAAGGGCGCAAGCCCCGTCAGACGGAGGAAACATGGGAAAGTATCGGGAGGACGCGCAAGAGCTGCTCAGGCTCGTCGGCGGCAAGGACAACATCGTCGCGGTGACCCACTGCATCACGAGGATGCGCTTCGCGCTGGCAGACCCCGGCAAGGCGGACGTCCCCGCCATCGAGGCGCTCGCGTCCGTGAAGGGCAGCTTCACGCAGGCGGGCCAGTTCCAGGTCATCATCGGTAACGACGTCGCGGACTTCTACGACGACTTCGTCGCCGTCTCCGGCGTGAGCGAGGCGTCCAAGGCAGACGTGAAGAAGGCCGCCGTCGGCAACCAGAACCCGCTGCAGAAGGCCATGGGCGCCATCGCCGAGGTCTTCGCCCCTCTCATCCCCGCCATAATCACCGGCGGCCTCATCCTGGGCTTCCGCAACGTCCTGGGCGACATGCCCTACTTCGGGCCCGACGGCACGCAGACCCTGGCGTCGCTCTCCGTGTTCTGGACCGGCGTGTACAACTTCCTGTGGCTCATCGGCGAGGCCGTGTTCCACCTGGGAATCCCCGTGGGCATCTGCTACTCCATCACCAAGAAGATGGGCGGCACCCCCATGCTCGGCATCGTGCTTGGCCTCACGCTCGTCTCGGGCCAGCTCATGAACGCGTACGCCGTCCCCAGCGCCACCGCGAAGGACTGGGCAACCCACACGTGGGACTTCGGATTTGCCCAGGTGCACATGATCGGCTACCAGGCGCAGGTCATCCCGGCCATCCTCGCGGCCATCTGCTTCAACTACTATGAGCGCTTCTTCAAGAAGATCACCCCGTCCATCGTTCAGATGATCGTCGTCCCGTTCTGCTCGCTGCTCCTGGGCGTCATGACCGCGCACTTCATCGTCGGCCCCATCGGCTGGACGCTCGGCACCGCGGTCGGCAACGTCGTGATGGCCGGCATCTCCGGTCCGTTCCGCGTGCTGTTTGGCGCCATCTTCGGCGGCCTGTACGCACCGCTCGTCATCACCGGCCTGCACCACATGACCAACGCCATCGACCTGCAGCTCATCGCGGACACCGGCACCACCATGCTCTGGCCCATGATCGCGCTGTCCAACATCGCCCAGGGCTCCGCCGTCCTCGCCATGATCGTGCTGCAGCGCAACGACGACAAGGCGCAGCAGGTCAACATCCCCTCCTGCCTCTCGTGCTACCTCGGCGTCACCGAGCCCGCCATGTTCGGCGTCAACCTCAAGTACGTCTTCCCGTTCGTGTGCGCCATGATCGGCTCCGCCGTCGCCGGCGTCATCTGCACCGCCACCTCAACCGCGGCCAACGCCATCGGCGTCGGTGGCCTGCCCGGCATCCTCTCCATCAACTCCAAGTACTTCCTGTCGTTTGCGCTGTGCATGCTCGTCGCCGTCGTCATCCCGTTTGTGCTCACCTACATCGTCGGCAAGTCCAAGGGCATCGACCGCGGCGTCGGCGTCGAGGACGTCACGCTCGACGGCTCCAACGTCGTCGCCGCCAGCATCTCGGCCGGCGCGTCCGAGTCTGGCGTCGGCGCCGCCGTGGCCGCCGTCACCAGCGCAGAGGCCATGGGCGAGCTCACGGAGGACGGCGCGCTCTGCGCCGCGGTCTCCGGCACCGTAATCCCGCTGTCCCAGGTGGACGACGCCGTCTTCGCGTCCGGCACCATGGGCGAGGGCGTCGCCATCGAGCCGTCCGCCGGCGAGGTCGTGGCCCCGTGCGACGCGTCCGTCACCGTCATGATGGAGGAGACGGGCCACGCGGTCGGGCTGACGCTCGCCTCTGGCCTCGAGCTGCTCATCCACATCGGCCTTGACACCGTCGAGATGAACGGGGACGGCTTCCAGGCGCACGTGCGCAAGGGCTCCATCGTGCACCGCGGCGACCCGCTCGTGACGTTCGACCGCAAGAAGGTCGCGGCCGCCGGCCACAAGGACACCGTCCTCATGGTCGTAACGGACAAGGGCTCCGCCGAGAAGATCGACCTCACCACCTCTGGCACGGCCGTGGCGGGCGTCACCCCCGTCATCCGGTACTAGCGGCCACATTCGCAACCAGCGGCCACAGGAGCGCCCTCTGTCCTACGATGGCAGGCAGGCGCAAGCGAAGGCGCAGGAGGGGCCGAGGGAGACCCCGGCCCCTCCCCGTACAGAAAGAGAGATGCCAACATGCAGGACCGCGCAGCGCAGCTTGGGGACAAGGTCGTCTACCAGATCTACGTCCGCAGCTTCAACGACTCCAACGGGGACGGCATCGGCGACCTCCGGGGCATAACGCAGCGACTGGACTACCTCAAGGAGCTGGGAGTCGACTACCTCTGGATCACCCCGTTCTTCTCGTCCCCGCAAAACGACAATGGGTACGACGTGGCGGACTACCGCTCCGTGGAGCCCATGTTCGGCACGATGGAGGACTTCGACGAGCTCTCGCGCGAGGCGAAGGCGCGTGGGATCGGGCTCATGCTCGACATGGTGTTCAACCACACGTCCACGAGCCACGAGTGGTTCAGGCGCGCACTGGCCGGCGACCCCAAGTACCTGGCGTACTACAAGTTTGTGGACGCGGCGCCCGACGCGACGGCCGCCAAGCCCGGCGAGCCGCCCACGAACTGGGTTTCGAAGTTTGGCGGGAGCGCGTGGGAGTACGTGCCGGCGCTCCACAAGTGGTACCTGCACCTGTTTGACGTGAGCCAGGCGGACCTGAACTGGGACAACCCCGAGGTGCGCGCCGAGCTTGCCGACGTGGTGCGGTTCTGGAAGGCAAAGGGCGTGAGCGGGTTCCGCTTCGACGTGGTGAACCTGATCTCGAAGCCGGAGCGCCTGGAGGACGACTTCGAGGGCGACGGCCGGCGCTTCTATACCGACGGGCCGCACGTGCACGAGTACCTGCAGGAGCTGGTGCGCAAGGGCGGCATCGAGGACATGGTGACCGTGGGCGAGATGAGCTCCACCTCGATCGAGAACTGCATCCGCTACACGGCGCCGCGCTACCACGAGCTGACGCAGGCGTTTTCGTTCCACCACCTGAAGGTGGACTACGCCGGCGGCGACAAGTGGGCGCTCGCGGAGCCGGACATCCCCCAGCTGAGGGGGCTGCTGCGCGACTGGCAGGAGAGAATGACGGCCGGTGGCGGCTGGAACGCGCTCTTTTGGTCCAACCACGACCAGCCGCGCCCGAACTCGCGCTTTGGCGACTGCTCCACCCGGGAGCTGTGGCGGCGCTCCAGCGAGCTTCTGCCCGTGTGCACCCACCTGCTGCGCGGCACGCCGTACGTGTACCAGGGCGAGGAGCTGGGGATGACGAACCCCGACTTCACGAGCATCGACCAGTACCGCGACGTGGAGTCGCTCAACTACTACAAGATCCTGCAGGACGAGGGCGCCACGCCCGAGGAGGCGTTCCACATCGTGCGCGAGCGCTCGCGCGACGACTCGCGCACGCCCGTGCAGTGGGACGGCAGCGCGAACGCGGGCTTCACCAGCGGCACGCCGTGGATAGGCATCCCCGCGAACCACGCGTACGTGAACGCGGCGGACGAGATGGCGGACCCGGACTCCGTGTGGAGCTTCTACCGGCGAATCATCGCGCTGCGGAAGGAGTGTCCGGTTGTCCAGGTGGGCGACGTGCGCTTCCTGGACGCGGCGTCCGACAAGGTCATCGCGTACGAGCGCACGCTTGAAGGTGCCGCCAGCGGACCGCGGCGGCTGGTCGTGGCGTGCAACTTCAGCAGCGCGGACGCGGCGGCGCTTCCGGCGGACGCGCTCGACGGCGGCTCGGTGCTGATAGAGAACTGCGACGACCATCGCATCCAGGACGGGACGCTCGTGCTGGGACCGTGGTGCGCCGTGGCGCTTGCCTGGTAGCGACAGGCATCTGCAAACGCGCCCGACTGGACGCGCGCACCCGGCCGTGCGCACAGAGAGCCGCAAGAAAAAGGACTGTTCTTCTCGCCCGCGGGGTCCCTCCCTCCGCGGGCGCCTCATATGCCTGGCCCAGGCTCATATGCGACAGTCGCAGTTACAAACTTGTAAGCGTTTTTCAGGCAGCGCCCACATCGCGCGCGCATACCAATACGATGTTTTGTCACACGTCACGCCGCGCACGCGCGGCCCAACAAAGAAGGAGGCTGTCAGATATGACCAGGTGCGTAACCCGCCGCGATGCCATCGCGCTGTTTGGGGGCCTGACCGCCTTTACCCTTGCCGGATGCAACAGCTCGAACGGTGGGGACAAGGTGTACA
>OCVV010932948.1_pt1 | contig 11493 bp, 8 predicted proteins | sample 1539721 | NCBI WGS metagenome assembly OCVV01 (sample SAMN02144230, study PRJEB22623) | gut metagenome | biome: sheep rumen | host: Ovis aries | place: New Zealand | reverse complement strand
ATGGTTTGTATGGTTTTGTGTGTGGTGTGAGTCATTCGCAAGGTGGTGTGGATGTTGATTTGAAGGATTGGGGTTTGTGTCTTGAAGATACTAGTAAGGAATTGACATTCAATAATCTCTTAAGATCACACATAATTGAAGAAGTTATCAAATCATATGGACTAATACCAGTTGTGGATTTTACTGGATTGGATGATGATTTAACTAGTTGGACTAATAAAAAAAGTGTTAATAATCCTTCATCATCATCTTCAAATTCAGATGATGGAGATGGGGCAAGTGTTAATGGTGATGGTAGTATGACCGAAGATCAAGCTTGGGAAATCTACAAAACATTCAAGTATGGTGGTTGGGGATCAGGTCACGATCCCCAAAAGGCTTGGGAAAAAATGGGTACTACAAAAGGTGCTAGTGCTGATTGTTATGATGCAACTGCTTGGATGTATTATGTGTACAATTACAAGATAGGAATCCCGGCTAGGGATATCTGCTACCCATCAGCGGCTGCTCGGAATAGTGGAACACACCATATTGTGCAGATATATAAAAATGGTAAATGGTCAGTTCCAAGTCAGTATCATGGAATTACTAGTGGATTAGGTGGTAGTGAACAATCAAAGTATCATGTTTGTAGAGAACCACCAAAGAATGGAAAACAACCAAGTTATGAGAGATGTCCTTGGAGTAGGAATGATTAATTATGACAACATATAGAATTGGTGCAGATAGAACTGGTGGAGCTCAAACTTGTCTTGATAATGTATGCGAAGTGATAGATAAGGCAGGGCATAAGGTAGTGAATCTTGGTGTTGACTCTAATTCAGAACACAAGTTTGGTGAAGGTGCTAAAACAGATATTGGAGTTTACATTGTAAATGGTGTTTGTCTTGGAACAATCCACTCCACTTATGATGACATCATTAAAACTGGTAAAGCGAATACTGTGGTATTTGCATTAGTGTGGTCATTATTTGGAAGTGGAAACACATTCAGTAAAGCATCTGATTTAACAGATAAATCAAAAAAATTAAGTATTGTTCGTGATGGTACTAATTGGCCGCAAAGTTATTATAAGGATGATGGAAAATGGACAGTTGCCGAAGCATTTTCACAATTTGATGGAATAGAATATGTTTATGGGGATACTTGTAAGGATGTAGCACAAGCGATTCTTGATGGAAACTTCGGTGGTGGTGGTGATGGTGGAGATGATTCTGAATCAACATCATCTGAAGGTGAAACCAAACCGATGAGTGGATGGGAATCTTTATGTGATCTTATCAAACCCTATGATGGTCAGATATTTATGACTGTTAGGGGGGATACTGTTATTGTCAAGAAGATTGAAATTCCTGAATGGAGTGCCATATGGGCGTATGAAGGGATTAATGTTGTTGATGATAGTGTTACTGTGACAGATTACTCGCCTGAAATTTACAATACTATTGAAGTTCGGTATGGTAATGATTATGAAAATAGTATCGAATTATGTTTTGAAAGACATAAAGAATTATTCGGTGAAAGAAAAACAATCATCTATGCTAATAAGAAAGTATCTGAAGATGAATATAATGCTTACCAAGAAGAATTAAAACAATCAAAAGAAGAGAGTGGAAAGTCAAAGGGAACTACTGAAAAACCTACAAATCAACAACCAAGTAACCCATATACTGTAAGAGCAACTAATTGGGATACTCACAGTACTAGTGTTAGTGGAAATTATCCTAATCCTACTGTATCCACAAATCCTTTTACACCATCATCACCTTTAACATTACAAGGTACTGGTACAAGCTCAACAACTCCTACTGTGTCAAATGCGAATATTGGTGGAACATCAAAAGATAAGGTGAATATTAAGAGAAAACAAGAACAAAATAAGCAGAATCAAAAATTCCTTAACACTTTGAACAAGGGCAAGATCATTGTTAAAAAATATTACTCTGACAAGACAAAATAAGTATGGCTGATGAAACAACACAACAATCTCAAGAATCTCAAGATGTAAGTTGGGATTTGGGTAGTTTGTTTAATACTCAAAATCCTGAAACAATAAGTAATACTAATGAAGAGAATAGTAATACTGAAAATCAGACAAAAAAAGAAATTCCTATAACTGATAGAGAAGAAGCATTATCCTTCGCATATGGTGAAATGGGAAAACTGATGCGAAATGATGGTCATCAGATTGAATTAAAACTTATAGGGAATATTAATTATCGTGTGGGTGCTTGGATTAGAGTATTTTTACCTTCATTCAATGAAGATTGTATGATGTTCATTACAAAAGCACAACAAGAAGCAAGTGCAGATTCAGAATGGATTACAAGCCTTACATTAGTGGATTATCCCCCATCATTAAGTAAAGGTGAAGATAATAGTGCAAGTAATAGTGACTCATCTTCAAGTGATGGTGATTCTTCAGAAAGTGAAGAAGAAGAAAATGAAGAGTCAGGTGGAAGTTCAAGTGGAAGCGAAACATCCCCATTATCTTCTACACAATTATGGAATGAATTATTGAAGATTGTTCACAAGTATTACCCTAGAAGTCAGAACCCTACAAAATGGGTTATTGAATTAAGAAACGCCCCTACCAACTGGACTGGTGTTGCGAAGGTAGTTAATCGTATGGGTGGAGATTCAAATAAGCAGAATAATGTTATAAGACAAGTTCTTGCATTAAAGAAAAGACTTAAAACTGGAAGCAGTAGTGGTAATGGTAAAGTTACTAGTCAAAAAGGCTATGTTAAAAAAAGCAATGCTCCACAGAACACTCGTAAGAAAAGCAGTAATAAAAAGAAACAAGCAGGTTATAAGAACAAACTTAATAGGGGATAATTAAAATGGCTCGGACATTAAAGGATGGCACATATGTGTCATCTGATTTTACTAAAGCATTCTCTCAACTTGTCAGTACTAATGAGAATCTTAATAATAGGATTAATGAAGTTAGTGATGAGTCAAATTTGTTCCTTTGCAAGATTCTCCGATTTTACACTTACTCTGATGAAGCCTTGGTGAAAATACTTAATACTGGTAAAGAAGTCACTTGTCACTTAACTCATGATATCCTAGATAATGGGATTAGCATAAGAAGTATGAATCGGGGAACTGTTCATACTAGTAAAAAAGGAAGAACCTATTTGAAACCTTATGAAGATGTGTATGGTATTGTTGCTCTTGTTAGGTGGATGAATACTGATGATGAGTATTGTTTGCTTACTTGTGTGAATCTGCATAATAATAATGATTTCAAGAATGTTGTTGGTGATGGGGAAATAATATTAACTGTAGGTAATAGTAAGATTAGTTTAACTAATGAAAGAGTTAATATTATGACACCTTATTTATTCATAAATGGTGTTGCACACAAGTCTGAATTAAGCAATTCCTATAATAAGAGTGAAGTGGATAAGATTATACAAGAGTTGACTAGCCGAATTGAAGAATTAGAAAAAAAGGTGGAAGACTAAATAAATGTATCATTTAACAGATATTCCTGATGCTGAAAAAATCAATTTCCGAACACTTAACAAGGATATTGGTATGCAGAAGATGGATAATGGACAATGGGATTTATGGTTTGATAATGGTGATCTTGTTTCTGCAACAGAATTCCATTCCTTGCAAGTAGGAATCATAATCGCTTGTTTAACTAGTTGGAATTATTTAAATCGTTATGGAAACCCTACTTATGAAGTTTTCGGTAATGAATCTTATTCCCTTCTGAAGCAGAATAAGGGTGAAGATGTACGATTCAAGATAAGGGCTTATTTTGAAGAGTGTTTGCTTCGTATGAGAAGAGTGAATCGTGTTGAAGATTTGCAAGTTCACGAAGTGAAAAACAATCCTTATAAATATTATGTGACCTTCAAAGTAAGAGCTATGAGCAATTATCTTATTGATGGTGGTTTTGAGATAACAACCGATACTAATAAAAGCACCAGTTTTATAGAATACACTTACAACCAACCTTACAGTAGTCTTGAGAATCCTTTAGAGATTCATTTAAGACTAGGAACAGAGTATGGAAATGGATTAAGTGATGAGATAATATACATTTATATCACCACTACTGATAAGGAAACTGGTGAAGAAAAAGAAACATTCTATGGGATAAAAGGACACACTAATCAGGATGGATTAATTAGTTTCAGAATATATCCTGAAGAAATCAGTTATGGTACTAGGATAAGGTTTGAGTATCATGGAAATTCAACATATAATGGTTGTGTAAGTGAAGAACTGAAATTCTCAACAATACCATTCCACTTTGGAGTGGATGATGATAATATGTTATATGTTACAAGCACACTTGATAATATAAAGGATTATATTTATCTTGGAGAAATCATTGAAGACCCAACAATAACAATCAATGAACCTTTAGAATGGAATAAGATTTATATAGCCAAAAATGAAGATAATGAATGGGCAGCATATAAGAATACTGAAAATGGTCTTCAAAGTTTAGCATATACTCTTGTGCTTAAATCAGATAGTGAAGCGAATATTGGTGAATTACACTTATTCATTGAAGATGGTAAAGTGGGTAATAAATACTTGTATGAATTAGATAACAGTAACAATCATGTTTATTATATAGGTGATTAAATATAATGAGTGAAAATCGTGTAGACCTTGGTAATGTAAAAGGGGATACTGGACTGACTGGTGTCGGTATCGCTAATATTATTGAAATGCCCCCTGATGAAGTTAATCTGAAAAGGATTTTCAGAATATACTTCACAGACACAACAAATGAGAATCCCCATTATTATGAGTATCAGTTAACTGATACTGAATTCATCACTCGTTTAAATCAGATGAGTGAAGGAACACCTTCTAGTGACAAATTAAACGTTCCAACCATATACTTGTTAAAACAAGCATTAGCAGAAAAACCATCAAATACTGTTGTGTATAGGAAAGAACAAGTATATACGAAAACAGAAACTGATGCGAAGATACTTGAATATTTAGCAGATATTGAATTATTTGAAGTTGTTTCAACACTCCCTACTGGTGATGATATATCTGAAAACAGAATATATCTTTTACAAAAAAATAGTGATGATACTGACAGTTTAAATCAGAATTTTGACTTGTACCTTTATGCTGATAATGATTGGAAAAAACTGGATAACCTAACCTTCAATATTAATAATTATTATAATAAGACACAAACAGATAACTTATTAAACACTAAACAAACTGCTAATTTGAGTAATGATATAGTATCTGATTCATTAAGCACTACCAAATACCCTTCAGTTTCAGCAGTTAAAGATTATGTTGATACTGTTGTGAGTGGTGGTCAGAGAGATTATTATACAAAGAATGAAATTGATAGTATGATTAGTGATATTCAAGACTTTATACATTCATAAAGGGAGTATTATCAAAAATGGCAAGTGATGATCCTATCCTTGGAAATGATGAACAGTTGGCTATACAAAACGAAGAATCTATTAGTATGGATTTATTTGTTTCTTCAATAATTCAATGTGGCATATTTGGTCAGAGATTAAGTGATAGGTATGAATTGTATATTAATGATGAGCTCATTGATTCGACAGAAATTGATGATAATGGTGTAATCTCTTTTCCATATGTTAATACAGATATGTTATCCCCAAATCAGGAGATGACAATCTATGTTAAAGGTGTTAGGGATAATGATGATGACATAATGAGTGATAGTGTTGATGTTTTTGTGAATATGCCTAGCCTAGCAGGTAGTGTATATTATTCTTATTACTTGTTAAAATCCATCATTGAAGGATATGGAGTTATTATTGGTTTGGATTATGATGATGGTTTGATGGGTTTGATAAACTTTTTGAAGGAGTATTACTAAAATGGTTAGGATATTGCCCAACAATTTAGATTCGCCAGTTTTCAAGAAATATATGAATAATAAAACAAAAGTGTCTTTTGATTTTAATGCTTATGATTTCCCTAATTCTTTTTATATCAAATTAACTTATGATGCTACTTATGTGAAAACATTCCAAGTAACTTATGATCCTACTCGTGCGAAAACATCCTATTCTGAAGATGGAGAGTATGTGTCTTTTAGTGTTGAATATATTTCATTGGAAGATAATGAAATTAGGATGAATCTGCAAATCTCAAATTTCTTCAATGATGTGATATGGGTTGGAAACAATAGAGTTTTGAAGATTGAGTTATATGATTCTGATAATGAAACTCTTATGTTTAGAACAAGCACACTTGTTTCGGAAGAGAAATCATCCTTACTAGAAAGTGTTACTTATGCAAATAATGAATTATCAACTTACTTGGCAAATAAGGGAGTGGAAACACACTCATATGATGGTCTTTCAACCACTATAAATAGGGTTAATGGATTAAGGTATCATTTTTTGATATTGAATCCAAACAATTATAATGCTCATAATGATGACCCTACAATTCAGAAGAATATGGTTCTTAGTGAAGGGAATCTTAAAAATTATTCTGTTGGAAAAGTTTCAATGAATACGGAATTCATAAAAGCCAGTTATTATAATTTATATTTTGATTATTACACTTCCCAAGGAACTCGAAATGGTTTTATGTTTGGTTATGACCCTACCATATCTGATGGAGAATTATTAACTACTAGTTCTATGGACAATGATGTAATGGACAAGGGCATAAATATTATTACTGATGTTGGAAATACTGTCATTAATTCTTGGCATGATGGAAATACAGAACAATTAAGGGAGTTAAATGTAAATTGTTTAACCGAAGGCACTCATACTATTAGAATAGTTAAACAGAATGGTAGAACAACAATATTTGTTGATAATACAATGGTATGGGCTGATAATACAGGTCATCATAGTACTCTTGGTTTATGGAAATGGGGTGATGGATTTAATAGCATAAGCAATATAAGGATGTACACAGGATAAATATGAGAACAGTTAATTATAAAGAGAAAGATTATGACCAAATATTCCTTGAAATGATGGAAGATGCATATGAGTACAAGCTCGTATCCACAGATGAAAGATTCCTAGATTATATTCAAAATCGTGAAGACATAGAAAACAATTACTGTTTATTCCTTTCAGTATATGCTTTTGAAAATAATAAAATCTATGAAGATTTGACAAAGATTTATAATAGTAATGATCTTGAGAAATGTTTTGGTGAAGATTTAGACATATTAGGTAACAATCTTGGAATTCCACGCCCCCAAGCAAGGAAATCTTCAGTTGAATTAACTTTTTCCCTTGCTAATGTCAGAGATTATGATTTCATAGTGCCACAAGGCACAATAGTGACAACTAACAATGGAACATCATACTATACTGTTGAAGATGCAGTAATCATCAGAGGACAATTATCTACTGATGTGATTGCTTACAGTAGTGGGTCTGGATATAATACAAGAGTGGATAGAAGAACATTAACTAATTGCAACTTAGATGGAATATATTCAGTAACTAATATCAAAGGCAGTAGTGGTGGAAGAGGAACATATATTGATGAAGAATATAGAAGATTAATAAAGAACTGGGTATATAGTCATATCAAAGGAACAAAAGAAGCATATGAATTATTCTTCACTTACTATGATGGCATAGATAGTTATCGTGTAATCCCATTATGGGATGGAGCAGGCACAGTAAAAGTCATAGTGGACCCATCTAATGATTGGATCATAAATGATATTAGTGAAAAACTCTTTGAGAATGTCCAATTATTAGATGATGATGTCATTGTTGTTGGTGCAACAAAAAGAAGAATAGACATTAATGTTAATGTTAATGTAGATATTGATAACTTTGTATATTATAGTGTTGAAGAGAGAGAAGCAATAGCAGAAAGAGTTGCTAATGCAATAGAGCTCTATATTGATGGTGGTTATCGTAGAAATGGAAGATACCATACTGGATTGCTTATTGGTGAAGATTTCATACCTTTCCAATTAGGATTATTCATTAGTGAAGAAGTTCCTGAAGTTCGCAGTATAGATTTCAAGGATACTGTGAAGAATATTGATAACACTATCTATGCTAGTGATTTTGACACTATTAATGATGGAACCGCTGCCTATGGTGGAATGGGTTATGATTCAAGCACTAGAAAACTTGTAGCAAGTAAAGGAAGAACATACACAAGTCCTTTTTTATATATTAGTAATGGTAAAAGATTAGTTAGTGATAATAATGGTTTCCAAATCGCCTTCATACAAGATGGGAAACAGATTTATCCACCATTAGGAAATGATAGTAAACTTGTTGAGAATGGTGTTTTCAGTCTTGAAGGATTGGATTTATATGGTTCTTACATTGAATTAACTGCTTTAAGAGATGGAGCTACTCTTGGAGAAATCACTATTTATGAAGGTATAAGTGGAGATGATGATAATAGTTACAACACTCATGTCCATATTGGTGATGAAGAGATAGCAATATCAGGTGATATTGAAGTGGTTATTGAAGATAAAACTGATGAAAAAGGTTCTAATGTAGTGTGTTATTAGGGAGAATTTATGAAACTTAATCGGTTAGAAGAAACTAAACGATTATTCCCCCATTTTTATGATAGGAATGGTGAGAGTAATTTCAGTAAGCATTTGAGCATAATCAATCATCAGCAGTATGATCTGTATCATAAATTAAAAACCCTTGATTGGGGTAGAATGTTGGAAAAGCCTATACAGATTTGGAAGGAACAAACTGAACCTTATAAGTATGAGATGCATTTCAAAGTAAGTGTGAAATACTTGAAGGAAGTTAATATTTATAAGAATCCTAAACTGGATAAGAATGGGATTATTCTTAGTTATGAAGAAAAGGTTAATCCTACAACTTATTATGCTAATGATGATGTGAATTATTATCATTATATTCATAATGATACTTGTGAAACATTAATCCCACAAGATAATTATATTATTGAAATATATACTTGGGATGATTATCACTTTTTGAAAGGATTTCCTGAAGAAGATTACTTGTTCTATAATGAATTAGATTATCATTTCAATGAATCCTACTTGAAGATAGAATATGAAGAAATCAGTTACTCTAAATATTTAACATTCAGAGTACATATGGATAGGATAAAAATGATTGAAATCTTCAAGAATGGTAATGTGATATATGTTGAAGATTTCATCCTTGAAGATTTTGATAATAAAAAGATACATAGTACTGATTTCAGTTACAAATACTTTGATTATGATTCCTTTGATAATGTTGACACTATATATGAAATAGAAGATGCTGGTCGGAATAGCTATACTGTTTATCGTGCTAATAGTGAGAAGGATGAGTATGTTTTCAGACTTCCTTTGACTGATGATGATCTTGATGAGAATGGGCTTGTTAAGGATGAGTATGATCTTTTCGTTACTGTTTTTGATAAAAGGAATAGGTGTAGTAAAACCGACATTATAGATTACACTAGATTATATGAAAAGTATCCGAATATTAGTAATTTTATTGTTGTGAATTTCCTTCCTACTCCATCCCAAAACACTTTAAATAATATTTATATCATTAAAGAAGATGGGGTTTATAATGCTTATGAAACAGTATATGATGAAGATACTGATGTGTATTCTCTTAATCTAGGATTAAAGAATGTGGATTTTGAAACAATCACAAAAGCATCCCCTGATAGGGTGTATAAGAAAAGGTATAGTGGTTATGATACTATTATTGGTGATTGTTTTGAACATGATTATAGTTTGGATAAAATTGGTTACTTATATAGTGTTCCAAGGTATCGGTTTTATACTGTGCCTGAAGAAACAGAGTATTATTATAGCAGAACCTACCCCCCATATAACGATAGGTTAACTGAAGATGATTATCATTATATGAAAAGGATACAAAGATATATTCAACAATATAATCAAACTTATTTCCCAGTTCTTGAATTTTGGAAATATTATTATACTGATTCTGAATTAGTGAATAGGAAGGTGCATCTTGGTGTTCAAGATAGAACTTATCTTCGCACAAACTTATATAATTGTGATGATGTTGCCGAAGTGATGGTTGATGAAGTGTTTGATGATGATGAAACAATCACAGAATATGAGAATACTGAAATAGATGCAGAAACATCAACTACTGTTATTAATAATCTTGTACATTATAATATTAACAAAGCCACAATCATAAGTGGTGAATCATCACATATTGTGATACCTAATAAGGATGGGGATGATTATGAGTGGGATGAAGCGATAATATTGAATAATACTTTCGTTGTTCCTACAAGCAATTATCGGCTTCGATATGGTGTTAAGGATAATACTGAACCAGTAACTATTAGGATGGTTTGTTATAATCATAATGGGCAGAAGGTTAAAACATTACAATTCTCTGATGAGATTGATGATGGCTTGGATGATACATATTATCCTAGAACTGAAGGGTATGATTATGTGGATACCTTGATTAATATTCCAGGCAATACTGCAAGTATAATCATAATATTAGAATCAAACACTCCATTCAAATTTACTGATGTCACATTGCAAAGAGAGAATGTTGTTGGTTTTGATAATAAATATATGAAGACTACTGAAAATTGGAACAGTAGTGTGTATGATTTGTATGCCAATTATAGTGACATTCCAGTCAATTTAAGACTAGATGAAACAACAAGGTTTAATTTATTATTCCGAAGATCATTACCAATCAGTAAGAAAGGCTTTTTTAATCTGAATATTGAGAATGAAAATGATAATTCATTCAATTTAACAACTTCTTACAGTTTCAAGATAATAAATTTCTTTGGAGCATTAGGTGAGCTAATCATTGATGAGTATAATCCATTTGATAGGCGAATTGAAGGATACTTGGAAGAGAATAAGACTTATTCAGTATCTTTCCATTGCAAATCAGAACATTCTACAAAAACCTTGGATAAAACAGAAGATTATCTTGTATCATCCCAATTCTTATTTTATGATGAGAATTTCAACTTGATAACTGATTATGAATTCACAGAACAAGTTGACTCCCAAGTTGATGCTAAACTTAATTACACCATCACAACACCCCCTGACTGTGTTAATGGAAGATTACTGATAACTTGTGGGCAAACTGCGAAGATTTGGGATATTCATCTTGAAGAAACTGAAACAAGTGTGAATATTAATGATATTTATGAAATAACAGAATATCTGAATTCATTAAATCTTGAAGAATTAACAGTTAATGAAATGAAGGATAAGGTATTAGAGAATTATTCTGAAGAAGATATAATTAAGATACTTGATAAATTGCCTTCTCCACAAAAATCTATGGAATTATATGATGCTGATGATGATTTGTCTTATGATTCCTTGAAGAAATGGGCAGTTCAAAGTGTTGGTAGTGCAAGTGGATTAGTTGAGCCGATAAATACTATATCAGGATTCATATTTGATTATATAGCCTTACCTTCAAATGAAGGAAATTCATCATTAGATTACTTGAATATGAATATGCCACAACTCCTTACTGAAGT
>OCVV012886023.1_pt1 | contig 11494 bp, 8 predicted proteins | sample 1539721 | NCBI WGS metagenome assembly OCVV01 (sample SAMN02144230, study PRJEB22623) | gut metagenome | biome: sheep rumen | host: Ovis aries | place: New Zealand | reverse complement strand
GAAATTATTGTCCGAGAAAACAAGCCGCTTGCGGCGAAAAGAAGAGACATCATTGTATAAGATAATTTTGTGTGGTTACTTAATTATTCAAATTTGTTTTACGACAGAGCCACGAAGTGGCCTAATGACCGATTCGGGTTAAAAGCACTATATTGTCTTGAAACTGGTTAACCCTCTTAGGTGGTACAAAAAAGGTGAAAGGTTGGAGATAAGAGGCCAAGGAAGGGTGGGGCAAACAAAAAAGCACACCCGACAAGGAATGTCGGATGTGCCTTCTTAGCGGTTATAGTTTTGACGTTATTTGCAGGGGATGGCTTCGATGCGCTGCTGATGGCGACCTCCAGCAAACTCTGTGCTGAAGAACTCGTCGAGGCACTGGCGGCACACGTCTTCGCTGATGAAACGACCGGGGAAGACGATGACGTTGGCGTTGTTGTGTTCACGGATGAGGTGGGCAATCTCTGGTTGCCAAACAAGTCCGGCACGGATGCTCTGGTGCTTGTTGAGGGTCATGGAGATGCCTTCGCCCGAACCGCACATGGCGATGCCGGGATAGACTTCGCCTTTCTCGATGCCTTCTGCCAAAGCATGACCGTAGGTGGCATAGTTGCAAGACTCTTCGGTGTAGGTGCCGTAGTCCTTATACTCGTAGCCTTTCTCTTCGAGATATTTCTTGACGAACTGCTTCAACGGAAATGCAGCATGATCGCTGGCAATTCCAACTGTTTTCACTTCCATAAATACAATGATGAAGTGAAAAATGAAGAGTGAAAAGTGAAAAATTCAAGTTACTTCTGCTAATGGGAAACAAAACGCATAGCAGGTAATTTAGATTTTTCACTTTTCACTTTTCACTTTTCACTTTGTTAGAACAATTTGTTTACTTGTGCATATACGTTTTCTGCGGTGTAGCCGAGTTTCTCGTCGAGCACCTTGTAAGGTGCAGAGAAACCGAAGGACTCAAGACCCCAGATGCTGCCTTCTGCCTCTGGCACGAGACCGAGGAGGTTCACAGGCAGACCTGCGGTGAGACCGAACTTCTTCACACCTTGTGGGAGAACGCTCTGCTGGTACTCCTTGGACTGCTGACGGAAGAGACCCTCGGATGGAACGCTGACGATGCGAACCTTTTTGCCGTCCTTGCGGAGAAGTTCTGCACCAGCCACAAGGGTTGATACCTCAGAACCTGTAGCCACGAGGATGACATCGGGATTCTCGTCGGAGCCAGCCACGATGTAGCCGCCCTTTGCCACCTGGCTGTAGTCGTTGCCTGCGGGCAGGTTGTTGATGTTCTGACGAGAGAGGATGAGGGCTGATGGGGTAGCCATGTTGTCCATAGCGAGTGCCCATGCTGCAGTGGTCTCCTGTGCGTCGGCTGGACGAAGAACGAGCACACTGGGCTTGCCAGAGTGGTTCTTCAGTTTCTCCATGAGACGAATCTGTGCTTCCTGCTCAACTGGCTCGTGAGTAGGACCGTCTTCGCCCACGCGGAAGGCATCGTGAGTCCAGATGAACTTCACAGGGAGTTCCATGAGGGCTGCCATACGAACAGCAGGCTTCATGTAGTCGGAGAAGACGAAGAAGGTACCGCATGCTGGGATGACACCTCCGTGGAGTGCCATACCGATGCAGCAGCAAGCCATCGTCAACTCTGCCACACCAGCCTGGAAGAAAGCACCAGAGAAGTCACCCTTCGTGAAGGCATGAGTCTTCTTGAGGAAGCCGTCTGTCTTGTCTGAGTTGGAGAGGTCAGCAGAAGCACAAATCATGTTGGGAACCTGTTCGGCGAGTACAGAGAGACATGCTGCCGATGCAGAACGGGTGGCATCGTTGTCCTTCTGAACGCACTTGCTCCAGTCAATCTTAGGAGCCTTGCCGCTGAACCAGTCTGCCTGCTGGGCAGCCTTCTCTGGGTTGGCAGCAGCCCAAGCCTTCTCCTCTGCATAACGCTCGGCGCAGATGGCTTCGAGTTCCTTGGCACGGTTGGCGTAGAGTTCCTTCACGTCATCGAAAATCTGGAATGGATTCTCAGGATCGCCACCGAGGTGCTTGATGGTGTTGATGTAAGCATCGCCACCGAGAGGAGCACCGTGAGTCTTGCAGTTAGCCTCGTAAGAAGTACCGTCTGCCTTGAGGGCACCCTTACCCATGATGCACTTACCGATGATGAGAGTTGGCTTGCCTTCCACCTTCTGAGCCTTGTCGAGAGCGGCACGAATCTGTGCAGCATCGTTACCTACGATTTCAATCACTTCCCAACCGAAAGCGCGGTACTTTGCAGCAGTATCTTCGGTCATAACTTCCTTAGTTTCAGTGGAAAGTTGAATGTCGTTAGAGTCATAGAACATGATGAGGTTGTCGAGACCGAGAACGGCAGCGATACGTGCGCCACCCTGAGAAATCTCTTCCTGCACACCACCATCGGAGATGTAAGCGTAGATGGTTTCCTTAGCGAAAGTGGGGTTGCCTGTGTGAGCAGCCAAGAACTTGGCAGCGATGGCAGCACCAATGGCGAACACATGACCTTGGCCAAGAGGACCAGAAGTGTTCTCAATGCCACGGGCAATCTCAAACTCAGGGTGACCCGTAGTAGGAGAGCCCCACTGACGGAGTTGTGCCAACTCGTCGAGCGTGAACTTGCCGATGAGGCAGAGTTGAGAGTAGAGCATGGGTGCCATGTGGCCAGGGTCGAGGAAGAAGCGGTCGCGACCAACCCAGCCGGGGTTCTTGGGGTCGTATTTCAGATATTCAGAATACAACACATTGATGAAGTCGGCACCGCCCATGGCACCACCGGGGTGGCCAGACTTTGCCTTCTCTACTGCACTTGCTGCCAAGATACGGATGTTGTCGGCAGCGTGATTCAAAACTTGAATTGAATTTGCCATAAAAACTTATTGAATTAGGAATGAGGAATTAGGAGTGAGGAATTGTTTGTTGAACAGACGGGCGTCCATTCCTAATTCCTCATTCCCAATTCCTAATTATTAATGTTACTTTTTATTCTCTACAGCCGCCTGCTCGATGGCCAAGCCCTTCTTGTAGTTCTCGATGTAGGCATTGAAACCTGCCACATCTTCTAGTGTAGGCGCAATTTCTGTGCCTGCATTGCCTGCGAACACCACGAGGTCGAGGTAGTCGGGCAGAGAGAGTTTGCGGTCGTTGTTCACTGCGTAGGCTGCCAAGAGTGCGATACCCCAAGCACCGCCCTCGCCAGCGGTCTCCATCACAGAAATGGGGGAGTTGAGTGCTGCTGCCAGCATCTTCTGCCCCACACCTGGAGTGGTGAAGTAGCCGCCATGTCCTGTGATGCGGTCAACCTTTACTTTCTCTTCCTTCAAAAGGATATCGTTGCCAATCTTCAACACGCCGATAGCACCATAGAGGTGTGCGCGCATGAAGTTGGCGAGGCTGAACTTGTCGTTGGCTGAACGCACAAAGAGTGGACGGCCATCGGCAAGACCTGTCACGGGTTCGCCCGACACATAGTTGTAGGAGAGGATGCCACCACAGTCTGCATCGCCCTTTGTGGCCACGTTGAAGAGGTTGGTGTAGAGTTGGTTCATATCGACAGGCATGCCCATCAGTTCCTGGAACTCCTTGAATATCTTCACCCAAGCGTTGATGTCGCTGGTGCAGTTGTTGCAGTGTACCATAGCCACGAGTGAACCGTCTGGAGTGGTCACCATGTCAATCATCTTGTAAGGCTTGGAGAGTTCCTTCTCCAATACAATCATAGAGAAGGAAGAAGTGCCTGCGGACACGTTGCCGGTGCGCTGCTTCACAGCATTGGTTGCCACCATGCCTGTTCCTGCATCGCCTTCGGGAGGACATACTGGGATGCCAGCCTTCAGGTGACCCGACACGTCGAGACGGTTAGCACCTTCAGGGGTGAGGAATCCTGCGTTCTCGCCAGCGTTGAGCGACTTGGGCAGGATGTCGAGCAACTTCCAGCCGAAGCCTCTTGGCTCGATGAGTTTGTCGAACTTCGCCACCATCTCAGCATCGTAAGTCTTCGTCTTGGGGTCAACAGGAATCATGCCCGATGCATCGCCTACGCCCAGCACCTTCTGACCCGTAATTTGCCAATGGATGTAGCCTGCGAGGGTAGTGAGGAACTCGATGTCCTTCACGTGCTCCTCGTTGTCGAGAATGGCTTCATAAAGGTGTGAGATGCTCCAACGGAGAGGAATGTTGTAGTTGAAGAGTTTGGAGAGTTCGGCTGCGGCCTTGCCCGTGTTGGTGTTGCGCCAAGTGCGGAAAGGCACAAGGATGTCGTTGCCCTTGAAGGCCATGTAGCCGTGCATCATGGCACTGATGCCGATGGCTGCCAATCGCTCTATTTCTACTTCGTACTGCTCCAGCACATTCTTACGCAACTGGGCATAGCAGTCCTGAAGGCCATACCAGATGGCTTCGGTGCTGTAGGTCCAAAGGCCGTCCACCAACTGGTTCTCCCAGGTGTGGCTACCCTGTGCGATAGGCTTGTAATCCTCGTCGATGAGGACTGCCTTGATGCGGGTAGAGCCAAACTCGATTCCGAGAATGGCTTTACCTGATTCTATCGTTTGTTTTGCGGTCATAAATCTTAATTAGGAATGAGGAATTAGGAGTGAGGAATTGTTTGTGGAGCCAATGGCATCCATTCCTAATTCCTCATTCCTAATTCCTAATTATTTACTTCAGTGCTTTGTTCAACATGTAGTACACCTCGTTCATCTGGAGGTCGTGCTTGAACTCGCTGATGGTGGTGTTCTTGTTAATCTTCACATACTCGATGCCGAGCATCTCTGCGAAGTCCTCCCAATACTCTTCGGTGATGTCGTAGGAGAAGGCACTGTGGTGTGTACCACCTGCAAGAATCCATGCACCAGCACCGATTTCGAAGGTTGGCTGAGGTACCCAGAGGGCCGATGCCACAGGAAGGTTGGGCATGGGCTTTGGCTCGATGCACTCCACCTCCTGAGAGATGAGACGGAAGCGGTTGCTAAGGTCAACGACTGTAGCCTTGATGCCACGACCCACCTTCGAGGTGAACACGAGACGGGCTGTCTGCTGCTTGCGGATGCCGATGCCGAGGAAGTGAACTTCGAGTTTGGGCTTGTCGGTAGCGATGAGCGGACACACCTCGAGCATGTGGCTCTGGAGGCAAGAAGAGCGGTCGCCGGCAAAGTTGAGGGTGTAGTCCTCGAGGAAAGAGCAGCCTGTGGGCAGACCTTGAGAGATGACCCAGAGTGTGCGATAGAGGCAAGCGGTCTTCCAGTCGCCTTCGGCACCGAAACCATAACCTTCTGCCATCAGGCGCTGAGAAGCGAGACCAGGAATCTGGTCGAAGCCTACGAAATTGGGGTCGTTGATGTCGGCATCGCCGAGGTCGTCGAAGTTGGTGGTGAAGGCTGTAGCACCCTCATCCTTCAACACGCGGCGAAGAGCGATTTCAGCCTTGGCTGCATTCTTCACCTTCTCCCAATATACTTGTTCGCCACTCTCGTCAATCTTGATGGTGTATTCCTTCTTGTATTCCTCAACGAGTGCATCTGTCTCAGCGTCAGTCACCTGCTTGAAGTATTCCATGAGAGAGGAAACGGGGTAGTAGTCCACATGGTAGCCCATACGCTGCTCGAACTCCACGCGGTCGCCGTCAGTCACAGCCACGTTGTTCATGTTCATACCGAACATCAAGCAGCGCACGTTCTTGGCATCAGCAACACCTGCTGCCACACGTGCCCAAACGGCAATCTGCTTCTGAGCGGCCTCGTCTTTCCAGTAGCCGCACACCACCTTGCGAGGAACACGCATGCGAGTACAGATGTGGCCGAACTCTATGTCGCCGTGAGCAGACTGGTTGAGGTTCATGAAGTCCATGTCGATTTCGCCCCATGGAATTTCGGCGTTATACTGAGTGTGGAAGTGGAGCAGTGGTTTCTGCAGGTCTTGCAAGCCCTTAATCCACATCTTGGCAGGCGAGAAGGTGTGCATCCAGGTAATCACACCAGCACACTTGTCATCATTGTTGGCTGCCTTCATCACGGCCTCCACTTCCTTCGACGAGTTGGCAGTGCCTTTATACACAACCTTGATGGGAATGAGACCGCCATTGTTCAGTCCATCGACCATTTCCTTCGAGTGTCCGTCCACGATTTTCACGGTTTCACCTCCGTAGAGCAACTGAGCGCCAGTCACCCACCATAATTCCAAATTTTCAAATGCCATAGTTTTTCGTTTTTAATTAACAATTAATAATTAACAATTAACAATTGCCATGCGGCCTGAAATCATCAACTATTAATTGTTGGTTAGTAATTATTTTTTGTTTAATGTGTTAATACTTGCCGTTAAGAGTTTTATAAGTTCTTTACAATCAACAATAATGCTTTCATATTGTTCATTCTCAATGCTTCTGGCCTTTCTGGCCGTAGTAGGCGTTGGGGCCATGCTTGCGGTTGTAATGCTTCTCGATGAGGAGCGGATTCATGGTCAGGTTGGGGTTGACAGAGAAGGCAACGAAGGCCATCTTGGCACACTGCTCCATCACCTTGGCGTTATAGACAGCATTGTCGGGTGAAGTGCCCCAAGAGAAAGGACCATGATTCTTCACCAGCACGGCTGGGGTGTGGTCGGGGTTAATCTTGCGGATGTTGAGGATTTCATCCACAATCACGTTGCCCGTCTCCAGTTCGTAAGCACCTTCCACCTCTTCCTTCGTCATGTCGCGGGTGCAGGGGATGGCCTGATAGAAATAGTCAGCATGGGTGGTGCCGATGTTGGGGATGTCCTTGCCAGCCTGTGCAAAAGCAGTGGCATAGGTGGAGTGGGTGTGTACCACGCCCTGGATGTTGGGGAATGCCTTGTAAAGCACCAGATGGGTCGGTGTGTCGGAAGAGGGATTGAGGTCGCCTTCCACCACCTTGCCCGATTCGAGGTCCACCACCACCATGTCGCTGGCCTTCATCTCGTCGTAACTGACGCCAGAGGGTTTAATCACCACGAGGCCTTTTTCACGGTCAATACCAGACACGTTACCCCACGTGAAGATAACGAGGCCTTGTTTCACTAAGTCAAGATTAGCCTTAAATACTTTCTCTTTCAGTTCTTCAAGCATTGTTCTTCTTTTTTATGGTTAATAAATAATTCTTAATTTTCTAATTCTTAAACTGATATAGTGTGGCTCCACGGCGCGATGACTCCTTGTCAATCATGCCAGTGGGCTTAATGTAGTCTTTTTCGGAGATAGAACGGCGGAAGTTTCGCTTATCTATCGAGGTGCCGAGGATGCTCTCGTAGAGGCTCTGCAAGAGGCTCAGCGTGAAGTATTTGGGCAACAGATTGCTGCCGATGGGTTCGCTCTTGATAGTTTCGCCTATCATTTGGCGAGCCTTCTGCACCATGTCGTTATGGTCGAAGCAGAGGGTGGGGAGTTGGTCCACATCCACCCAACGGGCGTTGTGGATGTCGGAAAGTTGAGAGTCGTAGTTATCTACGTTGATGAGCGCGTAATACACAATGCTGATGACTCGTTCGCCCGGGTCGCGCTCCACTTCTCCGTAGGCAGCCACTTGTTGCATATAGACGCGGTCGAGTCCTGTAAATTCTTTGAGGATGCGCCGTGCCGAGGCATCGACGCTTTCGTCGGCTTGAACAAAGCCTCCAATCAACGACTGCTCACCCATGCCCGGCTCGTAGGGGCGCTGATGAATCAGCACCTTCAGGTGTCCTTTTGCAAATCCGAAGATGATGCAATCGACGGACACGTAGAATTTGGGGTATGATTTGTAAGCGGTCATTGATTGGAGGCTTTCCTATATATTATAAATAATGTGTAACTTTCAATTGTTAATTCTCGATTGCCAATTCTCTATTACCACAGCAGGGCATACAGAACAATCGTGATGACAGCAATGCCGATGGTGCCGTAGGTGTAGCCACGAGTGGTGGCGAAGAGCGAGAGGTCAACAGGCAGAGCCTTCGGGTCAGCCTTCTTGTCCTTCGAGTTGCTGTAGAGCCAGATGCCGTTGCAACCCACCAGCACACCGAAGAAGATGAAGGCCTGGAAGCCGATGTCGTTCAGATAGGTGGTCAATTCGGTCGAGTTGCCCATCAGCACCACGATGACAGCCACTACAATCATGGCAATGCCAGCACCGCCCAGAATCTTCGACCACTTCAGCATAGCCTTCTGGTCGGCAGCCGATGGCAGTTCTACGCTCACGTACTTCTTGTCGAAGTAACTAACCAGAATGAAGAAAGAGACGAGGATGATGAAGATGTAGCCTGCACGGAACTGGAAGGCCACGTCGGGCAGGCACACCTTGAAGAGTACACCCATCGGGATGGTGAGGATGGCTGTCCACACGGCGGCGGTGGAACTGGCGCGCTTCCAGAGCAGGCCAAGACCGAACACGGTGATGATGCCGGGATAGATGAAGCCTGAGTACTCCTGAATGTACTGGAAAGCCTGGTCGAGACCGCCCAGCAGAGGCTTCACGGCTACTGCGGCGATGATGAGTGCCGACACGGCCACGATGCGGCCTACATTCACCAGCACCTTGTCCGATGCGTTCTTGTTGATGTACTTCTTGTAGATGTCCATCGTGAAGAGGGTAGAGGTACTGTTGAACATCGATGCCAACGATGAGATGATGGCTGCGGTGAGGGCTGCAAACGAGAGGCCCTTGATGCCCGTCGGGGTGAAGTTGCGGATAAGCCAAGGATAAGCATCGTCGGCCACGTTGATGGAGCCTTGCAGATGAGTGAACTGGTCAGCGTTCTGAGCCATGTAGTAGGCACAGATGCCGGGAAGCACCACGATGAAGGGGATGAGAATCTTCAGGAAGCCTGCAAAGATAAGACCCTTCTTGGCCTCGTCGATGCTCTTGGCTGCCAGACCCTTCTGGATAATGTACTGGTTGAAGCCCCAGTAGCCCAAGTTCGTCAGCCACACACCACCCACGATGGCAGCGATGCCCGGCACATTGGCGAAGGCACTGGGATTGTGGCTCTCGCGAATCACCAGATGGAAGTGCGTGTCGGTCGTGTGGTCGCCTGTAGTCAGATAAGTATAGACCTTGTTGAAGCCGTCGATGAACGAGCCGTCGTCGCCAGCCACAGAGCAGAGGGCGAAGTAGGCCGTCACCAGACCGCCGCCCACCAGGAAGGTCACCTGCATCACGTCGGTCCAAGCCACCGAGGCCAGACCACCATAGATGGAGTAGATGCCGGCGATGAGGAAGAGGGCGATGATGATAATCATGCGCATCGACACCTCCATGCCGCCCACCGAGACAGCCAAGCCCTGCAAGCCCAGAATCTGCTCGATGGCCAGAGCACCCAGCCATGCCACAGAGGTCAGGTTGACAAACACATAGAGGAACAGCCACAGGATGGAGAAAGCCAAGCCAACACCGTCGTTGTAGCGTTCGCGCAGGAATTGCGGAATGGTGAAAATCTTACGTTCAATCATCACAGGCAAGAGGAACTTGCCGATGACCACCAGTGTGATGGCGGCCATCACCTCGTAGGCGGCGATGGCGATGCCGTCGGCATAGCCCGTACCCGACATGCCGATGAACTGCTCGGCCGAAATGTTGGCCGCGATGAGCGATGCACCCACTGCCCACCAGGTCAGCGTGTTGCCGGCCAGGAAGTAGTCGTTGGCACTCTTCTCCTTACCATCCTTGTCGCGGCTCAGGAACATGCCGAGGCTGACCAGCAGGATGATGTAAACAACCAAAATGATGAAGTCGATGGTTTCAAAACCACTCTGACTAATCGCTTCGGTGAAACTCAATTGTGTGTCCATTTGATTTTGTTAAAGTTTTTAGATTTTTATAGATTTGTTTGGTTTATTTCTCCACTGAGAACACGTACTTGCAATAACTGTGGTAGGGCTTCTCCGGGGTGATGAATGGATTGCTCTCCTCCCAGCCTGGCATCATGCACTTGTTGGGTGAGTCTGGATATTTCTGGCTCTCCAGACACACGGCACAATGCTTCTGATACATGATGCCGCCCTTGCCCGGACGGGTGCCGTCCTGGAAGTTGGCCGTATAGACCTGCACACCAGGCTCGTTCGTGTACATCTCCAGTTTGATGCCCGACCGTGCATCGGTCATCGTCACAGCCACCTCATCCTGGTTGCCCTTTGTGTTCAGACACCAGTTGTGGTCGTAGCCGCCACCCACCGACACCATCTCGGGGTCGTTCTTTGCGAAGTCGGCTCCGATGGCCTTGGGCGAGCGGAAGTCGAACACCGTTCCCTCCACAGGCTTGATTTCGCCCGTAGGAATCAGGTTCTTGTCGCCAGGCGTGTAGTTGTCGGCATTCACCGTGAGCAGACTCTCGTCGATGGTGTTGTTCAGGTCGCCCGAAAGGTTGAAATAAGTGTGGTTCGTCATGTTCAACACCGTGGGAGCAGTGGTGGTGCCGTCGTAGTTGATGACGATGGCATTGTCGTCGGTCAGTTCAAACTTCACCGTAGCCTCCACCTTGCCGGGGAACTTGTTGTCACCGTCGGGCGATACACGCTTGATGGTGAGCGACTGGTCGGTCGATTCCACCACGTCATACACCTGATACTGCCAGCCCGTGTAGCCGCCGTGCAGCGAGGCCACACCGTTGTTGTTCTTGTCGAGCGTCACCGTCTCGCCGTTGTAGGCATACTGGCCGCCATTGATGCGGTTGGCATAGCGGCCCACCGAGCAACCGAAGTCAGTCTCGAAGTTCCATGGGAAGTAATTCTCCACCTTGTCAAAGCCGCAGGCCACATCCACTAGGTTACCCTCCTTGTTGGGCACCATGATGCTCACGATGCGTCCGCCGAAGTTGGTGATGCACACCTCCATGCCGTTCTTGTTCGTCAGTGTGTAGAGTTTCACCTGCTTCGCGTTTGCCTCGTCGGCCTTGAAGGTTCTCGACTCGGCATCGTAAGTCACAGCGATGCAAGTGTCATAGTCGGCAGGGTTGATGCCCGATTTCGTCAGTTCAACAGCCGGTGTCTGTGCAGCAGGATTGCATGCACACAGGAGTGCCACAGCCGCAGCACTCCCCATCAGAATCGTTTTAAGATTTTTCATAATTGGGTTAGAAAATGATTAAGTTTATGAACTTTTGGCCAAAGTTACGGCTTTTTCCGCTATCAAACACCCCTAAAAACATGTTATATAACATAAAGTGTTGTTTTGACACTTTTTTGTAACACAAATGAAAACAAAACAGAAAATGTTCATTGAAAAAGCCCCCTTTTGAAATAAAAATGGAAAAGATGTCATACAAACCGCTAATTGTTCATTATCCATTGTTCATTGTTAAGTAGGTGAACAAAAATAGTTTATATGATGCGGCAAGCCGCATTTTTCTTGGACAATAATTTCCAAAAATTGGTTCCAATAATTATTGGATAAAATTATATGACTATCCGCAAACGTACCACCAAAGTCCCGAAGGGACGATGAGACCACAGGCAGGCGGTGGAGTGAGCGGAGCGAACGGAACCCCT
>OCVV011334668.1_pt1 | contig 11494 bp, 6 predicted proteins | sample 1539721 | NCBI WGS metagenome assembly OCVV01 (sample SAMN02144230, study PRJEB22623) | gut metagenome | biome: sheep rumen | host: Ovis aries | place: New Zealand | reverse complement strand
CCATATTTGTATAGCCTGTTGGGATATTTAATTTATATAAATAATATGTTGTACGGCTTCTACCAGATTGTGAATAAGCTGTGGTGTTATAGCTAGCATCTACCCAAGTATATGTTCCATCATTATTATAAAAATAAATGGCATATCTATAATTAGAATTATAATATGATGAAGGAATACCAATATACATTCCTGCACTTTGTGAAGTTGCATGAGTAGAAGAATATGATGAATATGATCCTGTATATATTTCTACATATGCACTATCACTAATAGTTGCATCATATGCTGCATCAAGTCCATCCTCACATGCATATACTCTAACCTCACCACCACTAATTGTAATGATACCTCTTTGATTACCTTTATTTGATACATCGCTATTAGTAGTCTTTATGGCATCTCCACCAGTAGATATAACGCTGATATTTCCTGATTCAATTGTAACACTATCATTACCCTTTAATGCATTATTATAGGCTGTAACAGATAATGTTTCATTTTTAATTGATAAATCATCTATTGTATGAACACCATTATTATAATTACCAGTAATAATTAATGTTCCTTTTCCAACAAATGATAGGTCACATTCAGCATATACTGCTGCAGTACCAAGTGTATCAGCTTCATCAATTGATTTTGATCTATTATCTGTAATAGTATTACCAGTATTATCTAATGCTTTAATTTTTAATTTTCCAGCAGTTAGACAATATATTGGTGAATTAGTAGTTGATGTGATGCTTACATTATTTAAATCAAGCTCAACCTCATCATCCTCACCAGCCTCAATATAGATCATACCATCACTTAATTTTCCGCTTATTACATAAACACCAGCAGAAGTAATAGTTATGGTATTACCATCTTGTGTGAATGCTCCATCATCAGTAGTGATAGCAAAATCATCATTAGTTTCTTCAACACTCACTGTTGTTGTAACCTCTCTTGTAGTAACTGTAGGTGTTCCATCAGTATTAATTACAACATCTGGTGAGGTTGTAGTAATTACACCAGCTGATGAATTAGTAGCTCCTGATACATTATTTGTTATAGTAGCATTACCTGTATTTGTTTGAAGAGCTTGACAGCTTGTTAAAGCTACTCCACAAAGTAATGCTAGCGAGAATAATCCTGCAATAATTTTCTTTCTTTTCATGTCACTCATCTCCTTGAAGTAGCCTTATTATAACAATTTAAAAAACAAGTTCAATAGATGCAACAACCTTTACAATATTTCACATTTCACCTCTAATTTATTCCCAAAATTATCCCAAATTTGATAGGTTATAAGCATAGCAAAATCTAAATATATAATATATAGAAAGAAAAAATATTAAAAAAAATAATTTTTGTTGTTGCAAAATAATATTGTTGTGCTATAATAATTGAGCATTCAAAAGAAATGCCGCAGTAGTACAACGGTTAGTACCTATGCTTGCCATGCATATGATGGCGGTTCGATTCCGCTCTGTGGCTCCAATAAGTTTAAACAGTCGATATGAAAATATCGGCTTTTTTTTGCTTTTTTACACTATCTTATTATGTTATAATATTTTATAAAGAAATTGAGGATAGTATGAATAGATATTACTTTAGCCCAACATACGGGGCAGGTCTTTTACTTGAAGAAGTAAACAGCAAACTTAATATCAAATTTAAATCAGGTATCAAGACTCTTAATTTAAATGAAGCAATCGAAATATCACAAGATATTACTATGATTACTCTTAATATGGATTTTGATAACTTTTTTAATTATGAAACAATAAGACGTGCAAAAGAATATATTAATAATATCCCTGCTTATTATATTATGGGCAAAAGCCTTAAAGGTAGCGTTATAGGAACAACCTATTACACAACTACTATTACTTTTTCAAAATCAGGTATTACATCACGATGTACCTGCCCAGTAGGACATGATTGTAAACATGCATATGCATTATTAAAAACATTCTCAAATGATTTAAATATGTTATCTGATGGAGTTCAAATTGAAGATAATAGTAGTGATACAAATATCTTCTTCCTATTAAAATCATATCAAAAATCTAAAAAGATGATTGATAGATTTAATATCGCAAAAGAAGTAGTTGAATTATTAAAGGGCGAGGATGATTCATCACTAATAGATAGCCTTAATGAAATAGATCAAATGCGAAGTAGAGAATCAGCATTTTTATCTGTTAAAAGGGTAATATTATTTAATGAAGATTTAACAAATAGAATTGATTCATTAAAAAACAAATTAAAGGATAATAGATTTGTTAAGGATATGCTAAATGATTCTCATTCAGTATACTTCATAATTAATTCACCAATGCATAATATGAATAATGATTTATTAATTGAATATTATTATTATAAACAAATGTATAAAAAGCTTATCATATTCATATTAGCCAAGTCTGTATTCAATCCTGAATTTGTAGATATTATAAATTATGCAATAGATAATGTAGTGCTTGATGATGATATAGATGCGGCTTTTTCTAAATATATAAATAATAATTGGCGTGCTGATAGCACTATAATTATTAAGATGATTACCAAAACCAAAAAAATGGCTTATTTATCCACATTATCAAAAGGATATGAATTAAGATTACCATCAAAATTACTTTATGAAATCAATACTCTTGATGCCATAAAATATATTAATTATTTTGATATTGATGAAGAAGCTCTTAGTTATATAAATACATATCTACCTTTATTTATGAAATCAAATTATGATGCTTTAATTGATATATTAATCACATCATATAATACATATCAAAATAAGGTATTAGATATACTAGATGTTTTACCTCATTCTAAATACATAGTCCAATATTTAAATGGTAGTATTGATTATTTAAATCTAGATAAAAATGAATTCTTTTATGTGTTTAAACCAAGCTATAAGAGTGGAAACGATCCGCTTTATAAAACAATATATTATAATGTGAGTCTAGGTAACCATGAAATCATTAATTTTAGAGTAAGAAATGGTAATATTGATTATTATAATTTAAAGAATTTAACCAAAGATGAATTTGAAGAGCTTGCCAATATAATTTATGATGAATTATTAAAATCATTTGAATATAAGCTATTTATAGATTCCTACAACAAAGAAGTGAGAAGTGTATATCAAGAGAAGAAGACAAATGAGATTAATAGAATCATTGATAAATATACACCAACACTTATTCAATCAAACAATAAGGCTAAAATAGAAATCAATTTAAAAATCAATTCATATCATAATAATGTATCCTTTGATATGCGTGTTGGCTTTGAAAAATTATATGTTGTTAAAAATGTTGATGCATTTTTGTTTTATGTTATGCAAAGCCAAACTATATCATATGGCAAAGGATTAACACTAAACCACAACATCAATAATTTTGATGAATTATCAAAGTCAGTTATTCGCTTCTTATTATGTCTTGGTGAATCTACATTTAATAGCCGTGATAATAAGGAGCATGGTATAACAAGCTATGCCGCAAATGAAATAATTAAGCTATATAAAAATAATTATTTAACAATTAATGATAAAAAATATTTCATTAGATTAGAAGAACGTAAAAATGAATATTATATCGATAATAAATATAAAGTACGTTCATCACTTCCATTTGATACTATTACGATAGGAGAAGTTAATTATTTATTTGCTGAAAATGATAATTTAGATATTTTAAAAACTATATCAGATCCTAATTATGATTTGATTATGCAAAACCTAAAGGGTCTTGATATATCATATTCAATTGATAAATTTAAAGAGGATGTATTTTATAAATATCAAAATCTAATAAAGGTAGACAATCAAATATCAGATAGCTTTATTATCAACGATGTAAGAATTGATGCCTATTTTGATTATGATGATAAAGTAATATCATTAAAGAGCTATCTATTTAAAAATGATATTGAAATTGATGAGGATAAGCTTGATAAAAATGATAAGGTAAAGGTAATGAATTACATCAACTACATTGCAAGTTTAGGCTTCCATGATAATGTGATTGATGATGAAAATTATATCTATTTATTTTTAACAATGGATTTTTCAGATTTAAAGGCATTATGTAATGTTTATTTATCTGAATCAATAAAGAAAAAAACTATTATCAAATTAAATCCACCTACTATTAGAGTAAGATATCAAAATAATATAATGGATGTTTTTGCTGAAGAATCTGATTACTCAGATGAAGAGCTATTTAAAATATTAAAGGCCATCAGCAAAAAGAAAAAATATATTCTTCTTGATGAGGATAGAATTATTGATATCAGTGGAGATGAGGCCTCAGATTTTGCATCATCTGTTGATGAATTAATTGGCTCATATGAGGACTTATCAACCCCTCATCAGGTACCATTCTATCAGGCAATTAAGGCATTCTCTCATCAAAATAATACAACTATTGATGATTATTTATTAAATATGTATTATGAGCTAACAGGATTCAAGAAGGCTAAATATGCAATACCTAATATCAATGGTGAATTAAGAAAATATCAAAAGGAAGGATATTATTTTTTAAAGATATTATCTAAATATTATTTAGGTGGTATATTAGCAGATGATATGGGTCTTGGTAAGACACTTGAGATTATCACCTTAATATTATCTGATTTAGAAAATAAGCCTAGCTTAATTGTATGCCCTAAAAGCTTAATATTTAACTGGATGATGGAATTTGAAAAATTCTCAAGTGATTTAAATGTTGTGATGATTACAGGAGAGCAAAAGGTAAGACATAGAATTATTAATGGTATTGATAATGAAGAAAGAATCGTTTATATAACTGCTTATGATTCACTTAGAAATGATATCGATTTATATAGTGAAAAATTATTTAATTATTTGATATTAGATGAGGCTCAATACATTAAAAATGTCGCCGCATCTAAATCAAAAAATGTTAAAAAGATTTTAGCTTCTCACCGCTTTGCCTTAACTGGTACGCCAATAGAGAATAACATCATTGATTTATGGAGTATCTTTGATTTTATAATGCCTGGATATTTAGATAATCTTAATTCATTTAAGATTAATTATTCAGCATCAAAGGAATATGAGGATTTAATATCTAAAAAGATTAGATTATTCATTTTAAGAAGAACTAAAAAAGAGGTTCTAACCGATTTACCAGAAAAATATGAACGCATTGTATCATGTGAAATGATGCCTAAGCAAAAAATGCTTTATGATGCCTACATTATGCAGGCAAGAAAGGCCATGGAGGAAGAAGAAAGCACAATGGCTATCATGCCTTATCTTATGAGACTACGTCAAATATGTGTTGATCCAAATACCTTTGTTGAGGATTATGATGGAGAATCAGCCAAGATGGAGGAACTTAAAAAAATAATTGATGATTATATTTATAATGATCATAAATTATTAATTTTCTCAAGCTTTGTTAAAGCTTTAGAAATTGTTGAAGACATACTTAAAAAGCGTAATATAAGCTATTTAATGCTGACAGGTGAAACAAAAATTGATGAAAGAATGGAATCTGTTAGAAGATTCAATTCTGATAAAACAATTAAAGTATTTTTAATATCATTAAAGGCTGGTGGAACTGGACTAAATCTAGTTGGTGCGGATACAGTAGTGCATTTAGATCCATGGTGGAATGTTGCGGCGATGGATCAAGCAAGTGATAGAGCACACCGTATTGGGCAGCAAAGAAATGTTGAGGTTATCAAGCTTGTTTGTGAGGATTCAATTGAACAAAGAGTAATTGAGCTTCAAAATATTAAAAAGGATTTAATTGATAAGATGATATCTAGTGATGATAGCAGTATTACAAATTTTGATTTAAAGGATTTAGGTTATATATTGAAATGATTAGCATAGAAGAATACAAGAATAAACTAAATAGATTAGGTGAATTAAACAATAAAATAACTATCAGTCTAGGCCTTGAGCATTATTTATCGACATTCTCAGCTAATATGCTTGAGATAATGAAGCAATTTTTAAAATTTGCTGACATCTTTGATGGTGATGATGTATTTCTTAAGATGCTTCATGAGACAATTGATAAAGAAATTGAATTTTTAGATTTTGATCCTGAAATATTTAATGAGAAAAATATATTTAAAAAAAGAAAAAAAATAAAGTCACTATATGCTTATAACCTCGAAAATATTACAAATATTCAAGATGAGGTTAATAAAATAAGTGACTATATTGATAATAAGATTCAAGCTAAAAATTTTAAATGATATTAACGTTTACAACAGCATTATCCAATAAATAATTTGTATAAATTATTTAATTATGATAAAATAAAAGATAGTCTGGAGGACGATTTTTATGTTAGATCAGTATGCGCTAATTAACAAAATTAGAAGAAGAGTTTTTGAGGAAGTAGCTAAGCTTGCCTATAGCGGTGACTTCCAAAGAATTGAGGAATTACCTTATACAATATTAGAAGAATCAGTTGGTAGATCATCTATCTTCCTAGAGAGAGCTATCGTTAGTGAAAGAATTAGACTAGCAATAGGTCTACCTGTAAGAAGTGTAAATGAGCATAAGCCAATTTCATATGGCATCGAAGATGCGATAAAAACTGAAAGATTTTATGAGGCACCACTTGTAAATATTATCAATTTTGCATGTAATGCCTGCCCAATGGAATCTTATTTTGTAACAAATTCATGTGAGGGCTGTTTAGCAAACCCTTGTGCTAATGTATGTCCAAAGGGAGCTATCAAGCTTGTTAATGGTAAATCTGTAATCAATCAGGATTTATGTATTCACTGTGGAAAATGCCAAAGTGTTTGTCCATATGGAGCAATCATTCATAGAGAGCGTCCATGTGCAAAGGCATGTGGTATGCACGCAATTGAAAGTGATGCAGAAGGTAAAGCTGTAATCAATTATGATAAGTGTGTATCATGCGGTATGTGTATGGTTAATTGTCCTTTTGGTGCAATTGCTGATAAATCACAAATCTTCCAAGTTATTCAAGCAATTAAATCTGATACACCAATTTACGCTATAGTAGCTCCTGCCTTCGTATCACAATTTGGACCAAAGGTTAATTTAAAAACATTAGATGATGCGATGGAAAAGCTAGGCTTTGCTGGAGTGTATGAGGTATCAATTGGTGCTGATATTTGTACAATTAGTGAAGCAAAGGATTTCTTAGAAAATGTTCCAGAGAAATTAAAATTCTTAGCAACAAGTTGCTGCCCAGCTTGGTCAAAGATGGCTAAAATGGAATTCCCTGAATTCAAAGAAAACATTTCAATGGCTATGACACCTATGGTTTATACAGCACGTTTAGTTAAAAAACAACATCCAGAAGCTAAGGTTGTATTCATTGGACCATGCTCAGCTAAGAAGCTTGAGGCATCACGTAAGAGTGTTAGAAGTGATGTTGATTTCGTATTAACATTTGAAGAATTAAATGGTATGTTTTTGGCTAAAGAGGTTGATCTTAATAACTTAAAGGAAAAAGCACTTAAAAATGAGACAACTGCCGATGGTCGTGGATTTGCTGTTATGGGTGGAGTTGCCCAAGCAGTTGTTAATTCCGCATCTAAAATTGCACCTGATAGACCAATTCCTGTATATGCTGCCCAAGGCTTAGATAACTGCCGTTCTATGCTTAAGCTTGCTAAGCTTGGCAAATATGATGGCTATCTACTTGAGGGTATGGCATGCCCAATGGGCTGTGTTAGTGGTGCTGGTACAATCACTGCCGCAACTAAGGCAAAGGCAATGGTTGGTATGAGTCAAAAGGAAACACCTAAAAAGATTGCAACAGAATCTGAATATATAGAAATGTTAGATAAATTAGATTAATTTTTTCTAAGAAAAGAGGTATAATAATATGTTATTCGATGATATCAAAAATGCTAATATTCAGGCTTTAAAGGATCATGATAAGCAGGCAAGAGAAATCTTATCATTATTATTTGGAAAATTAAAAAATGATAGTATTGATAAAGGCTTACATGGAACAGAGCTTCCTGATGGAGATGTTTTAAGAATTATTCAAAAAACAATCAAGGAGCTTGAGGAGGAAGCAGAATCTTTTAAGAAAGCTGCAAGAGAAGAAAAGGTAACTGAGCTTTTATGGCAAAGAGATCTACTTTCTAAATATCTTCCAAAGATGATGAGCGAAGAAGAAATAAAAGCTGAGATTGAAAAGCTTGAGGATAAAAAGATTCCATCTGTAATGAAGCATTTTAAAACTAATTTCAACGGCTTATGCGATATGGGATTAGTTAGCAAAATAGCAAAGGAGTATCAATAATGAAAAACATCACTATTGTTGCCTCTGATGGTTTAGAGCTAAAAGGATTATTTGCTGATGCATTGGATCCTAAAGCATTAATTCAAATTATGCACGGCATGGCTGAGCATAAGGAAAGATATGAAAAATTAATTAATATTTTAAATAAAGAAGGCTATGCAGTATTAATTACTGATATGCGTGGACATGGTGAAAGTATAAATGAAGAATATTCCTTAGGTCACTGTGGAACAAAAGAATTATTAGTTGATGATCAATATGCATTAACTAAATTCTTAAAGTCTAAGCATCCAGGTAAGGATTTATACATATTCGCTCACTCAATGGGTACTCTTACTTGTAGAGAATATTTAAAGACTCATGATGATGAGGTTAAAAAGGTAATCATGTCTGGTACAGTTAACTACAAGCCAGGCTGTGGTCTTGGAGTTAGCCTAGCTAAAAAAAGAAAAAATAAAAATCCAAAGGGATATTCAAAGCTTTTATACGCTATGAGTAACAATTTTTCTACTAAGGTTGATTTTTCTTGGCTATCAACAAATGTAGAGAATGTTAAAAATTATGAGGCTGATCCTCTTTGTGGATTTAATTTTACAAATTTATCAAATTTCACTTTATTCTCATTAACAAAGGATTTACATAATTTAAAATCTTATCACCCTAAAAATAAAGATTTAAAAATCTTATCAATTTCAGGAGAGCTTGATAGAACCACTGGTGGTAAAAAGGGATTAAAGGATACTGTTAAAACCTTAAATAAGGTAGGATATCAAAATGTATCTGTTAAAGAATACCCTAATATGAAGCATGAAATATTGATGGAAAACAATAACGATATGATTTTTGATGATATCGTAAAATTCTTTGGTGAATAAAATGTTTTGTGAGGTTTGTGGTACTAAATTAGAATTGAAGGAAGTCTTAAATGAGGGAATGGTTCCTTATTGCCCTAATTGTAAGGAATTAAGATTTCCAAAATTCAATGTTGGTATATCTTCTTTAATATTATCTCCAAATAGGGATGAAATTTTACTAATAAAGCAGTATAACACTAATTTCTACAGATTAGTTGCTGGATATACCAATAAAGGTGAATCACTTGAAGAAACACTAATAAGGGAAATAAAGGAAGAAGTGTCACTTGATGTGGCATCATATAAGCCCTTAAAAAGTGCATATTATGCTAAAAGTGATACGTTGTTACAATGCTTTGTTGTAGTAGCAAAGGATAAAAACGTAGTACCAAATTATGAAGTACAAGGATATAAATGGTTTAAGCTTACAGATGCATATGAAGCATTAAAGGAAGCTAAGCTAGCATATAGCTTTTTTGATTACTTCATGAATAATAAATAATGTTCCGAAAGAAGGGATAAAATGGGCAAATTCAAAACCGGTCTTTCTTTCATTCAAAATTTCTTTGGATTTAAGAGAAACACAAAAACAGTACGTGAGTATCTAAATGATGCGAACATACGAAGTAGTATCTATATGGCGTTTATTATAATCATTCTTGAAGTTTGGATGATTTTCCGCCAGGTCAATAAATATGTAGCGCCAAATTGGGGTAATGAAGCAACATTTGCAAAGCTTGGTGTTTCATCCAATCTAGGGCTTATATTTATGTATACTTCGCTATACTTCTTATTTATTATGTGCTCTTTAGCGATGATGGTTTTCGCAATCAACTACCTAAAGAAAAAACAATCCTTAAGGAGTATGATTACAAACCTAGTTGTTGGTGGACTATGTGTTTTATGGGTATTATTATTAATACCAGAGTCTAAGCCTACTGATTCAATTGGATTAACAACACTTGTACTTTTATATGTTGCGATGCCTATTTTTGGCCTAACAATTATTGGTTATACATTATATAGATTTAAAACAGGTAAAATTAGCTTACCTTTATCAGTTGTATGTATTTCTATGTTTGCCTTAATATGCTTACTTTTTGGTATTAAGGTTGGCTATTCTGATTTCGCACATACAACAGTTGTAACTGACCCAGGCTTTAGAATTGATAAGGTAAAGATGATTACTTGCTTCTTAACAATGATTATCTTTGTTGCTTGTCTATTAATTTGGAAGCCATATATTTCAATTATCCTTCTAACTGGAATATTTGTATTATTTAGATATCTACTTGTTAGCTATCCAAATAGACCATTTTTAGAGGCTGATGAAATCAATTATTATACATTCTTAATATCATTAACTATGATTTCATTATCAATTTATCATCAGCGTGTTAATGAAGCTAAAAAAGATGAAAAGCTTATGTATGATGCCGCTTATGATATTCTAACAGGAGTTCATAACCTTAATTATTTAACATACACTGTTTCAACAAAGCAAAAGGAAGACCCTCAATTATGTGAGAATAAGGTATTCTTATTTGTTAACCTAACAAACTTTAAAGCCATCAATATTCAAAGAGGCTTTGAAGCTGGTAATGAATTCATTATCCAGCTAGGTAAAGATATCGAAAGTGTCTTTGATGGGGACATAGTAGCTAGACAATCTGATGATCACTTTGTTATCTATACTGATTTAAAATATTATCAGGATAAAATTAATTTATTAGATGAAATAATAAAGAAGAGAGTTGGAAGCTTATATATTCAGCTTAAGATTGGTGGATATATTCCAAAGATCAATGATAATCCATTTAGAGCCATTGATAGAGCAAGATATGCTTGTGGACTTATCGGTAATAAATATGGCGTTAATTTCTTAATGTATGATGAAAGAGTAAGAGATACATTAATTAAGCATCAATACATTATCAACCACCTTGATGAAGCAATTGAAAATGGCTATATTCAACCATATTACCAGCCAGTTGTATGGAGTAAGAATAGAGAGCTATGTGGTGCTGAGGCTCTAGCAAGATGGATTGACCCAATATATGGATTCTTAGCTCCTGCTGAATTCGTTCCAATCTTGGAGGAATCAAGATTAATTCATAAGCTAGATAAATGTATTATCGATAATGTTTGTAAAAACATGAGAATTGCATTAGACGAGGGAAGACCTGTAGTTCCAGTGTCAGTTAACTTCTCAAGACTTGACTTTGAACTTATGAATGTTTCTGAAGTATTAAATACAGCACTACAAAAATACAATATCAGCAAGGAATACATTCATGTTGAAATAACAGAAAGTGCCTTAGCCGGTGATACTGATTTCTTAAATGAAGTAATTGCTAA
>OCVV011094785.1_pt1 | contig 11495 bp, 5 predicted proteins | sample 1539721 | NCBI WGS metagenome assembly OCVV01 (sample SAMN02144230, study PRJEB22623) | gut metagenome | biome: sheep rumen | host: Ovis aries | place: New Zealand | reverse complement strand
TACGACAGTATTCCTGCGGTAAATTTAGGCAATCTGACGAAAAATCTGACTGCGTATCTGGCATACAATGGTTGTGCGGTGTTGCCTTAAAATCAATATTAAAATACATTATAACATAATAATTCAATTCCGTCAAGACCATAAATCCAATTGACAATATCTATTTAAAGTGGTATAATGATAAAAGCTGATTATAAAAGGAGAAATATCATGCATACAGAATTTCTGATGGGAAATGCCGCTATCGCCAGAGGCGCTCTTGCGGCAGGACTGAATGTTATCTCGGGCTACCCGGGAACACCCTCTACCGAGGTGCTTGAAACTACTGCAAAAAACAATGACGGCTCGGTCTACGTTGAGTGGTCTGTAAACGAGAAGGCTGCCCTTGAGCTTGCTGCGGGCGCTGCCTACAGCGGTGCAAGAACTATGGTAACCATGAAGCAGGTGGGTCTGAACGTTGCAAGCGATCCGCTTATGAGCCTTGCTTATATAGGTGTAAAGGGCGCAATGGTCGTGCTTGTTGCCGATGACCCGGGACCTATATCCTCTCAGACCGAGCAGGACACACGCACCTTTGCGGCTTATTCAAAGCTTCCCTGCTTTGACCCCTCCTCTGTGCAGGAGGCCTACACCATGATACAGGTAGCCTTTGAGTACTCCGAGAAGTATCACACTCCCGTCCTTTTCAGACCTACTACCAGAGTCTGTCACGGCTATGAGTCGATAGAGGTAAAGGATAAGGAGGAGTGCAAGACAAACTCTCCCGAGGGCTTTGTGCGTGACCCTATGAAGTGGGTCATCTTCCCGAGGCTTTCGTATAACTCGCATATTGCGATAGAGAAAAGAAATGCGGAGCTTTCAAAGGTATTTTCCGAAAGCGGTCTGAACCCTGTTTTTGATAATACCGAGCAGACTAAGGGTATAGTCACTCACGGAATAAGCTATGCCTATACTAAAGAGGCGCTGAAGTCTCTCGGTGTGTCTGCACCGCTGATGAAGACAGGCACTCCGTTCCCCTTCCCCGAGGAGGCTGCTCTGGAGTTTCTCAAGGGCAAGGAGGAAGTACTCTGCATTGAGGAGCTTGACCCTGTTATTGAGAGGGCTCTTGTGTATGTCTGCGGTAAGTTCGGACTGAAAACAAAGATTTACGGAAAGCTTACAGGACACATCAAAAATGCGGGAGAGAACACTGTAGGCTCTGTTGAAACGGCTCTCGGTAAGTTCTTGGGAGTGGAAGTGTCCAACAAAACAGACAGAAGCGCTCCTCCCGGGCTGCCTGTAAGACCGCCTGTGCTTTGTGCAGGATGTCCTCACAGGGCTTCGTTCTATGCGGTCAAGAAAGCTATGAAGGGCAAAAAGAGCGTGTTCTGCGGAGATATCGGCTGCTACACTCTCGGAAATGCAATGCCGCTTGATATGGTTGATACCTGCCTTTGCATGGGTGCAGGACTGAATATAGCTCAGGGTATCGGCAGGATCGAGCCCGACACAAGCTGCTTTGCCTTTGTGGGAGACTCTACTTTCTTCGCATCGGCTATAACAGGTGCGGTGAATGCGGTCTACAATCAGGCGGATATGACTATCTGCATACTTGATAACTCCACCACTGCTATGACAGGTCACCAGCCTCACCCCGGTACGGGGCGCACTATGATGGGCGAGATAGTCGAGAAGGTAGATATTGAGGCAGTGCTTCGTGGTATCGGAATTGAAACTGTAGAGACAGTCGACCCTCTGAAGCTTGATGAAACAGTTGAGACCGTAAAACGCACTGCTGAGAAAAAGGGTGTAAAGGCAATAATTTTCCGTTCGCCCTGTGCAGTTATCATCAAGCCCGATAAGCCTGCCCTTATTGACCCCGACAAATGCCGTAACTGCAAAAAGTGCATAAATGACCTCGGCTGCCCCGGGCTTGTGCTCAAAGACGGCAAGGTCGCTATAGAAAATGCTCTTTGTACGGGCTGCGGACTTTGCTCTCAGGTATGCCCGTTTGATGCGATCGGAGGTGCTCACAATGCAGACTAATATAATTATTTGCGGTGTAGGCGGTCAGGGTATAGTGCTTGCCTCGAAGCTTATTGCCGCAGCTTCAATGGCTAAGGGTCTCCACGTTATGAGTGCTGAGACTATCGGTATGGCCCAGAAGGGCGGAAGTGTTTTCAGCTTTCTGCGTGTGGGCGATGAGGCTGAGTGCCCGATGTTCGCCGAGGGCTCGGCAGACCTTCTGATAGGCTTCGAGCCTGCCGAGGCTGTGCGTATGCTCCCATACCTTAAAAAGGGAGGTAAGGCAGTTGTGAACACTCACCCGATAATGCCTGTAACGGCATCTCTTAAAGGGACAAACTACACAGGCGAGGAAATGCTTGCCTACCTCAAAGAAAATGTAGATGAGCTCACAACAATAGACGCTGACGCTCTTTGCAAAGAGATGGGCTCTCCGAAGGTACTCAATATGATAATGCTCGGAGAAGCCGTAAGAAGCGGCGCTCTCCCCCTTGACATCGACGATATAGATCAGGCTATGAGGGCAACCGTAAAGCCGCAGTTTGCCGAGCTTAATACAAAGGCTCTTAAAGGGAATCATTAATTGTCCAAATATATGTACACTTGAAAGGACTGATACTTATGCAGATCACAGAAAAACAGCTTGCACAGGTCAATGGCAGGATAAAGGCTCTTGTCAGTGCAGGAAGCTTCTACGGCAAAAAGCTTAAAGAGGCAGGCATCACCGAGGTAAAGACCTATGAGGACTTCTTGAAGCTCCCCTTCTCCGAGAAGAAGGACCTGAGAGATGCTTATCCGCTTGGTCTTATGACAGCCCCCGAGGAAGAGATAGTGCGTATACACTCCTCATCGGGAACTACAGGCAAGCCTGTTATAATCCCCTACACTGCCAAGGACGTTGATGACTGGGGAGAAATGTTCAAGCGCTGCTACGAGGTTGCAGGCATTACAAACAAGGACAGAATACACATCACCCCCGGATATGGTCTGTGGACTGCGGGAATAGGCTTCCAGAACGGCTGTGAGAAGCTCGGTGCTATGGCTATTCCTATGGGCCCGGGAAACACCGAAAAGCAGCTTGAGATGATGCAGTCAATGAAGAGCACCGTTCTCTGCTCGACATCTTCTTATGCACTGCTTCTTGCCGAGGAGATCGAAAAGCGTGGCATAAAAGATAAGATACATCTTAAAAAGGGAGTTATAGGCTCTGAGCGCTGGTCTGAGAAGATGAGAAAGAACATCGCTGACAAGCTTGGAATTGAGCTTTATGATATTTACGGTCTGACCGAGATATACGGACCCGGAATCGGCATTAACTGTGAGTACAACACAGGTATGCACTACTGGGATGATTACATCTATATCGAGGTGATCGACCCCAAGACAGGTGAGCCTGTACCCGACGGTGAACAGGGCGAGATCGTTATAACAACTCTCGTTAAGGAGGGTGCTCCGCTTATCAGATACAGAACTCATGACCTTTCACGCATTATCCCCGGTAAGTGCCCCTGCGGAAGATCGTACCCGAGAATTGACACTATCATGGGCAGAACCGATGACATGATGAAGATCAAGGGCGTAAACGTGTTCCCGAGCCAGATCGAAGAGATACTCGGAAAGTTCACCGAGATTTCCAGCGAGTATCAGATCAGGATATCTCACCTTGAGGGCAAGGACACAATGCGTATCTATGTTGAATCCACAGGAGATGTTGACTTTGCAAACCTTGCAAAGCGCATCACCGAGAAGGTAAAAAGCGGCATCGGCTTTACACCTATTGTTAAGGTAGTAGAGGTAGGAGTCCTGCCGAGAAGCATGAAGAAGACCGCAAGAGTCATCGACGAAAGATACGATGAAAAATAGGCAGTGCTCGCCGCAGCAGGGAAAACCCTGCACCAATACGCGGCAGGGAAAACCCTGCACCAATACGCGTCGTGCGTTTGTTTAGGATTTTTCACTCCTTGAACGCGGAGCAAGACTGTGCAGGCTATAGCTAAATAATACTAAGCTATAACTAAATAATACTAAAATGATTATAGCAAAAACGCAGGCCGTTATGGTCTGCGTTTTTTTATCAGGTTGTGCCTGTAGTTTTCAAAAGCCACAGAGAGCATATCCTGCACTCCTTGATCGGCTTATCAAGTATAAGGTCAAGTGCCGCCTTATAAAGGGCAAGCTGATCGTCATAGCGTGAAAATTCAGTTGCGTCCTTAAAGCGGTCTGTCTTGTAATCTACAAGCACATAGCCGTCATCTTCTTCAAACACGCAGTCTGCAATACCCTGAAGCATTGAGCCCTTTGACAGATACTCATTGTACTTGTCTCCCAGCCCAAGCTCATCGTATGAAACAAGGAACTTGAATTCTCTGAGCACATTCTTCGAGGACATTATCCTCTTTCCTATATCCGATCCGAAGAAGGCTTCAACTGCATCAATATACACTCCCGAGGCTTCCTTCTTCGTGAAATAGCCCTCCCTTACAAGGCGGTCAAGCTCTTCACGAGCGCTCTTCTGAGCGTTTTCATAGTTTGCAAGCTCCATGAACTTATGCGTGAAGGTTCCCTTCTCTGCCGAGGACAGCTTATCAACGGTTTCATCAAGGCGCATAAGGTTCGGATAGAACACATCTTCCTCGTCATCACCCTTTTCGGCATTGATAGAGGATACTATCTCTGTAACCGACATTTTGGCAGGCTTCTTCTCTTTATCGGCAGCTCTTATCTTTCGGCTGAACACTTCTTTTTCCTCAAGCTCTTTCAGAAGCTTCTTATCTACAGCCTCAGATTCGCCTGTCACACTTACAGTTTTCTGAGGCTCATCTGCCGCAGCTGTGAGGTCGGAAAAGTCAATTATCGGATCACTTCTCGGCGACTTTGCAATACCAATATCATCTGCTCCGAGCATACTGCAGATCTCAAATGTATTCTGAGCTCTTATCAATGCCATTGTTACCCAGCCGAGCATAGTTCTTACACCCTGAACCTGCTCTGTAATGTCGGTCTTGTTTCTTATGCTGTCTACTATTTTAGCCTGTGCTGATATAGCCTTTTCAAAGCTCTCGTCTCTGTCATAGGAAGGTGCATAGCAGACAAAAAGCTTTTCCTTTGCTCTTGTACAGCCTACATAGTAAAGCCTCATAGCCTCACTTACCGCATCGTTTTTTTCTATCAGGCTCAGATATTTATAGTAAACACTGCTCTTTCTTATGCCCTGATTGTCTGTCAGGAACTTAAAAGCACAGCCAAGCTCATTATGAGTAAACATTGCACCTGAATTAAGCTGAAATTTCCTGTCAAGCTGTGTAAGGAACACGAAGGGGAATTCCAGTCCCTTTGAAGCATGATAGGTCTTGATATATACTGAGCCCTCACCCTCGGTTGAAACCACAGCCTTTGCAAAGGCAGATTTGTTCGAGGCTATAGAGTCAATAAACCTCAGGAAGCCTGTTACACCCTCGGGGCTGTTCTTTTCATACTCAGCCGCATACTGTGTAAGCAGTCTGAGATTAGCTCTCTTTTTATCAGCGTCAAGAAAGAGCGAGCTTATGCCCATCATGTTGGTTTTCTCATAAACATAGCTTATGAACCTGTCAAGCTTCATATTGTTCGACTTGAAGCGAAGCTCGGTAAGCAGTCTGCTTGCACCTATACACTTATCCCGAAGTACCTTGTCATCAAGCTCAATATAGTCAGCTTTTTTATTGTCTTCGTCCTTATTGTCAGGATTTACGGCATTAAACAGCGACCAGAAATGAGCCTTCGGCTTCGGAATTTTTTTCTTCTCCTCCTCGGAAAGCTTATCAATATCTGCTTCGGCTTCTCTTGCCTTTTCCTGAGTGCTCCTCAGTATCTTTTTGAGCTTTACCGCATCATCGGGTGTAAAGCCAAGTATAGGCGACAGCATTAAGGCAGTCATTGAAATATCATTCATCGGGTTGTCTACCACTCTGAGAATACTAAGCACAAGTGATATTTCCCTCGATTCAAGATAGCCGTCAGTGTCCTTGCTGTAGGCTGTAAGACCTACTGCCTCAAGTGCTCTTGCGGCGGCTCTTGCCTCGGCATTTGTCTGCACTAAGATACAGAAGTCCCCTGCCGAGCAGGCACGGTATGTAAACACATCATTGTCAAAGTCATATTTACAGATCTGCTCACCGTCATCAATCATCTTCCTGATGCGCTTTGCGACCTCAAAATTCTCACGGCTGAAAAGCCACTTATCCTCAAAGCTCTTATCATTATCTATGAACATGACCTCTGTAGGATGAACTTTGCTGTCGTACTTAGCTCCCTGGACAAGCTCCTGAGTGCTGTTATAATCAACTCCGCCGCACGCCGAGGACATTATGCCGTCAAAGCTGAAATTAACAAAGTCAATAATTTCCTGTCTGCTCCGGAAATTCTGATTGAGGAATATCGGCTCAAGAACCTCACTGTGTGCAGGGCTGCGGGCGTCCTCAACGGTCTTTACAAACAGTTCGGGATTTGACAGACGAAACTTATATATCGCCTGCTTAACGTCACCGACTATAAATACATTCTTTCCCATTATATTCAGGTCATCTGTATCGGAAAGCACCCTGAAAACGATCTCCTGAAGATTGTTTACGTCCTGAAACTCATCAATGAAGATAACCTCATAGATATGGCTGTCTCTGATAGCTTCGGCAAGCTCGGTGCGCCTGAGCTGGCCGTTTTCCATTGTAACAAGCATATCCTTTGCCATAAGCTCGGCATCGGAGAAGGTCAGGCCGTTGCGCTCAAGCTTCTGCTCCATAGCAAGCTCATCTATCATATCACACAGATGCGCCAGTACCCTGAGTATCTCTCTGCTTGTCTGCATATTTGCTTTCTTTTCAGCGATGTTCGGAGTAAACATATCCAGTATTTCAAGAATAAGAGCTTTATAGCATTCTCTCTCAGCCTTTGCCTTATCAGAGTTTTCTCTTAATTCTGTCTGAACTGCCAAAGACAATTCCCTGAACACCTTAGTATTTGTTTTCAACGGCTTGAGCCTTATACCGCTGAACTGTCCTATCATGCCTGTAATGTCATCGGCTTTTCTGTCTTTGACGTTTTTATCAAGCAGGGCTGTAAATGAATCGTCAGAGGCTGCGGTATCAGACAGGTCACTGTGTTCGCTGTAATTAACACCCGAAGTACTGAAATTTGATATAGTTCTCAGCCTGTCAATACCTGCTTTTATCTCGGGGATCAACCTCTCGGCTTTCTTGAAATCATCTTCAAGAAGCCTGTCAAAGACCGCAGGATCATCATAATTATTCAGTGCATCACTAAGCCACTTGTCACGGAATGCAAGTGAGCGCAGGAAATAGTAAAAGTCCTTGATTACTTCTCCGAGTGTCTTTTCGGTAAATGATGATGACAGCAGTCTGTAGTCATCGGGCGACTCGGTATAAAGCCTGCGCATAGCCTCCTCACTGCAGGTGTCATAGATAAGTGCCTGAACATTTTCTTCAAGCACCTTGATACCGCTGTTGAAGTCGGTAAGATTAAGATTGCTCTTAACAAGGTCAAGACAGAAGGAATTGATAGTGGATATTCTTGCAAGCTGCAGAAGGTTCTGCTGCTCTAAGAGCCACTCATTGTCGGGCTCTTCTTTGAGCTTTTTGGCAAATTCCTCTGCAAGCTTTTCTCTCATCTGCGCAGCGGCCTCTTTTGTGAAGGTAACTGCAAGAAGCCTGTCAGCAGGGATCCTGTGCTTTTCATCACTGAGAAGCTGTATCATTCTCTCGATCAGAACAGCGGTCTTTCCGCTTCCTGCCGCTGCCGAGACAGCAAGCCCCTTACCACGTTTTGTAATGGCCTGCTCCTGAAGTTTAGTCCATGGTATTTTCTTACTCATTGCTGTCTCCCTCTCTCATAAGTCTCTTAAGCTCCTCCTTCATCAGATCCTTATACCGATTATCTTTTGTCTTGACAGCATCGTCTCTGTTCACAAGACCGCAGATATCTGCATAGTCACAGTATGTACAGGTTTCGTCAAGAGGCTTTGCATCTATCTCTCCGTCTGATAGCCTATGTCCGAACGATGCAACCTTATCCTTGGCAAATGTTCTCAGTGCTGTGAACTCCTTATCTGAAATAATGCTTTCGCTGTAGCCCGGCTGCTCTCCCTTTTTCTTAGGCTTTGTGACCTTATGAGGTGCATAGGCATAGCCTGAATCGCTGTTATAGGCATCAAGCACATTGGTATCGAGAACTGTTCTGCCCTCAGGCTTGAAGGATTTAAGAAGGGCGTTTTCAGCCTTTGTCAAATCCGTACTGTTATTACTGCTCTGGTTTACAGGATCGGGTGCTTTGCCCATGATAAAGTAAACTATTCCTGCCTGAGCCAGACTGTCCTTCTTGTCCTTGAAGGTCTCGTCTGCTTCGAGCAGTCCTGTCAGATAGACAAGCATCTGCAGATTAAGGCCGAGATAAAGCTTGCCGTAATCAAAGGTAGTCTGAGTGCCTGTCTTATAGTCGATTATCCTTATGTAGGTCTTATCATTTGCTTCAAAGATGTCAGCTCTGTCAATATAGCCTGTAAGAACTATCTTTCTGCCGTTTCCGGCATCTATTTCAAGAAGTCCCTTTTCAGGGCTTAGCTTATACTCTATCAGTGTGGGTCTGAACTTAGAGCCGCCAAGCTCATCTCTGACAAATTCAGCCGCATCAAATGCAAATTCCTTGAGCTTTTCTACTCTGTAGTCAAAGTCCTCGGGCTTGCCGTAGCCGCCGCCGAGCTTCCTGCTGATATAGTCGTCCACACACTCATCAACAAATTGTCTGAGCTCCTCATCATTCATTTTGACTGCTGCTTTTCCATAGCCCTCCTTATCAGGGTCATGCTTCATAAGCTTTTCAAAAAGCTCATGTACGATAAGACCTCTGTCGGCTTTGCCTATTTCCTTTTTGTCAGGCTTACTGAGAGAAAGGCCGTAGTGACAATAATATGAAAACGGACACTTGAAATATGTATCAAGCTGTGTCGGGGAAATATGAGTAAGCGACTGCGGGAAGAAGGTCTCTTCGGCAAGCTCCGATGACATTTTAAACTCGGGCTTCTTATATATATCCGAGGGCTTGGGAAGCTTTTTCCCGTACTCGGAGGAGTTTTCAAGAAAGGCTCTGAGGGTCTCGCTCACGCTGTCTTTTGAGGCTATGTTTTCAAGATACTTATAGTATGCACTCTTATAGGAGCTTACAAAGCTGTCTGCGGAGAGCTTAACTGTATTCACGCATACAATACTTCCGAACATATCCTTGATCTCGCCTGCAAGACTTGAGGGTCTCTTGGCTGTGCCCAGAAGGTCTGCACAGGAATAGAGCGCATAAAGCCTGTCAGTTGCTGAGGTAAGAGCCGTATAGCAGTTAAGCTTTTCATTGAAAAACTGTGCTCTCGCACTCTGACCGATGATCATTCCGTCTTTGCCGAGAAGCTGTTTTTCATGCTCGGTAACAAGAGCTCCGCTTTGTACGCTTGCAGGGAAAATACCGTCATTCATTTCAGCGGCAAATACAGCCTTCACAGAGCCGATTCTTGAACGTGACGCATCACAGAGTATTACACAGTTAAGCTGCTGAGGCGGCTTTGACACCTTTATCTGAGAGGTTATTATTCTGAAAAGCTCGGAATAACGGCGCAGAGATATACGCTCATTGCCTACAAACTGATAAATAGAGGTTATTACCGACATCACATTGCCCCAGAGCTGTTTGAGGCCTCTCAGAAGCTCAACATTTTTATTCTTATTGTCAGAAGCATCGGCATTATTCTCGCAAGCCTCAACATTCTTGAAATAGTGATAAGCTTTCTTAGACAAACCAATGGCAATGAAAAGGTCATATAAAGCTGTTGAAATTGAAGCCGCTGTAGGCTCTGCACCTATAGCCTTTTTGAAGGCTTCAAACGGTTCGATAACCCTTTTTCTCAGCTCATTCAGAGTTTTCATTCTCTCAGCAAGTGCTTCCTGCTGTTTTTTCTGTATCTCGGGGTCATCTGTCTCCCTGAGTTCACGGTCTGGTGCTGTAAAATCAGACAGCCACATATCCTTGTCAACACCCCAGACAAAGCAGTACTTCTCCAGAGTATTTACCTCGGAATAGCTCATCGGGTAAAGGTCTGATTTTATAAGCTTCATAATGCTGTCGGTAGAATACTTCCTTGACATAAGACATTTCATCAGAAGTACTATATACCTGACTATAAGAGAATTCTCGGCATTTTCACTTCTGTCAACAAACAGCGGAATATCATAGCGTTCACAGCTGTCCTCAAATGCCTCGGCTATCTGATCAAGGTCTCTTACCACTACCGCAATTTCCGAGAAATTATACTTTTCCTCACGGACAAGTCTCATTATCTCCGAGCAGATATACTCGCTTTCTTCAAACATATCCGAGCTGCTTACAAGCCTTACTTTAAGCTTTTTTTCGGCTTCGGCACGGCTTATCTCTTCATTTTCAAGTTTGTTTTCAAGTTCCCTGTAGTCAGGATAAGCCTTGTCTGAATAACTGTACAAATTTTCGGATAGATGTACAAGTTCCTCTGATACTCCGCCAATCGGAGCACAGTTCTCGGTTCTGACATCAACACCGTGATTATTTGCAAGCTCGGTAAGCTTCTGTTTTGTAACCAGAGTATCATGGAACGGGTGAGTATGATACCTGCCGACGCAATTGTCATCAATAACGAGCGAAACAGTCATTTCCTCGCACTGAGAAAGCGCAATATCACACATTCTGAGCTCATCATGCGTAAAGCTTGTAAACGAGGATATAAACACACTCTTACCCTTGAAATAGCTGTTTCTTTCAGCCTGATCGCAGGCTCTTGCCAATGCTGAAAGCGAGTCTGTCATTTCGTTGGTATCGAGCTCTTCCATGAAGTTTTTATATATCTCAGACAGATCAGACAGCTTTGCCTCAAGCACTCCGCCGTGGCTTTCTGCCGAAGCTTTCAGCATTTCGGGAGTGATACCGCTTTCACGCAGGCTTTGCACAAGCTCAAGACATTCGCCTATAAACGCAGGCTTGTCAAGATTTTTCTTGTAAAACCTTACATTGCCTTTTTTGGACAAAGCCTTTATAGCCCTGAACATAAGTATAGTTTTAATATGATCGTCACAGCTCTGAGCAGCACCGCCGAACTTTGCTGCAAGCATTTCACTCAGACGGTTGAAGCCTATCGTAGTTACATTATTAAAAAGCCTGACACCAAGCGCATCATAAAGCTTTCTGTCAAACTCAAACGAATACTGATCGGGGATAATACAAATAACATCTTTACGGCTCCGGGCAGCATTTTTTACCGTTTCAAAGAAAACCTCTTCACGTTTGCTGTATGAGCCGCCGCAGATAAATTGCAGCATATTCTCAGTCCTTTCGCATAAAAATTCTTAAGGCAACACCGCACGACCCCTGTGCATCAGATGCGCCGTCCAGATTTTCGTCAGATTGCCTAAATTCGACGCAGGCTTGCTGAC
>OCVV011031182.1_pt1 | contig 11495 bp, 9 predicted proteins | sample 1539721 | NCBI WGS metagenome assembly OCVV01 (sample SAMN02144230, study PRJEB22623) | gut metagenome | biome: sheep rumen | host: Ovis aries | place: New Zealand | reverse complement strand
AACAGTTACTAATGTAACGATGACTGTATCATTTGATAGTGATGTTACTAGATTTGTCGCTCCTGGTGTAGGATGGATAGAAGCTCCATCATGTGGCGCTCTTGGTGTGTGGTGCACTAATGTAACTGCCAATAATCTAACAATTAATATTGAACTTGACGGTGCGGCTGGAACAGGTGTTGATGGTATTGCTCATAATGTAACTGATTGTTCGTTCACAAATACTACAATTAACACACATATTGCATCATTAGTATTAGCTAGAGACGGTAATACTGATTTAACTGGAATACAAGTTAATACATTATCATAATTAAAAAAGGGGAGTGAGATATCTCACTCCCCAATATAAGAGGTTTGTCATGAATAAAGATATACTAGAAAATACAGTTTCTGTTAAGACTCAATTTAAAGATAGTAAGTACATTTGGTTTACAATTAAGAAGAATTCTAAATTGAAGGTACTTTTTATTGGCAATTCTATAACAAGACATGCTCCACTAGAATCTATCGGATGGTATCATGATTGCGGAATGGCTGCTTCATCAATAGAAAATGATTATGTTCATATTTTGATTAAAGAGTTAGAAAAGAAATATGGTGATATAAGCTTTTGTATGTGCCAAGCAGTTAACTGGGAATATAATTTCAATAAAGATCTTGAGGTTTTAAAAGAATATGAAATTGTTAAAGAATTTGATGCTGATATAGTTATAATTAGATTTGGCGAAAATTCTAATATGGAACTTTTAAAAACTGAAGATTTTTATAAACATTTTGATTTCATGACTAAATATTTCTTTAATAATCATTGTAAGAAAATAGTTACATCGTTATTTTGGAGATATGAACCAATTGACATTCCAATCGAAAAAGTAGCGAAAGATAATAACTATATCTATGTTCCTATCTGGAAATATGGAGATATGGATGAATGCAAAGCATTAACAGAATACGAACATGGCGGAGTTAAGAAACATCCTAATGATTATGGAATGAAGATGATCGCAAAAGAATTGTTGAAGGTATTATAAATATGAAAAATAATTATAAGCTAACTTTATCTAGAGAAACAGGAAATATTATTTCTTTTATTGATGAATCTGGTTTTGATTATATCGAGTGTGAAACACCACTTGTTACGCTATCATTATTAGATAAATCAGGCAACAGAACTACAGTATCAAATGGACGTGTTGATAAAATCACAGAGGACAATAATAAAACAACTATTTATTATTCAAATTTTGGTAATTTAAATATAAATGTTACTGCATACTTATTGTTTGATGATTCTGATTTAATTAAAATGAGGTTAAAGATAGAAAACAATTCTAATTTGAAATTAGAATGTTCTTTATATCCTGGATTAACTATAAAGAATAGATTAGGATATGATGATTATAGACTCTTTTGGCCAGCTATGGAAGGCGTTGAAATAATTGATGAAAATTTTAGAACTGAATTAATGAGCCATGCAGATTATACTATATATCCTGCTAAAGGATGGCAAGGTATATATCCTGGAGCTTGTCCTATGCAATACATGGCTTATTATAATGGCATTAATGGTTTATATTTAGCTTCTCACGATGAAAATTGTAGAGTTAAATTAATTGAATGGAAACCAGAAAATAACGGAATTAGATTAATAGAACAAGTATATATCGATGAGGAATCAAATGTATTTGAGTACGATTATGATGTCGTTCTTGGTGTGTTTAAAGGAAATTATTATGATGCATCTGAAATATATAGAAAGTGGTTATATTCATCTAAGATACTTTCATTCAATAAACTAATAGATAATAAAGAATTACCAAAATGGATGTTTGAACCATTGACGGTTATCACTTTTCCTATAAGAGGAAAGTGCGATACTGATAACGATAAATCAAAAAAAGAATACTATCCTTATACTAAATGTTTACCATATATAGAAAAATATCAAAACTATTTTAACAATAGGCAAATGGTACTATTAATGCATTGGGAAGGAACTGCGCCATGGGCACCTCCTTATGTATGGCCACCTTTTGGAGAAAAGAAATATTTTGATGAACTTGAAAAAGGCATACATGATAAAGACAATTTATTTGGGCTTTATTGTAGTGGTTTAGGTTGGACTGAAAAACATTTATATTATCCATATAATAGAGAAGAAGACTTTAAAAAGAATAATATAGATAAGATCGTTCAAAGAGGACCAAAAAGAAATTTAGAATATACAACAACATGTTTCCATATCAGAAATGGATATGAACTATGCCCTGCTTGTGCTGAAACTAAAGAGATAGCAAGAAAAGAAGCTGAAAATATAGCTAAAGGTACAAATTTAGATTATATACAATTTTTTGATCAAGACTTAGGTGGTAACACTTATCCTTGTTATGCAAACAACCATGGTCATGTTGAAATACCTGGTAGGTGGATGGCAGAATCGATGAGTGAAATCTCTGATATAATGAGAGAAGAATTCAAAAAATACCATCCAAATAAAAATACTATTATTGGATGTGAAGCTGCAGCATGCGAACCTTTGTTAGATAAACTTAGATTTAACGATATTAGATACAATCTAGATTTAATGTACGGAATTCCTGTTCCAATGTATCATTATTGTTTTGGCGAATACGTTGTTAATTTTATGGGAAATCATACAACCGCTACAAGATTACTCGATACTAAAAAATACCCTGATAACATCTTCTATAGAACTGGATACTCATTTGCTCAAGGTGATATTCTAACATTTATGCTTAAAAATGATGGAAAGATAAATTGGGAATGGAATGTAGCGTGGAACGATGATGATGAACCGGATCAAGAAGAATACTTGAGATATTCAAAAATGCTAAATGATCTAAGAAATGGACCTCTATATAATCATTTAAGATATGGAAAAATGATTAAACCATTAAAAGTTGACTGTGGAAAGTATATAGAAAAAATAGATAGAGCCAATTTAGTTAGAGAGCTTGAAGAAATAATATCTACAAGATATTTATTTGATAATAAAGATATTCAATTGTTTGTAAATTTCAATAGTGAAAACAAGTCTTTTAATGTAGATTATAAAAATGGCAAAATTAAATTGCTTGATGGTAGTACGATAGATATTGATAACAACGGCGATGTAACAATGCCTGGACATACTGCTGGATATTTAGAAATAAACTAAAATGATTAAGGTAATTAATAATAAATCTTTGCCTAAATATAAAATAATGAATGTTTTAGTTGATGGAGTCGAATACGCTCCATCATCTTTAAGAGTGTCCAAAGAACCATTTAATACACCTTGGCCAGGACACCAAAGACCATTTTCTCAAACAGAAGAAAATGGTTATTTTCATATTGTTACAGATAAAGAAGAAGTTGAAATCACCATTAAGCCTAATATTGTTTTCGATAAATATTACATTAGACCAATTAGTTATGGTATTAAACCTATCTATGAAAATGGCCTTTTTAAACTATATCTAAAACCTGGTAAATATGTGTTTGAATTAGATGATTTCCATAATGCGTTACATATTATTATAGATATATATAGAGATTTCAAAGAATATGGAAACCCTACCATAACATTTGATGAAGGAGTGCATATTCGAAATAAAATAGAACTAAAGAGCGGAGATAGAGTGTTTCTAAAAGAAAACTCGCACGTTAAAGGCTTTATCATTTCTAAAAATGTATCAAATGTTAGGATATACGGCTACGGTATTTTAGATGATTCTTTAGAAATAAGGAACGTACCTGATTGTTATTCAGATAAAAGTAACGGATGTTTGCGAATGTATGATTCAAATGATATAATCATTGATTCAATCACTCTAATTGATTCGTCAAACTGGGTTATCAGTATGTTTCATTCAAACAATATACATATAAATAATATTAATATCATAGGTCATTATAAATATAATACTGACGGAATCGACATTGTTAACTCAAGAGATATAAGTGTATCTAATTCTTTAATACATGTTTTTGATGACACAATATGTATTAAGGGAATATATGACTACAAAGAATATGATTCTGAAAATATTTTAATTGAAAACAATATATTATGGTGTGGATGGGGAAGAACCTTAGAAATAGGACTAGAAACCCTTTGTAACAAAATAAGCAATGTTAAGTATTATAATTGTAACTTAATACATAATTCCGCAGTTGCGATGGACATCCAATCTGGTGATTATGCTGAAATATGCGATATAGAGTACAAAAATATTAATGTTGAATTTAATCACAATGAAATGATGGAAATAATGGAAGATTGTAATAATTCTATCTATAAACCAATTTTAAAAGATTATATGCCTAAGCTTATTAATATATCTACATACGAATACTTCTTAGGTGATTACTTTAAAGAATTAGATGAAAAAATGTCTATTGTAAGAAAAAATAGATATTCTCATATTCATAATATTATCTATAATGGAATCAAAGTGTATAAAGAAAAAGAAAACAAAGAACCAATAATAGATTATAATGTAAAAGAACCAAATGTTTTAGATAAACCAACAATAAATTATGAAGTTATAATCTATGGAGATCAAAATGAAGAACTATAATGAATTAAAGTTTGATATTATTGTTTTAATGGGACAATCAAATGCGGAAGGAAATGGTTTAAGCAACGAAGAATTAACCATTAAATTTCAGAATAATGTATATGAATTAAATGATAAAAATCCATGTTATTTAGATGTAAAAGAAGATTATACAAATCTAGTTTATTCTAAAAACATAGACCCGTTTATATCGTTATTCGAAGAAAAGATGGGTTTAGACGGATTAAGAAGAGCGTCATTTGTTTCATCATTTATAAAAGAATATATTAATAATGGTTATTTAAAAGAAGACAGAAATATATTAGTTGTAAGATGTGCGGTTGGTGGAACAGGTTTTTCTAGAAATGAATGGGGAATAGATTCACCATTATATAATAGAACTATCAAACTAGTTGATTATGCATTATCTTTAAATAAAGAAAATAGAATTGTTGTCACCTTGTGGCATCAAGGTGAACATGATGCCTATGAACAAAAAGATTTAAGCTATAAAGAAAGATATGATTTCTATAAAAATGGATTCTATAACCAGTTTTTGGACTATAAGAATAGATATAAATTAAATGATATGATTTTAATTGGTGGCGAATTTGCTAAATCTTGGACTGATACTGGATATACTGAAAAAGCTGAAGCTATATATAACGCAACTAACGATGCTATATATGAACTTACTAAAAATAATGGTATCGCATCATCTAAAGGACTAAAATCAAATATAGAAATAGATAAAAACACAAATGATGATATCCATTTTTCAAGAATAAGCGCATATAAACTTGGAAAAAGATATTTTAAAATATTTGATGATATATTAAAACACCACAAGAAATAAAGCCTGTGGTGTTTTAATAATCTAACAATATTTATATTGTTCTTGTGAATAAAATCTATTTTTTGTTAAAATATAGTAGTGATAGATAATAAACTATAGCGGTGAAAGTATATGGAAAGAGTAATACCAAAACATATAGCTCTAATACTTGATGGTAATGGTAGATGGGCTAAACAAAGAGGAAAAATAAGAATAGAAGGTCATACAGTTGGATATAAAAATATAGAACCTGTTGCGCTATACGCTCAGGAACTCGGAGTTAAGTATCTAAGTATATATTGTTTTTCTACAGAGAATTGGAATAGACCTAAAACGGAAGTTGATTTTTTAATGCGTGTTCCTATTGAACTCGCTAAAAATGTAGAAAGGTATATTAAAAACAATATCAAGATTCATGTTTCTGGTAGAAGAGACAGAATGCCTAAAAACACCTTACAAGCTTTTGATACTATAGTAGAAAGAACTAAAGAGTGCACAGGAATGATTCTCAATGTTTGTTTTGATTATGGCGCATTAAATGATATCGCAAGCGCCATAAACAAAATAAAGGAAGAAAATATTGATGTTGATGATAAAACAATATTTAATTATCTATCTACAAAAGATTTTCCTCCTGTTGATTTACTTATTAGACCTGGAGGAGAAAAGAGACTATCTAACTATTTATTATTAGAATGCGCTTATGCTGAATTATATTTCGTTGATACATATTGGCCTGATTTTCATAGTGAAGATCTAGATAAGGCAATAGATGACTATAATAAAAGAAATAGAAGATATGGAGGTATTAAAGAATAATGAGCGATTTAAAGACTAGAACTATTACTGCCGCAGTGCTTACTATAGTCATACTTCCTATAGCTTTCTTTGGCGGAATAGTAATTGATATATTCTTAGGATTATTAACACTAGGCGCCGCATATGAACTAGAGAAGATGTTTAAAAAAGATAATAAGTGGGGTTTCTATAACATTATAGATATGGTATTATCCGTTTTAGTATATGCGTCTATTGTGATAATATTCTCTATTAATACCTATGATACATATAAATATTTAATGATGGTAATTGGAATAGTCTTTTTAGTTCAAGGATTCTTAATGATATTTACAAAGAATTCTAACGTAGAAACACTAGGTAATAGTCTAATTACATTATTTTATCCATCTATTGGATTTGCGTCTATGGCGCTAATCAGAAACTTTGAAACAGGATTATATAGAGAAGGATTGTTTGTTTTACTATATGGAATAGTAGTTTGTATAATGACAGATATGTTTGCGTATTTCTTTGGCAAAGCTTTTGGAAAACATAAATTATCTCCAATCAGCCCTAAAAAATCATGGGAGGGATCTATTGCGGGAACTGTGTTTGCGGTAGTATTTGGTACACTCTTAGCGATGTTAACAGGTGTATCTAGATTCATATTTGGTGATATTAATGTATTCTTACAAATTCTTTTCACTATAATTCTTTCATTAGTGTTATCTATTATTGATGAAATAGGTGATCTATTCGCATCTAAACTAAAAAGGCATTATGGAATAAAAGATTATTCTCATATCTTCCCTGGACATGGTGGAATATTAGATAGATTTGATTCTTATATCTTTGTATCTGTCGCTATATTCGTTTATATAGTTATATTGATTTAGTATGGAAAACATTGTAATACTTGGATCCACTGGATCTATCGGAACTCAAGCACTAGATATAATAAAAGAATTTAACGACAAAAGAGTCGTTGGTCTTTCTTGTGGATACAATATTAATTTATTAGATAGTCAGATTGAAGAATTTAACCCTTTATATGTTTCTACAATAGAAAAGAATGACTATCTAATTAATAAATATAAAGACGTTAAATTCTATTATGGGGTTGATGCGTTAAAAACTATGGCTAGCTTAGATGAAGCTGATACTATCTTAAATTCATTAGTTGGTTCAGCTGGATTAGTTCCTACATTAGAAGCTATTAAGCATCATAAAAAAGTATTATTATCGAATAAAGAAACACTAGTAATTGGTGGTAGTTTAGTATATGAATATTTAAAAAAATATAATGGAACTTTATATCCTATCGATTCAGAACATTCATCTATCTGGGAATTACTAGATAAATATGGTAAAGAAAATGTTGATGAACTAACGATTACCGCATCAGGCGGTCCTTTTAGAGATTATCCATTAGATAAATTAAAAGATGTATCTATTAATGAAGTTTTGAATCATCCTAACTGGAAAATGGGTAAAAAAATAACAGTTGATTCAGCGACTATGATGAATAAGGGTTTTGAAGTGATAGAAGCTTATTATCTTTTTAAATTCCCATTAGATAAGATTAAAACCATAATCAATATGGAATCCTTAGTTCATTCAATGATTAAGTTAAAGGATGGAAGAATTATTAAAGGTGTAGATAAAGCTTCTATGAAGAATCCTATAATGAGAGCTTTATATTATCCATCTATTAGATATGAACTAGAAAAACATGATGATAGTGAATTTCATTTTAGAGAAATAGATAATAATAGATACCCTTGTCTAGAATTAGCTTATATCGCACTTAATAGAGGAGGATGTAATCCTGCGGTACTAAATAGCGCGAATGAAGCATCTGTGAAGTTATTTCTTGATGGAAAGATAAAATTCACTGACATTTATACAATAAATAAGAATGCATTAGAAGAGTTTGTGAACAATGATATTGCTTCACTTGAAAATATTCTCAAGTATGATAATATAGTAAAAGAAACTATATTAAAAAGATATGGTGATTAGGTGAAATTATGATTGTATTATACATATTGTTGTTTATACTTATTCTCGCTATAGTTGTTTGTTGGCACGAATATGGACACTATTTCTTCGCTAAAAAAGCAGGAATATTAGTTACTGAATTCGCTTTTGGTATGGGACCTAAGATTGTATCAAAGAAGAAGGGTGAAACATATTGGTCAATAAGAGCGATTCCAATTGGTGGATTCTGCGCAATGAGTGGCGAAGAAGAAGATGGAACAGAATTAATAAAAGTTGGAGATCAGGTTAAATTAGTTTTAGACGAATCAGGAAAAGTATCTAAAATAATAATGAAAACTGATAATCCAGATTATAGCGATTTAGAAACTATTACTGTTGAATCTGTTGAGCTATTTGGTAAAGATATGTCTCCACTATCTTTAAACGAATATGAAGTTAATAGAGATGCGGTTATTGTCTACAGCAAGAAAGAAGAGATGCAGATAGCTCCAGAAGAAAGAAGATTCTCATCTAAAACAGTATGGCAAAGATTCTTTGTAGTATTAGGTGGACCTTTAAATAATATTATTTTAGCTTTTGTAGTATTCTTGCTTCTTGGATTTATTACTGGAATCGCATCTAATGATCCAGTAATAGGCGATGTTTCTAAAAATAGTGGTGCTGAATTAGCTGGTTTATCTAAAAATGATAAGATTATTAAAATAGGCAGCTATGAAATTTCATCTAATGATGATATTCATGAAGCTGTATATGGAACAGATTCTAGAGCTTTAGAAATAACATATGAAAGAAAAGGCACAACTGATACCAAAACAGTTTATGCACAATATTATTTACAAAATATAGGTATCTCATCTAGTTTATCTTATAGTGATATGGAGAAACTCTTTATCACTGTTGAGTCTAAAAACGCTCTAATAGGAACAAACAAAACTAGAGCTAAACAAGATGGATTACTAGAAAATGGTGATGAAATTACTGCATATTCATATAATGAAGGTGAGTTTATAGAACTGACAAGCTGGGATCAATTCTATAAAGTTGCGGATGAAATCGATGGTGGTAAAATTCAATTCAAATATAATAGAGGCGAACTAACTGATCAACTATCTGGAACATATGAAGTATATTCTGATGATCTATTAAAATCTCAAGGATATGAGTCAGTTATAAAACAGATAGGAATATCTGCGAAAACTACTATTAAATTCTTCCCTTGCATATTAAATGGACTTAAATCATTCTGGAAAGCAGCGACAATTATCTTCTCTACATTAGGTAAATTATTAACATCTAAAGAAGTAGGAGTAAATGATTTAGGTGGATTTATCACTATATTAAATCAAACCGCAACATATGCATCAGGTGGCTTTGCGAGCTTACTATACTGGATTGGATTATTATCAATTAACTTAGGCATAATTAACTTATTACCAATTCCTGCATTAGATGGCGGCAGAATTGTATTCCTATTCATTGAAGGAATAACAGGTAAAAAGATCAATCCAAAAGTAGAAGCTTGGATAATCAATATCGTATTCTATCTATTGCTTGGATTTATGGGTTACATTCTAATACAGGATGTTATTAGATTGGTAATACAAATAAAATAGAACAATAAAACATAATAAAAGAACGATTTTTGGGTCGTTCTTTTATTATCTTAAGCAACTATATTATTTTCTTCATGTAACTGTTTAAATTGTTCATATAAATCATGATATATTCTATTGAATATCTTATCATCATCAATCATTTTGACTTTCGCCATATCTCCCATTAAAGATAATAGTATATATAACATTATCTGATTAGAAGCATATAACTTTTTTGGAACACCATTATTAATAAAGAAGCCACTTATAGCATAAGCAATCTCTTTCATATATTCACCATTAGGATTATTTACTGGTTCTGAATAGATGATGTTTTTGTCTTCATCAAGGATTATGATTAAGAAAGTTATTGCGTTATAATCACCATAATTTACAGGAGCAGGCAAGATATCAACACCACAATAATATGCTCCATCAAATGTTTCTGCTTCACTTCTAAAACGCTCTATTGTTTCAGAATTTATTATTTGAAGATATTCTGGAGATGGTAAAAATGGAAACTTCATTTTTTTATAAGTCATTTCATTAAAGTTATATTGAACTTTATAATGGAATTCAGAATCGTGCTTATGAGTTTTTTTAGTATATACAAACAAGAATTTAATTAATAAAATTAATCCAAAAACGAATGTGTCATAAGTAAACTTATTCATTATACTTGTAGGCATTAAACCTTTTTTCATAACAAGGTAGTTTGGATAATATCTATCATTGTTGATTTTAACATCAGCTTTTTTAAGTAAATCAAGATCAAAATCATCTAAGTCTTCTAATTCATCATAATAGAGATTGTAACTATCTTTAATGAATCCAGCTATCGCAGATTCACTGTTCGAACAAACCATATTTCTTTCAAGTATGTGGTTGTTGAATTCTTCTTCACCAAAATACATACATACTCCATATTGCTTGTTTGCTTGGCCTAGAATAGTATAAGTTATTATCATTCCACCAGGAACTTCTATAACAAAATCATCTAAATCAGAAAAATATTTCCATGGCTGAAGTTCTAATACTTCATTGGTTAGTTCATATAGAGTTCTCGCTTCATCTTTACTAGGAACAAAACTATCTAGTTCATTCATAATTAACCAGTCATCAATAATCTGATTGATAGCATTTCTATAAAATCTATTCCATGATTTTTCAAGATCATGTTCCTTTATATATATAAGTAAATAGCTGAAGCTTTTTCTTGTCTTACATAGCTCAAGCAATTCTTTATTCTTTATCTTCTTAGCATACTGTTTAACTAAATAAGTATTCTTTAATGCAGGTAAATGGACATATGTTGCATCATCATCGTAACATTCATCATATGTTAAAAGTTTGTCTTTTTCTACAGGACCCAAATCTTCAAAATTATACTTTTCTAATTTAGCAATTTCTTTTTCATCAAAAACAATAAAATTATTTTTAAACCTATCATAAAAGATATCTTTATTTTTTTCATCCTTTAGGTAATTAAAAACTTTTCTTCTACTGATCATAATGTTCACTCCTCAAGTGTATAATAACCATTTTTAGCATTAATTACAATAAAATCCTTTAAAAAAGTATTTTTTAATAAAAAATAGAGCATAAAAAGCAGCAGCAATCCTCAATAAAAATTTTTTTAAAAATTAGTTGTTGACTTTATTATAAACAAATGGTATTATATTAAAGCACGCGAAAAATGACGTGCAAACTATGAAATAG
>OCVV011345267.1_pt1 | contig 11499 bp, 8 predicted proteins | sample 1539721 | NCBI WGS metagenome assembly OCVV01 (sample SAMN02144230, study PRJEB22623) | gut metagenome | biome: sheep rumen | host: Ovis aries | place: New Zealand | reverse complement strand
TACCCCGCCAAAGGGATGCTATCCCTTTGGAATCCCGTTATAAGAAAAGTAATGTAAATGCGTTGAAATTCTCAACTCGCAAAATAAGGGCTAGTAGCTCTTAAGCGGGAGTTTGAGGGCGGCGCCCTCAATATAAATCCGTCGGAGACACTTTTTCTACAGACTGAAAGCCCTGCCTTGCGGCAGGGCTTTTCGATCTTTTGTTACGCTTTTGCAAGATCTGCTTCCGTGATATAGGTTGCAAGATAACGCATCAGCTTTCCGAGGTCATTCGGGTCGAGCACGCCGTCGTGCGTGACCTCTGCATTCTTCTTGCCTGTATCCGTTACGTCTTCCTTCTTAAGCGTCGTGTCATCACCCACAATGCGGGCAAGCAGCACAGCATCACGCACATCAACACTGCCGTTGCAGTCGGTATCGCCCCAGATTGTGTCGGGGCCGGGCTGAAATGAGGTGGATGTTGTGGTGGTCGTGGTGGTGGTCGATGTGGTGGTTTCAGTCTTCGGGTTATCGGTGCCAGTCTCGCCGAGGTCAGCGCCGGTGTAGCCCTTTGTGCCGTCCGGCTGGATACCCCAGACCTGTGCGCCGTTGACGAACATCGCGAAGTTCTCGTTCAGGGAGTCCGCCTTCTTCAGGTCGGTCGCATCCTCAAGACCCTTGTAGGACGGGTCGTTGGAGGTATCCCAGACGCCTGCCATGGACTTTCCGTCCACTGCATCCGGAATGGAGATACGGAACTGCACCTCATCGCGGTGCTCGGACTGTCCGGTCGGCATGATTGCTCTGCCGTCCTCGAACTTGATGCTTGCGTAGTAGATATTGCCCTTGTAGAGATGCGGACCGGTGACGGTTGCGTAGCCCTGATCGCCGGCGGTGTACTGCTGGGACTTGCCCTCGACCTTGACGTCGTCAACGGTCAGACCGGCATCGAGGATCTCGCTGATGTCGAAGTAGTAGCGGACTTCGATGTCCTTCTGGACTCTTGCCGGCCATGCGGTGTGGTTCATTGCCCACATCTTGATCTCGGTGTAGCAGGTGCCTGCCGTGCCGTTGATGACAGCAGCAACTTCCCATTCTGCCCACTTCGGCTCTTCCTTCGGAGGGAAGTCTGCGAGCGGCTTGCCGCCGTTTTCGTCAATCATTGCGCAGAGCACTGCGGTATAGCCTGCATTGTAGTCGATTGCGACCTCAGACTGCTCATAGTTGGAAACGCCGATCTCGTCCATATTGTAGGAGCCGTCGCTCTTCGGGCCGCCGATCAGGGCGCCGTAGAGGGTATGTGCATATTCTGTCTGCCAGCCCTCGTCACCGCCGGATGCCTTGCCCAGCTCGTTCCAGTGGTCATCATGAATACCGGAAGCGGCTCTGTGGTGAATTGCGACCGGGTTCTTTTCGCCCATACCGAGCACATAGCAGAGGTCAAGCGCGTTATCGCCAAAGCAGTAATTGACCTGAGAATCTGCCCACTTATTGTACTTATCGGCATTGCCGCTGCCCTTCAGGACGGTATCGCATGCGAGCTTGGTCAGCCATGCGGTGTTGCAGGCGTGGCGCAGGCAGCCCCAGCCGGTGAGGTGCGAAAGACCGTCTGCGGTGATATTGCCCTCAAACGGCTTCAGATCGCTGTCGCCGGTATTCATCCAGTAGCGGATATGCTTGTCGATGTGCTTGATCCACTCCTCCTTGCCGGTGATCTGCGCATAGAGCAGAGCGGCAGCCTGTGTGGTATCATCCCATGCAAGACCCCATGTGTATTTCCAGTCGGTAGACTGATTTTCCTTCGGGAAATCCGGGATATAGTCCTTTTCGATCTTGTCGAGATAGGATTGATCGCCCGTGGCCTTGTAGAGCCAGCAGGCTGCATACATGCAGTCATCCAGCCATGTAGAGGTATTGTACATGCCGGACATTCCGCCGATGTCCTTGGAATCGCGGATCTTATCAGCAGCTTCAAAGAGGGCCTTTGCGTGCTTCAGGTAATTGTCATCATTGAAGATCATGTAGCCCTGTGCGAGTGCTGCTGCGGAAAGCGCATCAACCGTTGAATTCTTGACCGTGTCATAATCGCGTGTCCAGTTGCCTGTTTTCAGGTGATGCTTGCGCAGATAGACCTCCGGTGAGCACCAGACAACGTGGTCGTCATTGTCGCCGATCGTACCGATCATTTCGCCGCCGCCGAGATCGCAGGCGAGGACATAGTCCATGGCGAATTTCATGTTGTTCTTGTAAAGCTCGTCCAGACCTGCATTTTTGACCGCATCCTTATATTCCATATAGCCCCACGCCATAATAGAGACAGAGTATGCGTTGGTCAGTGTGAATTTGAAGTGGTCGCCTGCATCGTACCAGCCGCCGGGAACCTTATCCGTATCCTTGCCGTCCTCATCGACCATGGAGTCAGCTCTCCACTGCACCATGTTCCACTCCGGCAGCGTACCGGACTGCTGGACTTCATAGAAAAACATGGATTTCTGAAGTGCCTCAGCGTAGTTATACTTTGAGGCTGCCTGTGCCGGCGTTGTAAACGCGCTGTAAGGGAGCGCCGTACCCGTCAGCACTGCCGCGGAGATCATCGCGGCGAGCTTTTTGGATTTCATATGAAATTCCCCCTCATAAAAATAAAGTATGGAAAATACGCCCTCTCGCATATTTCACCACTTATATCATACCACGAATGCTTTGGATTTGTCAAGAGCGGCAAAAAAAGTTTATAATTTAGCGGCGGAGAGCCCCCGCCGGCGTGACGCTGCCGCCAACACGCCCTAAAAAACGCCGCAGTACCCCTGACTGCACATCAGAGGTACTGCGGCTGAATTTCCTGTTCTGTATCAGTTCCGAGCCCCGTCCGGTTACATCTGCGCGTTGAACAGGGACTTGAGGTTATAGACGACGTCGTCGCTGTCTGCCTTGATGCACGCCGCCTCATTGATTCCCGAGAGTGTTTCCAGCTCGCCGAGATTCTCGTTATAGCAGATCGAATAGCACGGCACCTGCATGCCCTCTACGATCGGCTTGATCGCGTTCAGCGAGTTGCCCTCATTCGTCGCACCGTCACTCAGCACAAAGAGCAGCGGCTTGACCTTCTGACCGGTCTCCTCCTCGACCTTCTTCTGCTCCTTGCGCAGCATATCCAGTCCGACCAGCACTGCATCATACGTGCAGGTGTTGCCGCTCGCGGAGAGATCCTGCACCGCGCCGGTGAAGTAGCTTCGCTGGTTGATATCGAATTTGCCGATCGGCAGATTGACCGAAACATCACTGCTGTAGCTCACAAGGCCGATGTAGTTCGTAGCATTGATATACTGCGAGGCATTGATGAGCGAGGTTTGCAGATTTGCAAGCGGTACGCCGCCCATGCTGCCCGAAACATCCGCGATAAACACGGCCATGACCGGGCTGCCTGCGTCCTTCTCGGTTTTCCAGAGCTTCTGTGCGCTTTCGAGCTGATTGCCCGTCAGGTTCCACGCTTCGCTCTTATATTCATCGAGATAATTGAAGCCGTACTGCTTTGCCTTCTTCTGGCTCTCGGCGCTGAGGCAGAATTTCGTGAATGCCTTTGCGACATCCATTTCGTCGCTGTCGAGATTGCCCAGCGCGTACATCGGGCTGTCATGCCGCACGCCGAACGGGATGAACTCATAATCGCCGCGCAGCTCCGTGGCATTGTAATAGCCCTGATATTCCATGATGAACGCATCCAGCACGCCGTTCTTTGCCGCGTCGCGCATCTGAAGTGTGGTATATGCAACAAACGGGACGTTCTTCTGGAAGGCCTGGAACTGCTGTGTTGCGGTCTGGCTGAGGATATCCTTGGAGTCGAATTCCTCCAGCGCGCTGACGAGGAAGTTCAGGCCGGTCGAGGATGCATAGGGGTTTGTGTAGCCCATTGCGATCTCGCTGTCAACGGTCGCGGTGACGATCGTGCTGATATCGACCTTGCCGTATTTTTCCTCGAGCTTCTTGTGCGTGCTCTTGCTGACGAGGATGCCGGCGGTATTGCCTGCGATGCGCTCCTCGATCATCGTTGTTTTGACGCCCTGCGAGGCGACCATTTCGCCCCAGAGCTCATTGGAGGGGGAGTACAGCTCCGGCACGTATTTTCCGGAGATGAGGTAATCGACCGCAGCGCCCGAGGCGATCGGCCGCACGGACACGGATGCGGTCTTGCCGTCAACGGTATAGCCCGAGCGGTTGAAGTCCTCCGCGATCTCATTGAGCCAGCCGTCGGTGCCGGAGGAGGATTTTTCGGTCGAGGAGAAGATCTCGAGATTGACCGCGCCCCTGCCGGTGACGCTCAGCGGGTACTTGTCGATCTCCGGCAGCTCCTCCGCGACATTTCCGCTGTTGATCTCAATGGTCGCCTTGCGCGGGGAGATATTGCTGACCTTGATGTTCTTCAGCTTTTTGTCGAGCTGCTTTTCGGCTTCCTCATAGGTATAGTGCGCATTGGGGTCGGTCTTGTCGCCGCTGCCTCTGCTGAGCAGAATGCCGCCTGTGATGCCGCCGACCATGAGCAGGGCAATCACTGCGAGAAATCCGGCATTTTTCTTGTTGGCCATTTGACGCTCCTTTCGCATCGGTTATATGGATTGGTGGAACATGGGGTACAGGGATTACATCTGCATTTGCTGCGGCTGCTGCCAGTCATCGTCGCCGCCGGTGCTGCGGACGCTCCGCAGCGCTTGTGTCAGCTCATTCAGGCAGGGCGTTTCCGCGGTGATATCGTCAGAAATCTGTGAGATCTCGACCAAGAGATTCTCAAAATCCGTCAGAACCTTAGCATTGTCATCCAACAATTCTTGTAAACTGGATTTATGGATATCTTCTTCATCAGGATTGCTTGCTCCGTAGATAATCACGCGGTTCAGAATTCGATTTGCATTTTTTAGAACATATTTATTGACATCTTCTGAAACTGTGAGAAACGAACTGCCCTCAATATTATTAAGCAGCTCTGACATTGCAATTTGCTTATGTTCCAAAGTATCAAGCTGCTCACCGGCTTCCAGCAGTTGATCCGTGAAAGGCGAATCGCTTTTTTTAGCTGCTTTGATTCTAGCTTTCAACAGTTTCCGCATTTTCTGAATTTCATCCAAATTTGCGATTGTAGTTTTCTGAATACTTTTCTTATGTTGTCTGCTTGTATCCTCCTGCGCTTTCATGACACAGTATGCGCCGAAGATGACCGAGGCACACATCGCGCCGATGATGAGCACGCGGACAAACAACGGGAGCATGCTCAGCATATTAAAGAGGACGATCGAGAGTGTGACAGTGCCGGCGGCGGCTGCCGCAATGATGATCTTGGTTGTCTGGTTCACGCTGCTTCGCCCCTTTCTGAATTCGTTTGATGATATTATTGTAACATATCCGGCGCAAACTGTCAACTGCCGATTTCGGCCGAAAAAGCCGGATTTCGTTCAAAAATAAAAAAGAGGACGAATCTGCTCCGTCCTCTTTTTTCAATCTGAGCCGGACTCAGACCATTCGTTTTTGCGGATTATGCCTCAGTGCTGTCCTCTGCGGGCGCCTCATCGGAATAAACGACCTCATCGGCTTCCTCTGCCTCACCGAGATCATCCTCAGCGCCGACAGCGCGCATAGACAGGCTGATGCGCTTCTTCTCGGTGTCGATCGCAGTGATCTTGACGGTCACGGTATCGCCGACATTGACAACGTCCTTGACATTGGTGACGCGCTCATCGGAGAGCTGCGAAATATGGATCAGGCCGTCGATGCCGTCCGTGATGCGGGCAAATGCGCCGAATGCGGTCACGGAAACGATCTGTGCGTCAACGACATCGCCGACAGCGTACTCGTTCGTGAACTTCACCCACGGATTATCCTCGGGTCTTCTGTGACCCAGAGAAATTCTGCCGGTCTCCGGATTCAGTGCCTTGATGTAGACCTCAAGCGTATCGCCGACAGCGACGACATCGCTCGGCTGGTGGATGCGGCTCCAGCTCAGCTCAGAGACATGAACCATGCCGTCAATGCCGCCCAGATCGACAAATGCGCCGTAGCTGGTGAGGGACTTGACCTCGCCGGTGTAAACATCGCCGACCTTTGCGGTCTCCCAGAACTTGGCCTTTGCAGCGTCACGCTCGGCCTTCTGTACCTGACGGATCGAGCCGACTGCTCTGCGGCGCTGCTCGTTGACGTCGATGATGACGAAGCGAACCGGCTGCTTCAGCAGAACATTCAGGTCTGCGCCTCTGCCAAGCCCCGACTGCGATGCAGGGATAAAGACATGGACGCCGTTGCAGTCTGCGACAAGGCCGCCCTTGACGACGCTCAGCACAGTACCCTCGAGCACCTCGTTGGACTCATGCGCCTTGAGGATGTTCTCGAAGCCGACCATTTCATCGACTCTGCGCTTGGAGAGCTGAACGGTGCCTTCTGCGTCGTTGACCTGGATGACGACGAGCTCGAGCTCATCGCCGACCTTGACGATGTCAGAGGGCTTCTTCGAGGTATCACTGGTCAGTTCGGAGAGGGTAATATAGCCGGTCTGCTTGGCACCGACATCAACCATGACTTCGTTGTTCCCGCTTATGGAAGCGACGATGCCGACCACCCGGTCACCCTTTCTGATTTTTTTCGTGAAGGTCTTATCAAGCTCCTCCTCGAATGCCGCAGCGAACTCCTCGCTTTCCGGGATAATGGTATCGGTGTCAAAAATTCCAGACATATTGGTTTGAACCTCCTTAATGATGTGGGCGGGTGTACTGGCTCCTGCCGTGATGCCGATTCTGAGGACATGATCCGTGCCTTTCTCCGCAAGGACAGCATTTGCGGCCCTGAGGATCTCGGGGCTGCAGTCCCTCAGCTCCTGCGCATTTTCTATGAGCCACACGGGGCAGTGCCGCTTGCAGACATCATAGAGCTTGACGGTGTTGGAGCTGTGCCGTCCGCCTGCGACGATCATCAGATCGGATGCGAGTGAGAGCTGATCCGCGTCTGACTGTCTTGCGGCGGTGGCGCTGCAAATGGTATCAAAGACCTCTAAATCAGGATCATCGGGAGGTAAGAGCTTCATGCACTCCCCCCATAATATTTTATTATACGTTGTTTGGGCTACGATTGCAACCCCTTTTGGCAATCTTCTATCAATCAAGCATTTCAGCTCAGTTTGATCCTGAAAAACTGTACAATTTTCATTACAATGTCCGACAATGCCCTGCACCTCGGGATGCTTGGGGTCTCCTGCGATGTACACATGTCTGCCGGCGGCGCACTGCTCCTCTGCGATCCTGTGGATGCGTGCGACGAAGGGGCAGGTCGCGTCGATGACGGGATTGCCGGTCTGTCTGCACTGTTCGTAGACGGATTTGGGCACGCCGTGTGCGCGGATCACGAGTGTTTCGCCGGGCGCGAGCTCTGCGGGGTCATTGATGATGCGGGCGCCTTTTGCGTTCAGGTCGCTGACGACGGCGTCATTATGGACGATCGGCCCGAGTGTTGCGACATGCTTTCCCTCGCCGAGCGCCTGATAGACGATCTTCACGGCGCGGTCTACGCCGAAGCAGAAGCCTGCGGATTTTGCGGTCGTAACGACAGCTTTCATAGCGGCTGTCCTCCTTGTGTGCGGTCAGTTGTGGACATAATCGGGCAGGTTTGCGGCCTCGGGCTGAATGCGCGTGACCTGACCTGCGGGGACGGAGGTGAGCTGATAGAGCGTCAGCACATCGCCCATGGCGTGCAGCGGTTCGAGGGCCGTGCTGCCCGCGACGATGCAGATATAGGTATTGCCGGCGTTATCCTGCGCCCATGTTGCAAGGCACTGTCCGGCGGGGTTGGTAAATCCGGTCTTTCCGCCGACCAGATGCAGCGGGACGGGCAGATTGTCGAGCTCATTGCCGACCTGTCTTGAGAGGGTCGTGCTGACGAGCTCGATGCCGTTGGGGTGCTGCTCGGTCGCGGCAGTCGTGTGCTTCAGCGTAGACATTGCCGCCTTGCAGAACGGATTTTTGATCGCCTCACTGAGGATCACGGAGATATCGCGGACGCTGCTGGTGTGATTGTCCTCATGCAGTCCGGTGCAGTTGACGAAGTGGGTCTTGGTCAGCCCCATTGCCTGCGCCTTTTCGTTCATCTTCACGACAAACGCATCCTCGCTGCCCGCGGCGTAGGTCGCGAGCATGACGGCAGCATCGGCGCCTGACGGCAGCATCATGGCCATGATGAGGTCGCGGATGACGCACTGCTCACCCGGCTGAAAGCCTGCGACATAGGCATATTTTGCCTGCTGCGAGGCGATGACGTCTGCATCCATGGGAATGCTCTCATTGAGCGAATCGCCGGGGACAAGGTCGAGGAAGGTGATGAGCGTCATGATTTTTGTCATGGACGCGGGGTAGATCTGTTCATCGGCGCCGCGGTCGTAGAGCGTCACGGGCTCTGCGTCGGTCAGCTTCAGCAGCAGGGCGTTCCGCGCATAGACGAGCGATTCGTCAAATTCTCCCGTGTCAATCGCCGCGGTTGTCGTGATGGCTTCGGTTGTCGTAATGGCCGCGGTTTCTGTGGATGTCACGCTGTCTGCGGCCGAAGTCTGTGTCCCGACCGGCTCCGGGCTTGCCGGACGTTCGGGCGTCCGCGTGAGATGCGGGATGATCATGCTTCCGGCGGCAAACAGCGCTCCGCCGAGCACGGCGGTGAGCAGCAGGGGATAGATCGCATTGAATACGGAACCGCCGGATTTTTTCTTCTTCGGTTCTGTCTCGTGTTCTGACATTCGTCTTGCCTCATTTCTTTTGCATTCTGATCTTTATGTTGATTGTACAGTGCTTACTGCTTGCTGTCCGGATCGACCGGGTCAGGCATTTCGAGCATTTCGTCGATCGCATTCTTTCCGGTGAGCTGATTGGTGCCGCAGTAGATGCAGAACTTCTTTTTGCCGGTCAGCGGCTGTCCGCAGGAGATGCAGACATCGCCCTGCGCAGCGGCGGGCTTTGCGCCGGCATCGGATGCAGCCGGTGCTGCGGGAGCTGCCGGTGCTGCCGGAATCGGCGCGGGCGCGGGGACGGGAACGGGCATCGGCGCTTTTTCCGGCGCCGGAGCGGCGGTCTGTACCGGTACGGGCATCGGTGCCGCAGGCATCTGCGCCGGGATATTTGCAGCCGGAGCAGCGGGTGCCGCAGCCCTGACCTCAGCGCGAACCTGAAGATATCTGCCGAGCATGACCATCAGCAGACCTGCCGATGCAAGCATTCCGGTATTGATCCACAGTGCCGGGCGAACGGCTTTCAGGAACGGCTTGAGGCCGATGTAGTCACCGCTGATGAACAGACGGCTGATAACGACTGTCAGCATCAGGACAAGCAGGACCGCCATCGGGATGAGAATGGTTCTGCCCATTGCCCTGAGAGCCTGAATGCGGGGCTTTCCGCCGTTTTGCTTGATGACAGTCCAGCGCCAGAGCAGCAGCCCGAGCAGTGCGATGTCAATGAACACGCACCAGAGGCTCGAGGTGAAGCGCCCCCAGAAGCGGGTGAATCCGTTGGCGCAGACGGTGATGCTGCCGTCCTTTCCGAACACATCGCGGATCTGACTGAGATCGGAGTCCTCGATGATCAGGTGACAGTTCTGATGCAGTGCTTCGCGGTTTTCCTCCAGCGGGGTGATGATCTCGTCTGCGCTGACCGTCAGCGGCGCATCGGAGTCGCCGCGCAGGATCGCGTAATACTGCTGGAGCTTATCCGCGAGGATCTGCGGAATGCCGATCGCGTCAATCGCCTCTGCGATATCGGATTCGCGGATATTGGGGTCGTCTGTCTGTGTTTTCTTGATGCGGGAGGCAACGGTCCCGGCGAAGGGAATCTGCATATCGGAAATGCGTGAGGCACGCATTCCCTCCGGGACAGCGTTGTCCTGCTTCAGATCATGCTGAATCAGCGTGCTGTGGAGGCTGAACACGAGCAGGAGCGTACCGAGCACACAGAGCAGGCCGTGCAGGAACCGGTATCCGCCCGATCTGGGACGGTGCTTTCCGCAGGCTGTGCAGACGCCCTTTTCATCATAAGCCGCACCGCAGGTACAGTTGGCAGCGAGCTGTTTTGCCATAGTAATGACTTCCTTTCTGTTTGTGCTGTCTCATATAATTACACAGTATAATTATAGCACACTCAAAAAGCGGTTGTCAACGGCTCGGCACGCAAAAAATCGCGGCATGAACGGAATATATTTTGTATAGATTCGTTTGCTCAGAGCCCGTACCAGATGACGCCGGCGAGCGTGACGCAGAGCGCGAAAAGCCTGCGCCATGAAAACGGCTCTGCATCGGCGTGCAGCCAGCCGTTGACGGAGATGCAGTAGGCGGCGATGAGCTGCGCTGCAACAATGACGAGCTCTGCGCGGGCAGTGCCGAGGCGGGAGATGCTGAGCACGACCGTTCCGGTGATGCATGCGCCGAACAGCCCGCCCAGCAGCAGCCAGCGCGGCCGGATTTCCGTGAGAGCGGAAAATCCGCCCTCGCCGCGCCCCGCAAAGAGCCGGATGCACAGACAGACGGCAGCAGCCGTCAGCGAGACAAAAGCGCCGGTTGTCCAGAGCCCCGCAGATTTGGACGCGCCGGTATTGCAGACGCCCTGTATGCTCATCAGCATCCCCGAGAGCACTGCCGCGAAAATTCCGAGCAGAATCATGGATATCACCTCGGATCACAGGATGCCCCGAACGGCCGGAAATATGCGCCGTCCGGCGGGAGGTGTACTGTATTTTGTGGCTCTTTGCAAGTGCGGGCGGGCGATTTTCTGTGAAATCTGATAAAATTTTATAAATCTGCAAAAAACACTTGCTTTTTTTCTGAATATCTGGTACAATAGGTATCGTAGACAAGTCTGTAAAGGAGGTGCCAGCTATGGCAAAATGTGAAGTCTGCGGCAAGGGCGTGACATTTGGTATCAAGGTTTCTCACTCTCACCGTCGTACCAACCGTACATGGAAGCCCAATGTCCAGCGTGTGAAAGCCATTGTGAAGGGTTCTCCCTGCCACATTTATGTTTGCTCCAGATGCCTGCGCTCCGGTAAGGTGCAGCGCGCAAACGGCTGATGACACAGAACAGCGAACATAGAGCGTACAATCAGGTTAAAACAATCAGGAGTATCTGCACCTTGCGGATACTCCCTTGTTTTTTATCCGGGCATTGACGGATCCTGCCCAATGCCCGCAAAGGAGTGTTGATATGTCACAGCAGCTTACCCTGACCGCTCCGGCGAAGATCAATCTCTCGCTGGATATCACCGGAAAACGCCCCGACGGCTATCACACACTGCGCAGTGTGTTCCAGACTGTCGGGATTTACGATACCCTGACCGTCACGCAAACGGAGGCAGACATGCCCCTGACACTGACCTGCAATGATCCGGAGGTCCCCTGCGATGAACGGAATCTGGTCTGGAAGGCGGCCGTGCGGCTGCTCGGGGATGCTCCCAGCGGGCTCGCGCTGCACCTCGAAAAGCAGATTCCCTCACAGGCGGGGCTCGGCGGCGGCAGCTCGG
>OCVV011275152.1_pt1 | contig 11499 bp, 13 predicted proteins | sample 1539721 | NCBI WGS metagenome assembly OCVV01 (sample SAMN02144230, study PRJEB22623) | gut metagenome | biome: sheep rumen | host: Ovis aries | place: New Zealand | reverse complement strand
CTCGCGCATAACAAAAGCGCGAAAATAGAAATAATGTGTTTTTTCATGATAATTGTCCCTATTTATCTTTCATTTTTCATCTTTCATCTTACATCTTTCATCTTACAACACCTCGTGCAAGATTTCGCTTACCGTCGGATGCGGGAAGACTACCTGTTTCATCTCCGCGATGGTGTAGCCGTTACGTACCGCAAACGAAGCCGCGGCTATGAACTCTGAACTCGGGTTGCCGATACAATGCACGCCCACAATCGTCTGATTGCGTTTCTCCACAATCATCTTGCAGAGCCCTGTTTCACCTTCGTTCTCCGCCATAAACCGACCGGAGAAAGTCATCGGCAGTTTATGTACCTCGTAGAATGCCTCTACTCCACCCGCTTTGGTGATTCCGTCCGGACCTTCCATTTCGGTATAAAAATCGCGTACCTGTTGTTCGGTGAGCCCCACCGATGCGATCTCAGGATTCGTATAAACGACCGACGGAATAGCGTTGTAAGCGATACGTTGCAGCGGAATCTGCTTGAGCATTCGTCCAACGGCTACTTCGGCTTGGCGGCTCGCCACGTGTGCTAACATGATTTTTCCCGTCACATCGCCACAGGCATATACGTTTGGCAGGTTCGTCTTGCAGAACTCATCTACCTTGATTGCCCCGCGCTCCATCTCTAACTCGCTCAATGCCTCTAACCCCTGCAGATTAGCTCTGCGGCCGACAGAAACCAGCACTCGCTCAGCCTCCAGCCACTCGCCGTTCGCTTTCACCTTGCCGCCTTCGATCGCCTCCACTTTCGTTCCCGTCAGGATGTTTATTCCCGCCTTGCGGTATTTGTCCAACAGGACTTGCACCACTTCTTGGTCGAGGTTGGGGAGGATTGTCGGCATGGCTTCTATGACTGTCACTGGCACACCGAGTTCGTGATAAAGGGTGGCAAACTCCATTCCGATGACGCCGCCGCCAACGATAATGATGGATTTAGGCAATTCTGCGGCTGCCAAAGCTTCCGTCGAATCCCACACGGCAGGATTGTCTTTGATTCCCGGTATCGGCGGTACGAAGTTCGTCGAGCCCGTGCAGATCATGAGGTTCTCGGCTTCGTACACCTCGCCGTTGCACTCTATGCTGACGGCTGACGGCTGATGGCTCATTACCACGGCTTTCCCGTTTACTACGGTGCAATGCTCATTATTGAGCCGCGCTTTGATACCCGCAACGAGCTTGCGGACGACAATCGTCTTGCGTTTCTGCATCGCTGCGTAGTCAAAGACCACGTTCTCTGCCGTCACACCATATTTTTGCGCGTGCGTAGCGTTGTAATATTGCTTTGCGCCGTAGAGGAGCGATTTGGTCGGAATACAACCTACGTTCAGACACGTTCCGCCCAAGCTCTCCTTTTCAAAGAGCACCACATCCTTACCTGCCTTGGAGGCAATCTCTGCCGCCGTATATCCTGCCGGCCCGCCACCTATTATTGCAAGAAAAAACCTACTCATAACTTTTCATCTTTCATTTTTCACTTTTCAAAAAGATTCTCACCGCCTCTGACACCATTTCTACGCAGGGTCGCTTTTCGTAGTACTCCGGTGTTCTCTCCGCCGGACGGGGATCCAGATCCAACTTGGCGTTGCACTGCCCCTTCGGCGCGAGCCCTAATAGTTCGGCGCAAATGAGCGAACCGTACTTCGCCTTGAAATCTCCGGCAAGCTGCTGTACGAACACATAGTTCGCCATCTTGCCCTCGTTGTCATGAGGCGTAGCGGAACCGTTCTGCAATCCCGCGAGTAGGAACATGCCGCTGGCAGCGCCACAGACCATACGCATTCTGCCCATTCCGCCGCCGAAAGAGGCGGAGAGACGAAGGGCGAGCGACTCATCTTCTATTCCGTATAGATCCGCGCACGAGGCAAATACTGCCTGCGAACAATTATACCCGTCTTTGAAGAGCGCTACTGCTTTTTGCGCACGTTTTTCTATTTCTTGTTCAGACATATTTTCTAAATTGGGCTACAAAATTACTACATTTTTGTCATATATGCAAAAAATTATGAAAATTTATCGCTTTTACTTGCATAAAAAGATTTTTTTTTGTACTTTTGCACAAAATTTAAGTTTAACCTTTAAAAACATAAGTGCTATGAACGTAACGATTAATGCCGTCAATTTCGAAATGGCGGAGAAATTAGAGCAGTTTATCGAGAAGAAAATGAACCGTTTTGAGCGCCACCTCAATCCGGCGGACAAAGTGGAGATCCGTATGTCCGTAGTTAAACCGCAGACGAATGACAACAAGGAGGTGAAGATCCGCATCGCCGGACTCTTTGCAGAGAAGACGGCGGACAGTTTTGAGGAAGGTATCGATGCTTGTCTGAGCGCCCTGGAGGGTCAGCTCGAGCGCCGTAAGAACGCATAACTTCCCGACACTTCCTTTCCGGCACTTCCTTTCCGGCATTTCCTTTCCGGCTTTTCCCTTCCGGATACGAAAAGCACACTCAGCCACGAGTGTGCTTTCATTTGGTTTATGGGCTTTTATATGGTATCAATGAAGAACTTCTGCTTGCGGTTGAACATCGCAATACCAATCACCAACAGCACCACAATCACGGCGGCGGAATAGCCGAGTGCCTGCCAGGAGAACTGCCCTGCCCCATAAGCTCCGTACTTGAAGGTCTCGATGATTGCCGTCATGGGGTTGAAGAGCATAATCTTATGCAGCGTCGGGTTGGTGACATAACTGAGCGGATAGACAATCGGCGTAGCGTACATCCAGAGAGAGACAAAGACGCCAAAGAAATTCGTCAGATCGCGGTATTTGGTTGTCAGCGAGGAGACAATCAGTCCGAGCCCGAGCGCCAGACACTGAATCATCAGAATGAGTACCGGGAAGAGCAACAGATACCAGTTGGGATGCAGGTTCACGCCACGGATGACAAAGAAGAGATAGACGATAACAAAGGTCGTGAGTTGTAGCGAGAAGCGGAAGAGTCTGGATATCACCTTTGAAATCGGCATCACCAGACGCGGGAAATAGACTTTGCCGTATAACGCCGCGTTCGATTGGAACGTGCTCGCCACCTCGGTCAAACAAGTAGAGAAATACTCCCAGAGGCAAATGCCGGAGAGGTAGAACACCGGCTGCGGTATATCATCCGTAGGAATACCGGCAATGCGACCGAAAACTACAATGTACATGAACATCGTAAACAACGGCGAGATGAAGTACCATCCCATGCCGAAGATAGTCTGCTTATACTGCACAGTGATATCGCGCTTGATAAAGAGCCAGATAAGATATTTCTTTTGCCATAGCTCTTTCAGGCCAAGCCCTTTGGCAAAAGAGTCAGGAGTGATCTCCGTTGTCCAATATGTAGATTCATTTACCATTTGGTCATTTACAATTTGGTCTTTTAGACAGTATCCATGAAGGATTTTTGCACTTTGTTAAACATCATCAGTCCGAACACAAGCAATACCAGCGTAAACGCTGCGCTATACGCCAGCCACGCCCAGGAGAACTGGCCTTGCCCGAGCAGCGAGTACTTGACAGCCTCCATCACCGGTGTTACAGGGTTGAGCGACATCGCCAGATGCAGTTTCTCGTTCGTCACCATACTCAGCGGATAGATCACCGGCGTGATATAGACCCAAAGCGATATAATCTTATTGAGCATGATCTGCAGGTCGCGATACTTGGTCGTCATGGACGAGAAAATCATGCCGAACCCGACCGCCATGAGTGCCAGCAGTACGATCAGGAACGGGAAGAGCACAATCTGCCAATGAATCTCCAGCTCCGTTCCCGTAGCTGCGTAATAGATATAGAACGCCGCGAAGATCGCCAACTGGATTGCGAAACTGAGCAGGTTGGTCGTCACCGCCACCAAGGGCATGATAATCCGCGGGAAATAGACCTTTCCGAAGATGTCAGCATTGGAGACAAACGAGTTGGAGGTTGCGCTCAGGCACGCTGAGAAATAGCCCCAAACGGAGATACCTAACAGGTAGAATAGAATCGGCGGGATACCGTCTGTCGGGATTTTTGCAATACCGCCAAAGACCGTAGCATAGACTATCACGGAGAGCACCGGCGTGATGATGAACCACAAGGGTCCAAGGATCGTCTGCTTATAGGCAGTACGGAAATTACGCGCCACGAACAGCAGGAACATATCGCGATACCGCCATATCTCCTTCCAATCGACAGCGAGCAGTTTGTCCCGCGGCGTGATGGTCAAATCCCATTGTTCATTATTCATGTATTATTAAAATTTGAAGATTTGAAAATTTGAAAATTTGAAGATTATGATAAGAACCGGTGCCGAAGTACCTGTATATCGTCCGGCGAGAGCAGCAGTTGTTCGTGCAGGTAGTTCATCATTCCTCCGAACTCCTTATCTATCAGATCGAGCGTGCGCAGGAAATTCGGCGTCGAGACCCCCATAAACGCAAGGATCACTTCTTTCTCCGCGTCCCCTCCTCCGCGCTCGTCAATCTCGGTATACATCCTATTGACCAGTTCGCGGTACGCCGTGTTACTGAGGTCAAAATCCGCAACGATAGCCTCCCGCTCCACTCCAAGAGCAAAGAGCAAGAACGCAGCCCCCCAGCCCGTACGGTCCTTTCCCTGGAAGCAATGCCATAGTATTCCGTCATCCTCCGGCGCCTCGATAATCAGACGCAGGAACGCTGCGTATTGCAGCTGCGAATATTCGCTCCGGATAAGCGACGGATACATATTCGCCGCCATCTTCTGTACTTCGGGATAGAAGGAATAATTGACGATATGCGCACCGATGTCCAGAAACGCCTCTTGGGGTATCGGCTGTTCCGTCAGCCGTTCCGCACTCAAATCAATCGTAGGCAGCAGATGGTGGGTAGCCCCCTCCACCTCCTGATCCGGCAACGCCTCCGCTTCACCCAAAGAGCGGAAATCAAAGATCTTCGCCAGATTATACTCCTCATGCAACCGTTTCAGGTCAGATGGAGAGGCAGCATGCAGATGCGCGGTACGCAACAACCTGTGCGGACGGATAGTCTTTCCGCCGGCTCCCACCATTCCGCCCAAATCGCGGGCATTGACAATATTATCGAACAGTACTTCCAAAAACTTCGTCTATTAATCGTACAAACTCCTGATACGCAAAGGTATCACTCAACTCACTGAGCGATGATGCCAAGCCTCTGTAATGCCATTCATGCGAGGCTTTGTCGGTCACATGGAAGATTTTCCATAGCTCATCGCCTTTCATCTGATAGTCCCGCCAGATGGCGCGCATGTTACTCAGTTTGTCACCCATGGCTACTATCTTCGCATCCCGGGGAGCAGCTGCCAGACGGTCTATGGCGGCTTGCTTGCGGTCATGCCAACTGTCTTCCTCCGACACACCTTCCGTGAACTGATCGCTCTCGGCATGCACGAGATCGGCGATACGCTCTCCGAACTGTTCGCGTAACTGCTCTACCGTCACATCCGTGTCTTCGATTGTGTCGTGCAGTGCGGCAGCCGCCAACAGCTCCTGATCCGGCGTGATGGTTGCAACTATCTCCACCGCCTCCATGGGGTGAACGATATACGGAAAGCCCTTTCCGCGACGCTCTGTATTGTGATGTGCCTGAACCGCAAAAATTATTGCTCTGTCCAGCAGGTCCGTATTCAGATACTTGTTTGCCATAATCAATAAACCGTTCCCTCTAACATTGCTCTGAACTGCGGCATGGGGCAGTGTGTGTCACGTTCCACAATGAGGGTTTTCAGGCCTGCGTAGATTCGTACCTCCTTCATGATCTCATCCATGTCTGCGTCCTTGCCAAAATACTCATCGGCAAAGAAATCCCAGAACTTCGCTGCCGTGGCGTTGGACATATGGTATTGCTCCATGGTCCATGCTTCGTCATTCAGGCAGCAGCACAGATAGACCATGCCGATGTCGAACATCGGGTAGCCATAGCAGAAATCGCCCAAGTCGATGAAATAGCTCTTTCTTACGCCGTTCTCCTCTGTAAAGATGCCGTTGGAGAACTGCAGGTCGCCGTGAATGGCGGTGTCCGCCTCGGGTGCCGAAGCAATGAAATCGCGGATCTTCTGTTTCTGTTCCGGTGTGAAATCCGGGTTAGCCTCCAGCATGGCGTAGAGACGGTCCTTAACAGACTCGAACTGCGTGGTGTCCACATGAGTAGCGTGCAGTTTCTTACACATCTGCGCAAACTCCCTTGCATACTCCTCTACCCTCTCCGGCTCATCGCCGCAAGCGCGGGAATACGACCGTTTGCCCGTTAACCGGCGGAAACGGATACCCATCCGCTCGCCGTCCGTGATGAGGTCTCCGGGTTCGGGAGTCGGGATACCCATCCGGTACACTTTCTGCGCCAACTCCAACTCTTTGGCCGCTGCCTCAAAATTGCGGAAATAGACCTTGAGCATGATGTCCGGGTCGGTCTTGTGATTATAACTGGCGCCGTTGGCTCCTTCGCCTACGCGCTCGTAGTCATTGAGGTCAATACGTGTGGGTGTCATAGTTGAAATATTGATTTTGCTTGTTCGTATGTGAGTTCAGCCAGCGCCGTGTTCTGGCTGTTATGACCGTTGAGGACATCAAAAAGGTATTCCAAACCTAATTTTCCGCCTCCGTTGAAGAGAATGCAGACGATACAGATGTTCTGCAGTCCCACGGCAGAAGAGATGATATCCAGATCCGTTTTGCCCAACTGGTGCCGCGCGAGGCGGTAAGCGTCCTCCTCGTATTTACGGATGAGCCTTTCCACATCGCCCAGCGTATTGCATTTGAGTTCCTTGAGTACTTTCAGATAGCGGATGAGCGGTGTTTCGAGAATCTCCGCCTGATTGATCGCCGCTATACGTTTGTTGAGCGCATCGAGCGGTTTGGCTTGCAGGTAACTGCGGAACGTATCACCATCCAGCGATACATCGTCCAGTTTGCCGTTCTTGACGAGTGCCTGCACACGTCTCCGGTAATCAGTTATCTCCGTGCGGATGCGGCTGAACTCATCGTCAGCCATCTCTAACATTCCTGCCAGGCGGTTCATTCGACGCATGTACTCGCGAGGAATCTCCACGCCGGATTTGTATCCGGTGTCATGATTGATGGACGCCCATGCGTGCTGAAGCGTCGTACGGAGTTGCAGTTCGAACCGTAAATCATAGCCCGGCAGACGGCAGATGTAGTGGAGCGAGTTGTAACCGAAACTGTCCAACTGGTGCAGCCTGCGTTTGTCCACCGAGTTGTTCCAGTCAATCTCGAAGAGCTGCTCCGCCATAGAGGCAATACGATCCACGTCATCGGTATAGAACGTGATGATACGTGCGCCAAGTATATCCGTAATATCACTCAGCGTAGCGTACTTGGCGCCCTTGAGCGCCAGTTTGCCAGCCAGACTCTCCTCCGTCTTGATACGCGCTTCCACCGCCGTCACCACAATCCCGCTACGCTCCAAGGCTTCTTGCAACGTAGTAAGCACATCGCGCTTCATCTGCTCCAATAGTGGCAGTGCCTCGCGATACTCCTCCATGATCATACGGCAATGCAGATCCAGAGTTTCCATTACTGTATCTCAAATAGGCTGATAAAACCGGTCATCATGAATACCTGACGGATGTCGGCATTGATATTACGCACAATCACCTTGGAGCCGTGCGCAGCCGCTTCCTTCCGGACAGAAAGGAAGATGCGCAGACCCGATGAGGAGATATACTCCAAATGGGTGCAATCCAAGATAATCTCACTGTTAGCCGCCTCCAGAAGAGGTTTGACTGCCTCCGCTGTCGGGATAGCAGCGGCAGTATCCAAACGACCGCTGAAAGAAGCGATAATTTGATTTCCGGATGTTTGAATCGTTGTTTCCATATAATCCAATTTATAATTTACAATTTACAATGCACAATTTACAATTTCTTGACCAGCGTCAAAATATTCTTATCCTCGATTCGCTCGTAGGTAATCTCGTCCATCAATTGGCGTACCAGGTGAATTCCGAGTCCTCCAATCGCACGTTCCTCCGCCGAGAGCGTGATGTCCGTTTCGGGTTTCTGAGTGGGGTCAAACGGCACACCGCTATCCGAAATGGTGAAGACCAGTTTTTCTCCCTGCTCATCGCGCGTTTGCACAAACTCCACAAAGACCTTACCATCATTCTGACCCGGATAGGCATAGAGCATCACGTTGCTCACCGCCTCCTCAAGCGCCAGATTGATCGGCATATTCAGTTCAGTCGGAATCCGCAACCCTTCTACCCATTCCGCCAGAGTCGGTATTTGCCGGATGTCGTTGCGCATGACAATCGCCGGTACCTGATACCGGATAGCCATCATCGTCAGGTCGTCGCTTTGTTGTGCATTGCCGACAAAAGAAGCAATCTCGCTATCCATGCGATCCACTATCTGTCTCGGTCGGAGCGCCACCAAATGGCTTAAGGTACTCATCATACGCGCCTCGCCGAACTGCTCATGGTTCTTGTTCTCCGCCTCCGTTAGACCGTCTGTATAAAGGAATATCGTGTCGCCGAGGGCGAGTTGTATCTCCTGTTCCTCGAACTCATAGCCCACCATGATTCCTACAGGCAGATTCGGTATCACCTCTATCTCTTTACTTGTCGCGTGCGCGTTACTGATAAGGACAGGGGCATTATGCCCGGCGTTGCAATAACTCAACTTGCCGCTCTTGAGGTTCAGCACTCCGACAAAGAAAGTCACGAACATATTCTGGTCGTTCTGTTCAGAGAGCGTGTCGTTCATCTGCTGAACAATCAGATGGGCGCGTTCCTCGTGCGCGGTAGTAGAACGGAAGAGCGAACGGATAGTAGCCATCACCAGCGAAGCCGGTACACCTTTTCCACTCACATCGCCTACACAGAAGAAGAGTTTGTCGTGCCGAACATAGAAATCATAGAGGTCACCGCCTATCTCCTTGGCAGGACGGACCATGCCATAGACATTCAGATCCGGTCTGTCCACAAACGGAGGGAAGACCTTCGGCAGCATTGCTTTTTGGATCGTCTGAGCGATCTCCAGCTCGTTCAGCATACGCTCTTTCTGATTGCTGACGACGATTAGGTTCTGGATATTCCTCCCGCTGCGATAGAGTATGAAGACCAGTACTGCCAGTCCTAAAAGCATCAGAATCGTAATTATTAGTCCTGCACGGTTCAGGTCCGCATAGAGTATGTCCTCCGGGATAATTATAGATATATGCCATCCCGTTGCGTCTATCTCTTCGTCAAAAACGAGGTACTTGCGTCCGGGAGTTGTATCCGGCTGCGCTACAATATCTATGCCCGTGGACGAGCGGATCGAATAATAACTATCCTGATAAACCTGCAGATATTCAGACACATGGCTCAAATACCCGAGCGACAGATCCACACATGCCACCGCTACTATCCTCCCCTCTTTATCCCGGACCGGATAGGAGCAACTGACAACCATTGCCCCTGCGCCCGCATCGTCCAGGTACGGTTCACACCACCATACGCTGTCTATCGTCAGACCGTTATTGAACCACTCGTACGTGAAATAATCGTGATCGGCACTACCTATCAGCCGCGTATAGATACTATCCCGCCCCATCCGGCTGCTGCAAGGTTCATACCAACGCCCTTTGTCCGGATAATAATCAGGTATGAATGCTACCCCGGCGCTCTCAACATCATCGAGCGTCATCAGCAATATGTGCGAACATGCGGGCACAGCATCCGGGTTATCCAGAGTATGCTCAACCATCATCGCCAGCATCTTAACAGCCGACTCCATTTTGGCAGTCACCACATTGATCTCCAGCTCCGCACTCCTTAGTTCCGTGATCGCGCGCGATTCAGCCACGCGCTTGATCGCAGCACGACTATAAAAATACTGAACACATGCTATTCCTTCCAATATAATAGCAGCAACCAGTAGAATCCAAAAACCTCTTTTATTTTTCATTTTTGGCGCATTTTCGGTGCAAAGTTACTACTTTTTCCGCACATATGCAAAAAAATGACCTCAAAAATGCATTTTTTTTCAAAAATATTTGCACATGTCAAAAAAAAGCAGTACTTTTGCACCCGCTTTCGAAAAGAGAGTTAAAATTTACCTCGGTGCTATCGTCTAGTGGCCTAGGACAACGGCCTCTCACGCCGTAAACCCCGGTTCGAGTCCGGGTAGCACTACTGAAAAAAGAACGCGTTGGCGTTCTTTTTTGTGCTACAGCCGGATCGTAACCGGGGGTTCTTAGCCCCTAAAAGGGGCACGATTAATCAGCAAGCTGATTTTTCGAGTCCGGGTAGCACTACTGAAAGGAACCTTGCGGGGTTCCTTTTCTTTCATTTTTATTTGGTTATATTCATTTTTTTTTGTACCTTTGCACCCAAAATCCAAGAGCTTATGTATCCCAAATTAGAAAACCGCGCATGGAAAGTGCTCAAAAGCGAGAATATACTACGTCTCGGTCCGTGGCTGTCCGTGCGCCAGGAATGTGTAGAGTTACCGAGCGGGAAACAGATCCCGACGTGGTTTGTAATGGAGTTTCCCGACTGGATCAATGTCATTGCCATCACCAAGGACGGGAAAATGGTGATGGAAGATCAGTACCGTCATGCCATAGGCGAGACACATTATGAGTTGGTGGCGGGTGTAATAGATCCCGGAGAAACGCCATTAGAGGCAGCCAAACGCGAGTTAAGCGAGGAGACAGGATACGAGGGTGGCGAGTGGCAGCTATTCATGACTCTCTCCCCCAACCCGACGAATCACAACAACCTCTCATATACTTTTCTGGCAACCGGCGTGGAGAAACGACGCGAGCAACACCAAGAGCCGACCGAAGACATCCATGTCGATGTAATGGAGAAAGACCAAGTACTGGAGATGCTGCGTGACGGTGAAATCATCCAAGCCCTGCACGCCGCTCCGTTATGGAAATACTTTGCCGAACACAAAGAGTGACAGAACTGCCATTTTGGCAGTCACCGGAGGTTTGGCACAGGAATTGAAAGGTAGTTGACAGTTGATAATTGATAATTGATAATTGATAATTGATAATTGATAATTGATAATTGATAATTGATAATTGACAATTGACAGTTGACAGTTGATACATTTAATAAAATACAAAATACTATGACAAAGATTCAACCATTAGCAGACCGCGTGCTTATCAAAGCAGCAGCTGCAGAAGAGAAAACAGTAGCCGGAATCATTATTCCGGACAGCGCCAAAGAGAAGCCGCTGCGCGGTGAGGTACTGGCAGTAGGTAACGGCACTAAGGACGAACAGATGGTTCTCAAAGCCGGGGACCAAGTATTATACGGCAAGTACGCCGGTACAGAACTGGAGTTCGACGGCGAGAAATACCTGATCATGCGTCAATCAGATGTTTTAGCAAAAATCTGCTGACGCGTCATTAAAGAGTTAAAGTGTTAAAAGTTTATAGATTATGGCAAAGATAATTACTTATAATACAGAGGCGCGTGAGGCGCTGAAGAGAGGCGTTGACCAGTTGGCTGACGCAGTG
>OCVV011086471.1_pt1 | contig 11501 bp, 6 predicted proteins | sample 1539721 | NCBI WGS metagenome assembly OCVV01 (sample SAMN02144230, study PRJEB22623) | gut metagenome | biome: sheep rumen | host: Ovis aries | place: New Zealand | reverse complement strand
CCTCCGTCATAGCCCGATACTAAAATGACCTCGGCGCCTGCCTTGGCAACGCCTGCCGCAACGGTACCGACACCGACTTCGGATACGAGCTTGACCGATATTCGTGCATATTTATTCGAATTCTTAAGATCATAGATAAGCTGTGCCAGATCTTCGATCGAATAAATATCATGATGAGGAGGAGGAGAAATCAGGCTAACACCCGGAGTCGAATGCCTCGTCTTTGCTATCCAGGGATATACCTTTCTTCCCGGAAGATGTCCGCCCTCACCGGGCTTTGCTCCCTGAGCCATCTTTATCTGGATCTCTTTTGCGCTTACAAGATATTTGCTTGTTACACCGAAACGCCCGCTCGCAACCTGCTTTATCGCCGAACTCTCATCGTGATCGGTGCCTGCGCTTTCAAGTCTTTCATCACTCTCTCCGCCTTCTCCGGAATTTGATTTTCCGTGAAGGTGGTTCATCGCGATCGCAAGCGTCTTATGCGCTTCCTCGGATATGGATCCGTAGCTCATCGCGCCTGTCTTAAAATGCTTAACGATCTCTTCTTCGCTCTCAACTTCATTTATATCAATGCCATTCTCCGGATAATTGAAATCCATCAGGCTCCTTAAATATCCCGTCTTCTCGGCATCTACCATTTCCGTATATGCCTTGAACTTCTCATAGTCGCCTTCTCTTGTCGCACACTGAAGCATATGAATTGTCTGCGGATTATATCTGTGGTTCTCACCGGCGCTCCTTAACTTATGTCTTCCCTTTGCGGTAAGCTCGAGATTAACATTAAGTCCCAAAGGATCAAATGCCTTGCCGTGCTGCTCATCAACAGCCCTTCCGATATCATCTAAGGTGATACCGCCGACACGGCTTACGGTCTTTGAGAAATAATCGTCAATGACTTCCTTCGAAATACCGATCGCCTCGAATATCCTGCTGCCCTGATAGGATCTGATAGTGGAAATACCCATCTTGGATGCGATCTTAACAATACCGTTTAAGACAGCCTTGTCATAATCCTCGACAGCCGCATAATAATCCTTTTCCAAAAGTCCGTCGTCGATAAGCTCACCTATCGTCGAATGAGCAAGATAAGGGTTTACAGCCGAAGCACCGAAGCCTAAGAGCGTTGCAAAATGATGCACCTCGCAGGGCTCACCGGACTCAAGTATGAGTGACATCGCGGTACATTTCTTGGTATCTACCAGATGCTTATGAACGGCAGCTACCGCAAGAAGCGAGGGGATCGCAACATGATTTTCATCAACACCTCTGTCGGATAAGATCAGGATGCTCGCGCCCTCCCTGTAAGCCTTATCAACTTCAACAAAGAGATGATCGAGAACCCTCTTCATCGGTGTGCTCTTGTAATATAAAATGGAAACCTTCCTTGCCTTTATGCCTTCCTTATCAAGATGCGAGATCTTCATAAGATCGAGGTCCGTAAGGATCGGATTATGGATCTTAAGTACATGGCAGTTCTCGGGCTTTTCCTCTAAAAGGTTACCGTTCTTACCTACATAGACCGTGCGGGAAGTAACGATCTTTTCCCTCTCCGCATCGATCGGGGGATTCGTAACCTGGGCAAAAAGCTGTTTGAAATAATAGAACAGAGGCTGGTACTCATTTGAAAGCGATGCGATCGGGGTATCCACACCCATCGCGCCGATCTGCTCGATACCGTTTAATGCCATGTTCCTTATGCCGTCATGGTAATTCTCATATGTATAGCCGAAGGCCTTCTGAAGTCTCTTTCTTTCCTCTCTCGTATATGAAGGGATCTTCTCATTCGGGATTCGTATATCCTTAAGCTCTAAAAGGCTCATGTCAAGCCACTCGCCGTAAGGAGCGGAAAGCGCATATTTTTCCTTTATCTCGTGATCTAAGAAAAGCTTGCCCTGCTTCGTATCAACGAGCAGCATCTTTCCGGGATGGAGGCGCTCCTTCTTTACTATATCCTTCTCGTCGATCTTAAGGACGCCGACCTCGGATGATAGTATGAGTCTTCTGTCTTTTGTCACATAATATCTGGAAGGACGAAGTCCGTTACGGTCAAGGATCGCACCCATCACATCACCGTCCGAGAACAGGATCGATGCAGGACCGTCCCAAGGCTCCATCATCGTTGCGTAATACTGATAGAAATCCCTCTCTTCCTGGGATAAGGTATCATTGTGTGCCCAGGGCTCGGGGATCGCGATCATGGCTGCAAGAGGCAGATCCATTCCGCTCATCATAAGGAATTCCAAAGTATTATCGAGCATTGCCGAGTCGGAACCGCTCTGGGAAATAACGGGAAGGACCTTCGTCATATCCTCGGTGGAGAACTTCTTTGTAAACATCGTCTCCTCGCGGGCAAGCATCTTATCGGCATTACCCTTTATCGTATTTATCTCGCCGTTATGGACCATGAGGCGATTGGGATGAGCCCTGTTCCAGCTCGGCTCGGTATTGGTCGAAAATCTCGAATGCACCATCGCGATCGCGGATTTGTAATCCTTATCACGAAGGTCATTAAAGAATGTGCGAAGCTGCCCCACAAGGAACATTCCCTTATATACGATCGTCCTGCAGGATAATGAAGGCATATAGGTATTAACGCTGCTTTGCTCAAACTCCCTTCGGATTATATAGAGCTTCCTGTCAAAATCGATATCTTCCTTAAGACCTGCGGGTCTTTTGATAAATACCTGGGAGATGACGGGCATGCACTCGCGTGCTTTATTTCCGAGGACTTCGGGAGTGATGTCGACATCCCTCCATGCGATGATCTCCATTCCCTGCTTACGCACGATGATCTCGAACATGGAACGCGCCTGACGGACCTTAAGATCGTCAACAGGAAAGAAAAATACACCTACGCCGTACTGTCTCTTATCAGGCAGCTCTATCCCTTTTTTTGCAAGGACCTTCTTAAAGAAATCATGAGGTATCTGGGTCAGGATCCCGACACCGTCACCGGTCTTTCCTTCAGCATCCTTTCCTGCCCTGTGCTCAAGATTCTCAACGATGGAAAGTGCATCATCAACAAGCCTGTGACTTTCCTTTCCGTCCATCTGGATGATCGCACCGATACCGCAGTTATCGTGCTCAAACTCCGCTTCGTATAATCCTTTTTCCCTGATCTGGTCCATGATATCCTCCTGTAAACTCGCGATGCATTCCTCCGGTTGCTTCGCAACCTTCGGTGTCGCGCTGTCGCGCTATATGTTCGAACATACAAAGTCTCCTGCAAGCAAGCTTGCGGCGACTTCATATGTTCAAACATGCATCGCTTGTAGTACGCGCAAAAAAGGCACTTCAAGTATATATACATACTTGAAGCGCCTTTGCTTCGTTTCCTATAAATATGCTATCATTATAACATCAATCTATATCTTGTCAAGCGTTTTTCATAAAATCCAGATCGGGTATTTCAAAATACACCTCGCATCCCTTATCCAGGCTTCCTCTTATGGAAACACTTCCTCCATGACGGCTTATTATCTTTTTAACCGTTGCAAGCCCGACACCTTTTCCTTCAAAATCAGATTCATTATGCAGCCTGCCAAACACTTCAAAAAGTTTATCTGCGCTGTTTTGGTCAAATCCCACACCGTTATCATTGAACGAAAAGCATACAGTTCCTCTTTTTTTGTATGAAGATATTTCAACAACGGCATATTCCCTTTTTGCTGTATATTTAACGGCATTGGAAAGTATATTATATACCGCCTGACGTATCAGAAAAGCATCACCGATCACAGGCTCAATATTCTCCGTTTGAAAAATAATATTCCTGTGTGGATTCTCACCACGAAGTTCCCTTACGCAGTCTACGATAAGATCATACATATCGATATACTCCGGTTTCAGTATTGTATATCCGACTCTTGCATAATCCATCATCTGCTGAATAAGCTTTATCGTATCGGAACATACTTTTTTAACCGAACGAAGATCATTTAAAGATTCCTCTTTTAATGCTTCATAATTATCCTCTTCTATTATCTCAATATATGCTTCTATCTCTCTTAAAGGACTTTTCAGCTCATGTGAGACGGTATAACTGTAGGATTCCAGATCATCATATGCGTTTTTAAGTTCCCTGGTTCTTTCATCTATCTGTGTCTCCAATAATCTGTTCCATGACTCTATTTTACTTTCATATTCCAACTGATTTCTCTTTGACACGATCAGTTTTTTACATATAACGGCAGAAAAGAAACAAAAGATGGTTATCTTAATGCTTCCGCCTGTGTTCACTCTGATAAAAGAAAGATGTATTCCCTTTGAACTTGCATAAATGTTATCTACAATGGTATCAAACACATAGAAAAGAGTGCTTAATAAAACAGTCAACCCTGCATATTTGTATACCAACACATCCTTTTCTCCCTCTTCCCCTAAAACATATTTCTTGAAAACATCAAATTCAAATACTATAAATGACACCGAAACAAGCATAAGAATGGTAAACAGGTAATTAATAACGTTTAATCTTAGCGTTACTCCCGGCATGATAAATCTGTTATAACCGACCCCCGGCAGGTTAGCCGGAATATAATACAACAAAACGGCAGTCATAAGTCCGAATATCATTTCTTTAATATAAACCATATATGGTTTCTTCAGATCTTCTTTATTTATCATAAAACCATTGAATATTACCCAAAGCGAAAAACACACCGATAAGCACACAGAATACACTCCGGACGGATTGATATCTGCAACCGCCGGGATCCAGATAAGACCGGATATAACCGTCAGAATACTATACTGCCATTCAAAAGCCAGTCCTACCAATAATGAAAAAACTACAGACCAAACCAGCTTTATACCGTAGATTTCATCAAGGCACAGACTGTATCTTGCAAGCAGCAAAGACAGCACACCGGCCAATATAGATATTAACGTTTTTCTCATTACTTCCGCTTTGCTATCTTTCATATTCAAATCCCGTTTCTGAAACTTATCGGAGTATTACCTGTATAGACTCTGAACACCTTACTGAAATAGTCCACATCGGTAAAACCGGTCATTGTTGCAACTTCTGCCACTTTTACATCTTTCCCGGAAAGGATCCTTTTGGCATATTCCATTTTTGAAGCACTTACAAAATTATTAAACCCTATACCCATTTCCTTCTTAAATAACTGACTGAAATAGGAACTGTTCGTATATAAAAGTTCAGCTATCTCCTGCTGATTGATCTTTTCATCCGGATGGCTGAGCACATACTCACACGCCTTTTGTACCAACTGATGCTTATCTTTGAACGAAAAAAGATCATATGTTTTACGCAGTTCATCCATATGCAGAATAAAATAGATGACTACATCCTTTGAAGACATGGAGGATGGGAATCCTTTTCTTTGATATTTCAAATACTCCTCCAGGATCTTCTCTTCGCCTACCAGCATTTTTAAAGTATCCTCAAGTATCTTTGAGCAGTTATCCCACAGATTCTTCGGCGACTGATCTGCTTTGAGTTTCTCCCTGGCAAAGTTTAAGAGTTTCGCATCAAAATCCGAAGACCTGTCCAGTATCATATCAACCAGTTCATTTACCTTTATCTTCTCTTCGGGTTCTTTGTTCTCGAGGAAATCATATGCCCTGTTCAAAACCTCTTCTATCTTCTCATCAGTAACAGGTTTTACGATATAATCAAACGCCCCGTTTACGATTCCCTTGCGTGCATATTCAAAATCAGCATATTCACTTAACAAAACGACACAGGGGCAAAGGTTATTATCCTTTGCCTCCTTTAGCAATTCCAGTCCATCCATTATTGGCATTCGTATATCGGTAATGACAATGTCATACTTATCTTCTTTCAGCATTACAAGGCATTCGAGTCCATTCCCAGCCTCTCCGACGATGCTGAATCTGTCACTCGCTTTTTCAAAGTATGAAAGTCTTTTCAATTTTCTTCTAAAGACCTCTTTGTCATCTGCTATTAAAATCCGGTACATGTAGCTCTCCTAATTACGGATGCTTAATTCTGTTAATTGTAATTACTTGTGGGTGAAGATACAGCCATTCTCTGATAAGCTCCCGGATGTCTGTCTTTTAAGAAACTCATACCGGCAAAAGCATGTTTTGCCTTGTATATCTCAGCTGCGATATCCTCAGAAATATAATAAACTATCTTTTCTTCTCCTCCGGTTTCCACTGCAACTTTTCCATCCGGAGTTACGATCTTGCTGTTTCCGAAATAATTTGATCTTCCCGACATTCCAATCTGATTGGATGCAATGAAGAATGTCTGATTCTCCAATGCCCTTACCCTATCCATAAGTTCAAAGGTATAATATCCGTAATCATTTTCATAATCGGGATTCGACGCATCCGCGAAACAGGTTGCGGTAGGCATGATAAGTAGCTGTGCTCCTCCTAAAGTAAGTTCTCTTGTTGATTCCGGGAACCACTTATCATAGCATATAAGCATTCCGATCTTACCTATCTTTGTATCAAAAACAGGGAATTCATTGCCCGCATAATATGAATGAAGTTCATCATCCGGCTGGTGCACTTTTCTGTAGCTGCCCACATATCCCTCAGGTCCTACCAGCACTGCCGTATTATATAATTTATGATCTATATCGGGATCCTTTTCGGTCATACCGAATACAACATAAATGTTATTCTTCTTAGCAGAATCGATCACGGCTTTAACAGATTCTCCTTCGGGAACAAGCTCGGCATTTACATACTGATATTCAAATTCATTTTCACTTCCGGCGGACATATTCATAGCCGTAAGATCAGTCAGATATCCCTGAAGACTCTGCTCAGGAAATACAATGAGGTCTGCTCCGTTTTTTGATGCCTCATCAATATACTCTAAATATTTTTCGAGGTTTTTCTTCTTATCAAGTGCCACATTCATACATACGGTTGCCATTTTTACCTTCATATCATTCATCTCCTTTTATGATCGGGTCATACCACAGGGGTTGCCTCATACAAACAAGATCTTTTCTTCTTACTACATTCGTCGGATAAACAGAATCCGGACAGTTTGATGTATCTATCATCAGATATCCTATCTCGCTCTTATCAGTCGAAAGCACTACTTCCGTTCTGGGGAATGCAAATGTATCCGGTCCGAATATTCCGCTTCTTCCGAAACAGGAATCTGTCATACTGTTGGCATAATTTGAAAATGCGAGGTAGCAGTTGTTTTCGCCCGCTCTTGCTCTCCATAAATGCCAATGTATCAGACTGTAACCCATCGGTATCGGATAGTTCTGCCATTGTATGGTCTTATCAAGTCCGTAAGGCTTCGGATACGATTGTGCCGAAGGCGCTGCTATGAAATCGCATCCCTGAAGTGCCAATACTCTGCCGCTTTCTGAAAACATCGCGTCGTTTCCGATCATTATACCGATCCTTCCGACCGGCGTATTATAATGGCTGAATCTGTCTCCCGCATTAGCCCATAACTTATCCGGTTCCGAAAGATGTACCTGATCATATATACCGCATATTCCTTCCGGTCCTATGAGAGCTGCCGAATTGTAATAAACGTTTTCCTTTTTTGTAGCAAGTCCTACTACAGCATATATTCCGTATTTCAATGCCGTTTCTATAAGCTCATCGTATATAGGGCTGTTTTCCTCGATAGCATTGTTCTTTTTCTGATTGTAAGTATCTCCGCCCGTCAGTGCTCTTTCAGGAAAAACTATCAGTTCAGCTCCGTTATCCGCAGCTTCAGCCATGGCTTCTTTTATTTCTGAAAGTCTGATATCCACGGAATCGTCTTCAGTCGTTTTCATCTGGTATACTGCAACTTTGGATTTCTTTCCTTTGGGAAGCGGATCATATCCGTATAAGCCGAAGAAATCCAACGGATTCCAAAGATATGTATTGGATGCTATCTCTTTATAGCATTCAGGACGACGGTCGCCTATCTTATCGGTTTCCACGCCATAACTCTTATCTCTTGCTTTATCGAGATCTATCTCTCCATATACGATCTCATCTTTTTCTTTAGCATATGATGCAATGGTACCATCGGGATTTATAAGACAGCTTCCTCCCGAAAACTGCACCGTTCTCTCAAGCCCGACACGATTGCTTTCCAAAACATAGCATCCGCCGTCAAAAGCTCTGGTTATCCAGTATGGAGCAGGAGTTTTTTCGGCAAGCCAGTTACTGATATGTACTATCACATCCGCACCGGCCAAAGCCTCAAGCCTGGCCGTTTCGATAAAGTGAATATCCATACATATGAGCATTCCTATTTTTCCTATAGGAGTATCAAAAACCTGATGATCAAGATCGCCCTGTTTACTCCACTTCGGCTCAGATATATAACTGTGTGTTTTTCTATGTTTTCCGATATATCCCTCGGGTCCGACAAGCACTGCCGTATTGTAGTAAAGGTCAGTCTCTTCATCCACTTCAGGCATTCCGAAAACAATGTAACAATCATATTCTTTTGCGATCAGTTCAAACAGTTCTGTCGTAGGACCCGGAACAGGCTCAACCATTTCTTTTACATCATCTCTGTCATAAAAGCAGTAGCCGGTAGTCGCCATCTCCGGTAAAGCAATAAGCTTAGCTCCTTCTTTTGCAGCCTTCTTTACAAGCTCCATCTGCCTTACTATATTCTGTTTTTTTTCATATAATATCGGTTCGCAATTAATCGCAGCAGCTTTGTATTTCATAGGCGTCTCCTTTCGGATCAATATTCATACAGGTAGTTTTCCACTTCCCAATCGGTAACCGAGGTACAGTAATCTCTCCACTCCTTTTTCTTCATCTTTACAAGCAGATTTGAAATATACGGTCCGACTGCCTCTTTTACAAGTTCGTCCTTTTCAAACTCATTTATTGCCTCTTCCAAAGTTCTCGGAAGTCTTTCGATCTTCTCATCCCTAAGTTCGGAAGAAGACATTAAGCTGACATTTCCGGCAACAGCTTCCGGAGGCATGATCTTATTTTTAATACCATCAAGTCCTGCCTTAAGGCATCCTGCCAAAAGAAGATAAGGATTGGAAGCAGCATCGGGGCTTCTTAATTCGATACGCGTTGCGCTTCCCCTGGCATCAGGGACTCTTATCAGCGGACTTCTGTTATGCTCTGACCATGCAATACATGATGGAGCTTCGCTACCCTTTGCCAGTCTCTTATATGAGTTAATAAGAGGATTAGCTAAAAGAGTAAGTCCCTTAATGTGCTTCATGATACCACCGATAAAATACAGTGCTTCATCGGATAAACCGTTTCCGTTCTTATTACTTCTGTCATAGAATATGTTCTGTCCATCCTTCACCAGAGACATATTGATATGCATACCTGATCCGGGTTGATCATCCTTGGGCATCGGCATAAATGTCGCATATAAATTGTTTACTTTAGCCACAGCCTTTACGGCCAATTTAAAAGTAATGATATTGTCAGCGGCAGTCAGTGCATCAGAATATTTAAAATCTATCTCCTGCTGTCCGCTTCCCACTTCATGATGAGAAGTTTCAATTATGAATCCCATCTTCTTTAAGCAAAGACATATTTTTCTTCTTACATCTCCACCCAGATCCATTGGCTCAAGATCAAAATAACTGGATCTGTCATGTGTCAAAAGTGTAGGTCTTCCTTCCTCATCCGTATGATAAAGATAAAACTCGCACTCTGATCCGACCTGGAATGTATATCCCTCTTCTTCGGCCTCTTCTATCGCCTTTTTAAGCGCGATCCTGGAATCACCCTCATAGGGGTATCCGTCCGGTTTATACACATCACAGATCACTCTTGCCACCTGAGATGTTTTAGGCCTCCAGGGAAGAATGGCAAATGTATCGAGATCGGGACGCAGGTACATATCGGATTCTTCCACTCTTCCATATCCGTCCACGGAAGAGCCGTCAAACATGATCTTATTATTGAATGCGTGTTCAAGATAATCCTCATCGACCGCCACATTTTTTAAATGTCCCAAAACATCCGTGAATTGAAGACGGACAAATTCCACATCATTGTCTTTAACGTTCTGTAATACTTCATCGATCGTTAATTCCTGCATAATACATGTCCCCTTTCTTTTTTATCAGAGATATTTCTTCTTTACTTTGGCAACTAAGGAATAGTTGGTATCACACATATTACCGACATACATCTCGCCCACCTGACCGAGAGCATCGTATGCATCAAGTTCATCCCATCCGTACTCATCAACCATCCAGTGTACAAGCTCGGTATAAGCGATCCTGGCAGCATCTTCCATCGGTCTGGCACTACCTACTACCATGATGTATTCCTCATTCTCTATCCTGGGCCAGTTAATCTTCTTGTTCTTGATAACATGGAATTTAACCGTAAGCTTTCCGGCAATCTCAAGTGCAGTTCCGATCAGTTCGCCGTCACCCTGCTTTGCATGGCAGTCTCCTGTATAGAACATCGCACCTTCTACAGCTACCGGAAGATATAAAGTATTTCCCGGACATGTATCATGACAATCCATATTTCCGCCCTGATTAAACGGGGTAAGCGCAGATAAAGCTTCGTACTCGGGAGCCGTTGCTATGGTACCCATAAAAGGTTCCCACGGATAATGCATCTTGGGGTTGGAATCACAAAGGAATGATCCATCCTCCTGAAGTCTGTATATCCACACCTTTTCATCCAAAGGCTTGTTTAAAAGATGTGTGGCGTTTGTAGCAACGAGGCCGCCGAATTCCTTGATATTACAGCTTACCGCCCAATCTCTGTCGGGCTGGATATCTATGATTTCAATAGCCAAAGTATCGCCGGGTTCTGCACCCTCGATATAAATGGGACCTGTCTGAGGATTTAAATATCCTTTCATAAAGTCACTCGGGACACTGTCCACACTATTGATCTGTCCTTCCGCAAAATCCTGGGTATGAATGAGGATTTCTTCATCCTGCGGAACCCTGATTATCGGGTCTATATACTTACTGAATACATATGTAAAATTTCCATCCTGTCTAATATCGATCATAATGAACCTCCTTTTTATACCGTAAGGTATTCCTTCATAATATCATCATCAAGCACGTCCTCTCTGGTCAGATCAGCTATAATGGATCCCTTGTCCATAACATATCCTCTCTCCGTGATCTGCTGGATAAGTCCTTTATGCTGTTCTACCATTAAGACTGCGATTCCAAGTTCCTTGCTGATTTTTTGAACTATATCGCCAATCTCGGCAACGATATTCGGCTGTACACCCTCGCTTGGTTCATCCAAAAGAAGTATTCTGGGATTGCCTACCAGTACCCTTCCTATGGAAAGCATTGCCTGTTCGCCGCCGCTCATCGTACCTGCCAACTGTTTTTTTCTTTGTTCCAACTTGGGAAAATATTTGTATACCAGCTCATAATTTCCCTTTTTTGATTCTTCAGGTTTGATCATCTTACCTATGGTTAAGTTTTCCTCTACCGTAAGCTGCGGGAAAACTCCGTGACCCTGAGGAACATAACCCATTCCTGCTCTGGCTCTGTCATAGGATTTCTGTTTGGTAACATCTTCATCCTCAAAGACGATCGAACCCTGTT
>OCVV011337479.1_pt1 | contig 11503 bp, 11 predicted proteins | sample 1539721 | NCBI WGS metagenome assembly OCVV01 (sample SAMN02144230, study PRJEB22623) | gut metagenome | biome: sheep rumen | host: Ovis aries | place: New Zealand | reverse complement strand
CCTCTAGATTCACACTTATATTTATTGGAGGTTCTAATATGGCTAGTGAACAAGCTGCTGTGACTAAATCTAAAGAAGAAGTCGATAAAGTTGGCGAAAATTTAGAAGTCACGGATAACGAAAATATTCAAGATAAGCCAAGTTTAAAAGACAAACTTGTAAAAGCTTATAAATTTTTAATTAGAAATCAAGGAACGATTTCATTATTACTTTTTGCCCTTGTCGCTATCTATGCTTTGTGCGCTGCCACACCTATGGGTACTTTATATAGATTCGGTTCAGATCCCGATTCTGTTGCGAGTATTGATGGCGTTAGAATTGATGCTCCTTTAAAAGCTGTTAGTCCTGTTATTAATAACGTTTTGTTATTTGGATTAATTGGTATTTTAATCTCGTTGTTTTATAAAACATTTAGAAACAATTCTAGAAGAATTTATTATCCTTCTAACCACGTATATGAAATAATCCACATTGTATGGACTTTCTTTGTTGGCGGATTCTTATTCTATTTCACATCATTCTTCTCAGCACAATTTAGTTCTATTAGATTTGATATTATTAATGCTCCTATGAATGAATGTCCTACTCAATACCTATCTTTGAACTTCGAATATTTAGGTATATCTAAGATGAGTACATCTACTTCAGTACCGGCACTAGGTATTGTCTTAGGTATTGTTGTTATTTTAGTCGGAATTTGTGAATGTTGCACTTACGTTCAAAAGATTTATGAAAGTAAGGAATTAACCGCATCTATTTATGGTGAAAAGGAGGGCGAATAAAATGGCTGATAAAAAAGATGAAAAAGTAGTCATGCCTGATGAGAACCTATTTGCGGTTCAAGAATCTGCTGATGTTGCTGAAAATTTTGATGACATCCCTAAAAAATCGCTGAAAGATAAGATTGTTATTTATTTTAAACCTGAGGGAACTCAAAGGGAAATCTTAAGATACAAAGGTAATTCTGTATCTCAATTGTTAGTCTTCTTTGGATTGGCTTGCTTTATCGCTGGTTTCTCAACTATCTATGGTTATATAACTACTGTAGACTTTGTCACTGGTTTAAATATTCTATTTGGTATTTTAATTCTTCTATTTTCTTTCTTATGTTCACAAGAAATGAAAAATTATAAGAATGCTTGGAACATTGTTTCTTTTGTCTTAGGTGGATTAGTCTTACTTGATATGCTTTATGCAATCTATACTCATAATCAAGTCAAAGCTGATATAAGAGTTTTAGATGATTTGAGATTTACTGTTGTTTTAGTTTTATACATCATTGGTGCTGCTGCTTATGTTGTTGCTGGTATCATTGGTTTAATTAGAACTAAAGCTTTGAAAGAATACTTAGCTACCCAAGCCTATATGGAAGGCGACAGAGTCTAAGGATAAGGAGAGGAATTTATTATGGCAACACTTTCATTAAAAAATATCTCCAAAATCTATGATTCTGGTAACTTAGCTGTTGAAGATTTCAACATTGAAATTGCTGATGGAGAATTCATCGTTATAGTTGGTCCTTCTGGATGTGGTAAATCTACAACTTTACGTATGATTGCTGGCTTGGAATCTATCTCTGGTGGTACATTCAAGATTGGTGATAGAGATGTTACACATGTCGCTGCTAAAGACCGTGATATCGCTATGGTTTTCCAAAACTACGCTTTATACGGTAACATGACAGTTTATCAAAACATGGGCTTCTCTTTAATCTTGAAGAAAGTCGATCCTGAAATTATTCACAAGAAAGTTATGGCTGCGGCAAAAATGCTCGGCTTAACTCAACAATTGAATAAAAAGCCTAAAGCTCTTTCTGGTGGACAAAGACAGAGAGTTGCTATGGGTAGAGCTATCGTTAGAAGTCCCAAGGTCTTCCTATTTGATGAACCTTTATCCAATTTGGATGCAAAATTAAGAACCTCTATGAGAAGAGAAGTCAAATTATTGCATCAAAAATTAGGTACCACAATGATTTACGTTACCCATGACCAATCTGAAGCTTTAACTTTAGCTGATAGAATTGTTGTTATGTCTATGGGTCATGTACAACAAATCGGTACTCCTCTTGAAATCTATTCTGATCCTAATAATATGTTTGTAGCCGACTTTATCGGTACTCCTCCTATGAATTTCTTCATTGGCCAAGTTAAAGGAGATTCTTTTATCACTGAATCTTTCGAACACAAGCTCAACGCAGAAACTTTAGATTTGTTACATGATTATGTCGACTCCGGCAAAGATGTTATTTTAGGTATCAGACCTGAAAATATTAGATTCGGTTCCGAAGTTCACATGCGTGTTGACTTAGTTGAAAACTTAGGTCCTACATCCTTACTTCACGGTACTATCTCTGGTCAAAATGTCATTGCGAAAGTCAAAGGTTGGCAAGAGATTCCTAGTGGAGAAGATAGAACCTTTGATTTCGATTTGAAATCAGCTTGTTTCTTCACTGTTGGTGATATCAAGGAACATTCTTACCGTATTAGAAAGAAGGAGAATTAATTATGGCTGAAGAAACAAAAAAGAAAAATCTACTTCAAGATGAAGATTCAGTAACAGTTAATTACGATGAACTATCTCGTTCTGAAGGTGATAATAGATCAATAACTACTAACAACAAATTTAAATTAAGTGCTGGTAGATCATTGATTGCCTTAAAGAATCACGTCTCTACCATTCCTATGTTGATGGTTACTGCGTGCTTAGTTATGGTTACTTTCTCTTTACATGCTCACAATAATGCAGTTTATAGATTGCAATCTGGTATCGAATCTTTCTACGTTTTCGCTATTATCTTATGTGCTACTATCTGTACAATTGCTTATTTGAATGTCCAAGGTAAACACACCTCTAAGAAAAAGGTTATTTGGATGTCTGTAATCTTCTATCTTTTGGTAGCTGTGCAAATAATTCTTGAATATCACATTATTCATGAATATAACGTTGAGATGAATTTAGTTAATGGTCCTTTAACTGATGAAGTTACTGTCGCAGCTCTAAAGAATTCTGCTGGATTATTTAACGCTCACATTATTATGCTTTACATTGCAGTTGCCTTAGCTGTTGCTGCTCCTATTGTTCAACCTTACGCGAAGAAGATACAAATTAACCTCAAGTAATTATATTCTTCTAATATTAAAACAAATATGATTGATGATTCTAACGATAAAATTGATGTTGAATCTGATCAACCTGTTGATGTAGACAAAGTAAAGGTTCCGTTTATTTACCGTATACCCATGTGGGTAAAGGCTCTGTTCATAAAATACTGGTTTTGCGGTGTTATATTCTTCTTTGTGAATATGGGTCTAGCAAATATTATATACGGTGAAAAGTCGGTGCCTTTTTCTCAAGGTGCATATATTTTGATGCTACTAGATGGGTTAATTTATGGATTAGCCTATTTCCTAATCCAAGGTTTTGTCATTGAACTATGTGAAAGAGTTGATGGTGAAGGACGCCCTTGGTTAATCTACTATTCTAGAAAATGGTGGACTATATGGATTGATGTTGTTTACGGCTTAGTTTGGGCTGTTTGTACTGATTTAATCGCTTGGAATATCACTGCGGCGATTGGTACAACTTCTGCACAAGCCAGCTTCTATTGGGTCTTTGCTGAGCCTTTGTCTTATGGTGTTTTAGGATTAGCAGTAGAAATGTTCTTTATAGGTTTAAAGAATTTAATTGTATTTATACATAGAAAATTAACAGTTAGGGGAGGATATTAAGATGAAATTTGAACTATTGTACGCATCTACATTAGCAGCTTCGTTCGAATTATTAAATGACGAAGTTTATTACGCCCCTAGTGAATACGATGTCCTCTTGAATGGTAAAGTTGTCTTGACTAAAGTTAAGACTAACGTCTTCACTATTTACGATCTAGAACCTGATACTGAATATTTTGTCACAGTCGACGGCTACAATTTAACTTTTAGAACTAGAAAAGCTAGTTTGATTTCTCATATCTCTGAATTTAAGAATTTAGGTAATAATGATGATACCCTTATGTTTCAAGCTGCTATAGCTGCTTTACCTAAGGATGGTATTTTGTATATAGATAAAGGTGTATACCATATCACTTCTATTTTCTTGAAATCTGATATGACTTTATATTTGGAAGAAGGTGCGCATTTAATTGGCAATCCTGAAATGAATGCTTACGCTGTCATTCCTCCTGAACAAAAATATATCGATGCCAATAAGAAAGAACTTCAATTAGGCACTTGGGAAGGAAATCCTCGTGAGGCTTATACTTCTTTTGTCAACGGTATTCACATCTGTAATGTCGATATCATAGGTAAAGGTGAAATTGATGGTAATGCTCAAAATTCACTCTTTTGGAAGAATGTTAAGACTCAACCTATAGGTCGTCCTCGCGATATATATTTAAATGATTGTGAACATATCAATTTCATCGGTGTTACTATCGAGAATACTGCAGCCTGGACCATTCACCCTTTCTTCTCCAATCACTTAGGCTTTTACGATATCAAGGTTTCTAATCCTAAAGATGCTCCTAACACTGATGGTATGGATCCTGAATGCTGCGATGATGTTAAAATTATTGGAACGTATTTTTCTGTAGGGGATGATTGTATCGCGATAAAATCAGGTAAATTCTACATCGGTCAAAAATACAATGTTCCTTCATCAAATATAGTAATTAGAAACTGCCGTATGCACGAAGGACATGGTGCTGTAGTCATCGGCTCAGAAATTGGAGCTGGTGTTAAAGATATCACTGTTGAAAAATGCTTATTTGAACATACTGATAGAGGTTTAAGAATAAAGACTAGAAGAGGTAGAGGAAGAAACTCTATTGTCGATGGCATCTTATTTAGAAATATCATAATGAAACACGTCTTAACACCTTTAGTAGTCAACATGTTCTATTTCTGTGATCCTGATGGTCACGAGGAATATGTTTGGTCCAAAAAGAAATTACCTGTTGATGAACGTACTCCTTACATCGGTTCGTTCGTGTTTGAAAATATCATTGCGGAAGATGCTGAATACGCTTTAGGTTGGTTTGCTGGTCTTCCTGAAATGCCCATTGAATCTATCACTGTTAGAAATTGTAATTTCACTGTTTCTAAAGGTGAAAAGATCTATGGTAATCCTGCTATGATGGATGGGTATGATAAACAATCGAAGATTGGTTTCTATTTCTTAAATGTCAATAAAGTTAGATTTGAAAATGTCAAAGCTAGCGGTTATGAAGGAGAGAGATTCATCGTCGATAATGTACTCTCTTTGGAGGAAAAATAAGTTATGAATTCGTATATTTACATTTCCACCTCCGTTGAACAGGAAAAATTAATCAAATTATTTACTAAGCTTCTAGGTAATTCATACGAATTAGATGGTAAGAACGGAGTATATAAATTAACTCTTCCTGCTGGTCAAAAAGGACAAGCGCTTTTACAAACTTCTTTTAGAGCTGCTTGTGAAGATTTAGGCGGGGAAGTCAGAGGTTTAATTGTCCCTATGTTCCTAGACAGATTTATAAATTATATACATCTAGTTAAAGAAAACACCATTCAATATCTTTTTGAAGTTGGATATGAAGATCACTCCATTTACACTGATGCTCAGGATTTAATTTCAGATATTGACGTCTATACTTTACAAACGGTAAAGGCTTATATCGAAGCAGGTAATTCACCTTCTCTAGCTTCTTTGAGACTTTATGTTCATAGAAATACTGTCACTTATAGAGTCGATCGTTTCATTCAACAAACTGGAATTGATTTGAAACCGTTCCCAAATGCAGTTTTTATCTATTTCTTGATTGATGATTACATCAAAAAGGAAGAAAATATAGAAGGATAAATATGATATTAAATAGATTTGAATCTATTTAAATATACGCCCTTAACTTAAATCTTCATAAAGGGAATAGACAAGGATACATAGACATGGAAATGTATCTTAGAAGTATCAAAGAAAGGAAAAACTAGAGCCATGTATCTAGGATCATATTATGAAAGCTGAAATTATTCAGAATTTATTAAAATGTGGTGTTGTTGCGGTTATTCGTGCTAACTCATATGAAGAAGCCGCCAAATTAGCTGACTGCTGCGTTAAAGGTGGCATCGTCGGTCTTGAAATTACTTTTACTGTCCCTGGCGCTGATGAAGTTATCGCTAAATTAGCTGCTAACAAGGATGCCGGTTACATCGTTGGTGCTGGTACCGTTTTAGATGTCGCTACTGCTAGAATCGCTATTTTAAAGGGTGCTAAGTTCATCGTCTCACCTGCTTTTGATAAGGAAGTTGCTGAACTTTGTAATTTATATCAAATCCCTTACATGCCTGGCTGTTTCACTATCAATGAAATCGTTGAAGCTATGAAGGCTGGCGCAGATGTCATCAAGGTTTTCCCTGGTTCTTCTGCTTCCCCTGAATACTTCAAAGCTGTTCACGGACCTCTCCCTCAAGCCAACTTGATGCCTACTGGTGGTGTTTCTATTGAAAACTGTGGTCAATGGATCAAAGCTGGTGCGGTCGCTGTTGGTACTGGTGGATCTTTAACTGCCCCTGCTAAGAAGGGTGATTATGAAGGTGTTGTTAAGAATGCTAGAGACTTCGTTGAAGCTGTCGCTAAAGCGAGAAAGGAATTAAAATAATGGCTAAAGTTGTTACTCTTGGTGAAATCATGTTAAGATTGTCCACTCCTGGACAAGAAAGAATCGTTCAAGCTGACGAATTTGATGTCAACTACGGTGGAGGAGAGGCTAATGTTGCAGTCTCCTTATCAAATTATGGTGATGAAGCTTGGTTTATTTCCAAAGTACCTGAACATGAAGTTGGTCAAGCTGCTATTAACGAATTAAGAAAATTTGGTGTTCACACTGAAGCTGTCGCTAGAGGTGGCAAGAGATTAGGTATTTACTTCTTAGAAACCGGCGCTTCTATGCGTCCTTCTAAAGTTATCTATGATAGAGCTAACTCTTCTATTTCTGAAGCTAGAGTCTCTGACTTCCACTTTGATAGAGTCTTTAAAGGTGCTGACTGGTTCCATTTCACCGGCATTACTCCGGCTTTAGGTAAGAATGCTCAAGCTATCACTTTAGCAGCCTTAAAGTCCGCTAAAAAACACGGTGTTACTGTTTCTTGCGATTTGAATTTCAGAGCTAAATTATGGACTTCTGAAGAAGCGCAAGTTGTCATGAATTCTTATATGCCTTATGTCGACTATGTCATTGGTAATGAAGAAGATGCTGAAAAGTGTTTAGGCTTCAAACCTGAAGGTACTGATGTCAACACCGGTAAACTATCTATCGATGGCTATAAGAAGATGTTCCAAGATATGGTTAAGAAATATAACTTCAAAGGTGCCGCTTGTTCTTTAAGAGAATCTCACTCAGCCACTCACAATGGTTGGTCTGCTTTGCTTTACACCGATGGAAAGTTCTTCCAATCCAAGCACTATGAAATCAATCCTATTATCGATAGAGTTGGTGGAGGTGACTCTTTCGCTGCAGGCTTAATTTACGGCTTGCTCCACTTAGATCCTCAACAAACTATTGATTTTGCTGTTGCGGCTTCCGCTTTAAAGCACACCATCCCTGGTGATTTAAACCACGAATCTTTAAAAGAAGTTATGGATTTAATGGGCGGTGACGCTTCCGGTCGTGTTAAGAGATAATTTGTTTTAATTAAGTTGTTTACCCACTAAAGATAATGATTAATTGTCATTATGCCTTAGTGGGTTTTTAATTATTTATATCTAATTAGTCTTAAAGCACACCAAAACTTAAGAAGCAAACTATATTATAATTAATGGTATATACATCGGCTGAATATGACTAAAGAAAGTAAAAAAATATACGAGGTTTTGTATCTTGAAATTGTCACGATGCATTTAAAACCTGGATCAGTGTTAAAAGAAATAGAGGTCGCAGAAAGATTTAATGTCTCAAGGACTCCTATTCGTGATGTCTTTAAAAAACTAGAGGCTGATGAACTTTTAACAATTAAATCTCAAAAGGGAAGTTACGTCTCTAAGATTGATTTATCTGATATATCAGATATTATGTACATTCGTACCAAAATAGAATATTCAGTTTTGTCAGAATTGATTAAAGTTGTCACTCCTGGAGATATCGCTGAATATAGAATGGTTCTTTTAGAGCAGAAGAATTTATTAGAACGTGACTTATCTGAAGAAGAATTAGCGGATAAATTCTTCATATTAGATAATATCTTCCATTCTAAGATGTACGCTTCCGCAGGTAAAGAATCACTTTTGAATCTATTGAATAATTCCTGGCCTAACTACACTAGATTCCGTTCATTAACTTTCAGAAGAAACAAGAATAGAATCGAGATGCTATATAACATTCATAAAGAATTAGTAGATGCTATTGAGGCTAAAGAAATAGCTAGATTAGAAGATGTCGTTCAGAGACACAATTTCTCCGGCCTTGTAGGAATTGATGAAGTAAAGCGCAAACACACTGATTATTTTGCTGAATAGAGTATAATAATAAAGTAAGGAGATTTATTTATAAAATGAAATTAGTTGAAAGAGATTATTCATCTAAAAAAGATTATCCTCATTATGACACTAAGAGATTAAGAGAAGAATATGTCGTTGAAGATGTCTTTGGTATCGATGATATTAATTTAACTTATTCTTATATTGATAGAATTATTTTTGGTGGAGTCGTTCCTGCTACTAAAGAAGTGATTTTAGGTTCTGCTCCTGAATTGAGATGCGAACATTTCTTAGATAGAAGAGAATTAGGTGTTATCAACATCGGTGGTAAAGGTAAAGTCACTGTCGATGGTAAAGAATATTTCTTAGAACACTGGGATTCTTTATATGTCGGAAGAGGCAATAAAGAAGTAAAATTCGACTCTGTCGATTATAAAAACCCAGCTAAATTTTATTTAGCATCTTCTCCTGCTCACAAGGAATATCCTACTGTTTTAATTCCTCAAGATAAGGCTGATAATAGACACTTAGGTCAACAAGCAACATGCAACGAAAGAACCATTCATAGATTTATCGTTCCTGAAACTTGTCAAACTTGCCAATTGGATATGGGTTTGACTCATTTAGAAGTTGGTTCAGTTTGGAACACTATGCCTTGTCATACTCACGCTAGAAGAATGGAAGTTTACCTCTACTTCGATATGGATGATAACAATGTTGTCTTCCATATGATGGGTCCTGGTGATGAAACTAGACATTTAGTTATGAAAAATGAACAAGCCGTTATATCTCCAGCTTGGTCAATTCACTCAGGGGTAGGTACTAAGAATTACACCTTCATTTGGGCGATGTGTGGTGAAAACCAAGATTTCGACGATATGGACGAAATCTCTACTGGTGATTTACGTTAATAACAAAATAATTTACATTAAAAAAGGAAGATTAATTTGAATTAGATGAGATTCAATTCAAATTTCTTCCTTTTTTTCTTAATAATTTTATTGAAGTAGAACGTACTATATTTTTTAATTCTCTGTAATTTTGATAGAGGTTCTTTTCGTAATTGCCTGATAAATTAGGTTGATAGAATTCTATTCCTTCTAAACCTTCAGGAAGATATTCGATGTATTTCCATAAGTCGGGTCTATCATAAGGGTAAGCATCATCTTTGTCGACATTTACAGGGGTGTATTTTAAATATGAACGAACTTGTCTAGGAGCGGAATTAATTTGTTCCATAGCCTTATGGATAGCGTTATTTGCAGATTTAGATTTAGGAGATAGAGTTAAATCACATACTGCAAATGATAAAGGGATAACCGCTTCAGGGAAGCCTACTTCACGAGCGACTTGGCAAGCTTGGTAAGTTCTATCAACCGCTTGAGGATTAGCTAGACCTATGTCTTCGTAGGCTGTAACTAACAATCTTCTTATTAAACCTTCTAAATCACCAGATTGACATAATTTAGCTAGATAATAAATAGCCGCATCCACTTGGCTTCCTCTAATAGATTTTTGGAAAGCGGAGACTGTATCGTAATGTTCAGACCCATTTTCATCTGATAAGAAATTAGGAATGCTTCCTAAATCTTGTACATCTTCTTTAGTGATTAAATGATCTCTAGAGAAAGTTAAAGCTGTAGATTCAAGCATATTGTAAGCGTAACGAAGATCTCCTCCACTGGCTTTAGCAATTAAATTTAAAGCTTCGTTAGAGAAATTACGAGAATTATTTAAGCCATCTATATCTACACAAGCTCTTTTTAAACCTTCTTCTATTTCTTCTACACTTAATGGTTTAACTTCCAATAAGTGAGTCCTTGATCTAATAGCAGGATTAATTGCTAAAAGAGGATTTTCAGTAGTAGCACCAATAAGATAAATAGAACCATCTTCTAAACGGGGGAGAAGGAGATCTTGTTTATCTTTATTCATGCGGTGAATCTCATCCATGATAATGATAGTATCTTTATACAATTCCGCTTCTTTAAAAGCATTAATTAAATCAGCTTTAGTATTGATAGTAGCGTTTAAATTAATATGGTGAACATTTAAAGAATTGGCAAAAGCTTCAGCAATAGTAGTCTTACCAGTACCTGGGGGACCGTATAGAATTGAAGAAACTATAACTTTATTTTCTAAGCAGTGAGTTAAAAAGCCGTTTTCTCCTACTAAGGACTTTTGACCGATAATTTTATCTAGCGTCTTAGGGCGCATTCTATATGCTAAAGGTTTATTCATAATATAATTATAATAAAAAGGAATAAATTGTTGAATTATATAAATCAAAATATTGAATTTATCCGTGAAAATGCGATAATTTATATATGGGAATGATAATAAATAATGGTTGAGAATAAAAAAGACAACAATCAATCCACCAATCAGAAAAAGGAAAACGAACCTTATAGAATTAACGGTCGTTTTGCTAAAAAAGAGGGAGCTAAGCCTAGCGCCCCTATTTCTGTTCCTCAACATAATCTTTCACCTAAACCGAAAAAAGAAATATATAAAATAGACGGTAAATTCGTCTCTAAAGAAAGATACGAAGCCTATATAACTTCTAAGAATGAAGTAAAACCTCTTCCTATTAATAAAAAAGAAGAAACTCCTACTATTAAACCTATAAAACCTATTGAGCCTAAACCTATTGAGCCTAAGCCTAAAAAACAAGTATATAAAATTGGGGGAAGGTTCGTTTCTAAAGAAAAATATGAAGAATTTTTAGCGTCTCAAAATAAAGTAGAAGGTTCTGTTGAGAAAGAATCTAAACAAGATGTTAAAGAAGAAATTCAACCTGTCGAAGAAATAAAAGAAGAACCTAAACAAGAAATACCTCAAAATGTCGTTGCAACTAAAGAAATTAGAGGTAAGAAGGTTATTTATAGAATCGATGGTAAATTTGTTTCGAAGAAGAAATATCTAGAAGCTAAAGGTATTATTTCTACTGAAGATGTTAAAGAAGAGAAGCCTATTGAGATTAAGCCTAAAAAGAAGAAGCAAATATATAGATTAAATGGTAAGTTTGTTTCTAAAGAAGAATATGAAGCTGCCATGG
>OCVV011343965.1_pt1 | contig 11506 bp, 13 predicted proteins | sample 1539721 | NCBI WGS metagenome assembly OCVV01 (sample SAMN02144230, study PRJEB22623) | gut metagenome | biome: sheep rumen | host: Ovis aries | place: New Zealand | reverse complement strand
ACGCGAAGATCGCTGACCGTTCTATAAGCCGTCGTACCATACTGCAACTTGTTGAACGAAGTCTGGCCGAAAGTGATTTCGACTTCCACATTTTCCGGAAGGTTATCAAACGAATAGTAACCGTTCTTGTCGGTTGTCGTCGTCATTTCCGACGGGACAAAAATAGAGCCGAGCTTTGCATAAACAGTCACACCGGAAGCGACTTTCTTCGTTCCCGTTTCTGCATCGAGATAGAAAACAGCACCGCTTGCCTTAACGCCCTTCTTGTACATTTGGACCGTGGAATACACATCCGGAACGCGGGCCACATCGCCCTGGCCCTGTTCTGCGACAGAAACCACGATGCGACGAGAAGCATAGTCATCAGCAGAAATCACATAAGCGTAATCACCGATAACTTTGTTCTTCAAAATCGCAACGCCCAAAGAATCCGTTGCAAAAGACTTATCGTCTGCGACGGAATAAACCTTTGCAGAAGAAATAGCGGCTTGAGAAGTGGCGTCCACGACCTGCAAAGTAACGTTGCCCTTGGTCTTGGCTTCGTCATTTACGTTCGTGACCGTTTGGCTGCAAGCTCCGAAAAGAGCTGCCGTAGAAAGCATGAGAGTAATTTGTTTGAAATTCATATTTGTAAAACCCCTTACAAAAAAGTTTCCCCTAACATAATAATTTGTAAGTAAAATGCAAGATGTTTTCGAAACTTTTCGTATCGTTTTTTACAACATTTCACAACTTTTTACGCCACATGAGTTTCACTGAGATATAACTCTAAGTCATCTAGATGCGCTTACGCCGATTTGCTAAATTAAACCCCGATGAAGATCGTTTCGCCTTTGATTTTTCTCCCTGCTTTCCTCCTAGCCCTCTGCCTGTCTAGCTGCAGCGATGCCGCATACGACCGAATTCCCGAAAAAGTCGAAGGCTTTCCAGGAGTCAGTCTCTTTATTTTTCACACATCCTGGTGTGGATATTGCAACGCTGAACTTCCATTGCTCAAAGAAATCCATGCCGAGTATTCCCCATGCGGGCTTCACATGATCGGCATCAACGAAGATGACAACGAAAGTACCATGCACGCTTTTGTAAAGGCGAAGCAAATTCCTTACGACGTCATCTACTGGGACTATCCACTCATGAAAAAATTCGGACACCCGCGTTCGATTCCCACCCATTTTTTAGTGGACAGCGCGGGGAACATCAAAATGCGTCAAATCGGTCCGCTGAACGAAGAAATTCTTCGTTCGCAGATCGAAAAAGCTTTAGACATTACGCATTGTCATCCATAAACAAGATTACATCTTCGATATTTTTTTTACCGAGGGCGAGCATATAAAGGCGATCGAGTCCCATCGCGACTCCAGACGCCGCAGGCATTCCATGTTCGAGTGCGGCAAGGAACTTTTCATCGATCGCCGGAACAGGCCGTTTATTCGCCTTTCTCCAAGCGATGTCCGCTTCGAAACGGCGCCTTTGTTCTGCAGGGTCCGTCAGTTCTTCGTAGCCGTTGCAGAGTTCCATATTTTCGATGTAAAGTTCAAAACGTTTTGCGACAGTATCGCCGTTCGAATTCACATACGTCTGAGCGAGAGCTGCACAGCTTTCCGGATAATCCATCAAGAATTGGGGAGCTCCCTTGCCCAAATGCGGTTCTACAACCGTCACCATCAAATAATCCCACCAGTCTTCGGTCGAAAAAGTTTCCGAGCCTTCCACATCCGGGACATCATTTTCCTTTAATGCCTTGCGGAAATCGTCCGCGGTCGCCTTAAAAGGATCGACTTTCGCATACCGCAGATACGCTTCGCGAAAAGTCAAGCGCTCCGCCGAAATCTTCTTTCCCAGAATTTCAGAAGCGAGGTCTTCGACTTCTTTCATCAATTCTTCGTAATGCATTCCGACGCGGTACCATTCCACCAGCTGAAATTCGGAATTATGCTTACGTCCGACTTCGTCTAACCGAAACGCGTGCGCAATTTCGAAAATATCGCCGAAGCCTGCGGCGAGCAAACGCTTCAGATGGAATTCCGGACTCGTCATCAAATAGCGGGTCGGTTTGCCGAGCGTTTCAAAATAATCCAAATGCGCATCGGTTCCACTCGCGCGGGAAAGCACGGGCGTTTCGACTTCCTGCACTCGGCGAGCCTTAAAAAAATCTCGAATTTTTTCGGTCAGAGCAAAACGGGCTTTCCACGTTTCGAGATCGCAGCTCGGTTCAAAAGTCTTCATGCGAAATTATTCCTGCACGCAGCGCACGGAAAGTCCAAAGCGCTTATCCACCGAAGCCTTGTCCAGATTTGTCGCGTCCGAAAAGAGGTTCCGCACGAATCCGCGAGAAGCGTCTTCTTCGTTCGTCGTCCAGAAATAAGTTCCTTCGCCGACAAGCGTGCAAATTCCATTCTGGTTAAAGTAACCGCCGAATTGGACTGTCACCGCAAAATCCGCCACATCGACAGCCGAAAGGGCGTCAAAATCTTCATCCGTGGCAGCATGGAAGCCTTCCGGGCAAGCCTGCTGAGCCGCTCCAAACGTATAAAGACGTCCATACAAATCACAATTCAAAGAATCTCCGTCATAGCAAGCGGAAGAATCCGGGACATCAAAAGAAATGTTGTCAATCATCCAAATCTTTTCGCCAAAACGTTCTACGCGATACGTCTTGTTGTCACGCGGGTCGACAACACTGCCGATGACTGGGCAACGAACAGGTGCATTCAGTGAATCCAGGCGCGCATTTAAAGAATCCCCATAGGCATCGCACAGATGGAATTTTCTTCTTGCAGAAATGAAGTCCGCAGGATCGTTCCCCATCAGGAACGTGACCGCAGAATCGATGGACGGAATGACGGAATCCCCGACTGCAGAAAGCCAATTGCTTGCCACATGAAAAGGCGAAGCCCAAAAAACGTCTACCGAAAGGGAATCGATCAAAAGCTTCATCGGCGAAGGCGTCGGGACGCTGACTTTTTTAGCAACAAGCTTCTGCGGATTCGCCGCGCAGGCAGCGGAATCCGGAGCGTCTTCCCGGGTAAAAGAAGAATCGGTACGGGCGATGCAGGCAGAAAGGCAATCGTTTTTTTCTTTCTTTTTGCAAGTTTCCCAGACAAGAGTATCGACTTTAACCATCACTGGCTTCATGAACTTTTTGTTCTTGCGAATTGCCCCGAGGGTTTGGCCGTAAAGTTCAATCGCCGAAGTATCACCCGACTTTCCCTGTTCTGCAAGTGCGATCAAGGATTCCGAACAAGCCTGTTCCCCATTCGCCTTGGAACAAGCCTTAGAAACTTTAGGAGCCGCAGCCAAAGCCGCGCTCGACATCAAAAGAGCTGCAATCAAAAAGAACTTTTTCATACAAAAGAATATAGAAAATTCCCTTTCCACTAATTGACATATCCGCCAGTCGGCTTGCCTTTTACTTTCGGGCGAACCGTAAAGCAGTCTGCAATTCCGAGCGGCGGAAGGAAATCCTTCAGCACTTCATATTCGTCGCCAGCAGAAAAGGCGTTCTTATGCTTTTGGAAAAGATTGAAGAGATGCGCGGCGCAATCGGCCTGTTTCTGTTCTACGGCGAACATTTCGACAAGACTCACGGCGTAAAGATGGCGCAAAAGAAGCCCTGGGAGCATCATCACGGTAAGGAACCAATCCGTTACCACTTTGGATTTTTGCGGTTTATCTTTTTGCTGGCGAACGACATTCACATTTGTGCGGACTTCCTTGCCAAGCGCATTCAGCTGTAACGGGCGAAATTCCGGCATTTCAAAAATCTTTGCATCCGCCACCATGTCAAACGCACTGCACACCAAGAACTTTGTAAAATCGGAATAGATGGAATAGCCGATAGAATCGACCGCTTCTTTCTGGTTTTCCGGCACGAGCTTTGCAATTTCTGGACGGATCTTATTCATCGCCATTGCAAAATTGCTTTCGGTGCAGCAGACCTCAAATTCCTTGCCCGCAAGAAGCGATTCGTGGAACATTTCAAAACGGACCACTTCGCGGAGCTTTTTGTATGCATCCGTCGCGTCTTCGCTGAATTCCACCTTTGCGCCATACTTCTTTTCGGCAGTTTCAACTTTTGCCTTGACAAGAGCATCGTAATCGGTACCGTTCACGATCTGCATCGTTTCGCCGATAAGAACCTTGAACTGTTCGTTATAGCGCGCCGCAGACTGTTCGTCTACAACTTCGATGTTCTTCAGATTTTCAAGAGCTTGATCAAATTCTTTCTGCATGAATAAAACGACTCCACGTTCAGTTAAGCCAGACAATCACCTAGCCTATGCGGTCTTTTCCGCATGAATTGTCGGGGCCTTATCCTTGGGCAGGACCAGATTCAAAATGACAGCGAGCAGGAACACGACCGCCACGCAGTTCTCCGCAAAAATCGTCTGCACGATCTGCGGAAAAATTTCGAACATCTTAGATGCCGATGTAAACCCAAGCCCTACGCTAAGCGAAAGACTCGTAATGATCATGTTCCGCTGAGAGAAACCGCTTTTGGCCATCATCCCGAAGCCAGCAAACAAAATCGAGCCGAACATCATAATGGTACAGCCCCCGAGCACCGCCTGCGGAATCGTCGAAAGCAAGTGACCAAACGGCGGGAAAATTCCCCCAAGGAGCATCACCACGGCACTCGTTCCAATCGCAAAACGGTTCACCACGCCCGAAAGCGAAGCAAGTCCCACATTCTGGCTAAAAGACGTAATCGGCGTACAGCCAAAAAGTCCCGAAATAGAACTGACAAAGCCATCGCAACTAATCGCTCCGCCCATTTCGACCTTATGAACCTGGCGCTTCAACGCGCCATTCACCAAGGCACTCGTATCGCCTACGGTTTCCGTCGCCGACACAAGGTAAATCGCAATGATCGAAAGGATCGGTCCTACATGAAATTCCGGCTTAAAAGGAAGGAAGGTCGGCAGGGAGACGATGCTGCAATCCATCACGCCCGAAAAATCGACCATTCCCATGCAGAGCGCAAGAATATAGCCGACGATCAAACCGACCAGCACCGATAGCGAACGCAAAAATCCCTTGGCAAAGATTTGTGTCAAAAGACACACAAGAAGCGTCACACTACCGACAATCCAGTTTTCTGCAGCGCCGAAGTTCGAAGCGCCGACACCACCGGCAAAGGAATTCGCCCCAATCGGGAGCAGCGAAAAGCCTATCGACGTCACCACTGTAGCCGCCACAATATGCGGAATCAGCTTTAGCCAATACTTCGCACAAAGTCCGAGCAAACCTTCAACGATACCGCCCACAATGACAGCGCCCATCAAAGTTCCCATTCCCTGCGTCGTTCCAATGGAAATCGCCACCGAAAGGAATGTAAAACTTAAGCCCATCACAATCGGCAGACGAGAACCGATTTTCCAAATCGGATACAGCTGGATCAGCGTACCGATACTCGCAATGATCATGCAGTTTTGAATCAAGGACGCCGTCACGCCTTTTTCGATTCCCACCACATTCGCCAAAATGATAATTGGCGTAATGTTGCTCACAAACATGGCAAGCACGTGCTGAAGCCCAAAAGGAAGGGCCTTGAGCAATGGAACTCTGCCGTCTAGCGTATAAAGATTTTCAGAAGATTTCGTCGTCATTTTTTTAGAAATTAAGATTCCTGTTCGCGGAACTGGATAAAGCCGCTTTCCGCATCCATACTTTCGACAATGGCCAAGGATTCAAGTCGAACGCCTGCCGCCCGGAGCTTTGCACCGCCCGGCTGCATTCCCTTTTCAATGGCAATTCCCACGCCCACCAGTTCAGCGTGAGCCTGCTTGACAAGATCGATCAAGGCGGCACTCGCTTCGCCATCCGCCAAGAAATCGTCCACGATCAAAATCTTATCCGTAGGCTTTAAATAAGGCTTCGAAACAAAGATTTCGTTATACTTTTTATGCGTAAAGGAATAAGCCTTTGCCACATACTTGTCGTCGGTGCTGTTCACCGTCTGACCTTTTTTTGCAAAGACCACCGGAATTTCGTTCACATAGGCGACGGCAGAGGCAATCGCGATTCCGCTCGATTCGATCGTCAAAACCTTATTGAATTTAACATCCGAAAAACGGCGTTTGATTTCTTCGCCGATTTTTTTCATCAGTCGAATATCGATTTGATGATTCAAGAAACTGTCAACTTTCAAAACGTTGCCGGGCTTGACAACGCCATCGGCAAGAATCTTTGCTTCTAGAAAATTCATGTGCGAAAAATTAAAAAAATCCCTATTATTTCACTTGTTATTTTTTTATTTTCTACAGCAATGAACTACGATGTAGAAAAAATCCGCAATCAATTCCCGGTTCTCGCACTCCACGATAAGGATCCGAAGCCTTTCGCGTTCCTCGACAGCACTGCGACGACCCAAAAGCCCGAATTCGTCATCAACGCGATGGACAATTTCTATCGCAAACATTACAGTTCGATCAAACGCGGAGTCTACTCGATGGCCGCCCAAACGACGGACGCCTACGAATCCGCTCGGAAAAAAGCCGCCCAGTTCATTAACGCCAAACGCGAAAGCGAAATCGTGTTCACCCGCGGCACAACGGCAAGCATCAACCTAGCCGCTTGGAGCTACGGGCGGAAATTCCTAAAAGCCGGCGACGAAATCGTCATCAGCGCCCTGGAACATCACGCAAACATCGTATCGTGGCAGCTCATTGCCGAAGAACGCGGAGCCAAAATCAAGGTAATCCCCGTTGCCGACAATGGAGACTTGATCCTTGAAAAGATCCCCGAGCTTGTCATTCCGGGCAAAACAAAAATCGTTGCCTTTGCGCATATCAGCAACACCATCGGAACGGAAAATCCGGTCAAGGAAATCATCCGGACCATCCGTCAGATTGACCCGTCGATCAAGGTTCTCGTCGACGCAGCCCAAAGCGCTCCTCATGTCAAGATCGATGTTCAGGACCTGGACTGCGACTTCTTAGCCTTTTCCGGCCATAAGATGTACGGGCCAACGGGCATCGGCGTTCTTTACGGCAAATATGAAATTTTAGAAGCCATGCCGCCTCTTGAAGGTGGTGGCGAAATGATCGACCAAGTCACGTTCGAAAAAACAACCTTCGCCCTTCCGCCAGACCGTTTCGAGGCAGGAACGCCTCCTATCGCCGAAGTCATTGGCCTGGGTGCCGCCATCGACTGGTTAAACCAGGTCGGAATTGAAGCGATATACCAGCACGAACAAGAAATTTTGAAATATGCGGAAGAAAAACTTCGTGAAGTTCCGGGATTGCACATTTTAGGCGCTCCCAAGCACCGCGGTTCCCTGCTCAGCTTCACCCTGGATTCCGCCCACCCGCACGATGCAGCGACGCTTTTAGACGAAGACGGCATCGCCGTTCGCAGCGGGCATCACTGCGCTCAACCGGTAATGAAACGTTTTAACGTTCCGGCGACGATCCGCGCAAGCTTTGGCGCCTACACGCAAAAGTGGGAAATCGACAGGCTCGTCGAAGGGCTCTTGCGCGTAAACCGCATCTTCGCCCTTTAGTTCCTAATTCCTTTTTCGAAAAACAAAGTAACGATACAGGGCAAAGCTCACGACTACATAGGCGACATTCGCAAGAATGTTCGCCAAATAGCCTGCGCTTAAAAACTCCCCTGCCGACGGAAGGCTTTCCTTGAGCGATTCCAAAACGAACAGGTTCACCGCGTATGCGCAAAGGAACACAACGGCAAACCGCACGATTTCCGTCCTTTTCTTGTTGTTGCTCTTAAAATTCAAACGACGGTTCATGACATAAGAATTCACGCCGCCCGCCACAAAGCCTAAAAAGTTCGAAAGTTCCAGGTTCCAATGCAAAAGTTCGTACAAGATCCAAACGACCACGAGCGTAATGAACGTGTTCACCACACCGATCAAATTATACTTGATAAAGTTCCACATCGTTTAAACGTTCCAACGGGGATCCCCGAATCGATCCCGGAATTCCCTTTCGATATCGTCCGCAAAAGGAATCACGCGGTGCTGCATCAAAATGTTTCCGTTGCAGATGACCGTATCGATCACCGAGGAATTTGCCGCATAGACCCAGTTCGAAATCACGTCGCCCACGGCAAAGCACGGAGCCTTCAAATTGAGCAGCAAAGCGTCAGCAAGCCAGCCTTCTTCAATTTTTCCCGCATGGAACCCAAAGGCTTCGGCGCCGTTCTGCGTCGCCATTTTCAAAGTTTCCTTCGCCGAAAGGATCGTCGGATCTCCAGAAGTCATCTTGGCGAGAAGGGACGCGAATTTCATCTCTTCGCGCATATCCAAATTATTGTTCGAAGACGCGCCGTCCGTTCCGAGCGAAAGCCGGATTCCGCGATCGATAAAAGGTTTCGCGCGGAACACTCCGCTAGAAAGCTTCATGTTCGAGCAAGGATTATGCGCAACGGTCACTCCGCGTTTAGCCAAAATGTCCAAATCCTTTTCGGAAACGTGCACCACGTGAGCCGCCACAGTCCGTTCCGAAAGGCATCCCAACGCATCTAAATATTCCACCGGAGACTTTCCTTCTGTGGAATCGACGCTACCCTTCTCTTCGCCAGCGGTTTCCGCCAAATGCACGTGCAACGGGATCCGATATTTTTCGGAACATTCCGCGCACATCTTCAAGCTCCGAGCCGTATTCGTGTAAATCGCATGCGGTGCCACCGACAGACGAATCCGGTCCTGATACTTCGAAACATTTTCGGCCAGGAACTGCAAATTCTCTGTCGCATCGGGCTTTAACACATCGGCAAAAGTAACTCCGATCGAAGCTCGGATGCCCATTTCTTCAACCGCCCGGATCGTCTGCTTTCGATGCCAGTACATATCCGAAAAGAACACCGTCCCCGAACGGATCATCTCTAGAATCGCGAACTTGGAAGCCACATAAACATCTTCATCCGAAAGCTTCGCTTCCCGTGGCCAGATATGCTGTTCGAGCCAAACCTTTAACGGCACATCGTCTGCGAGGCCCCGAACAAAAGTCATCGCCGCATGCGTATGCGTATTGTAAAAAGCCGGAACAATCGCCATATGGCGGCAGTCCAATTCATAAACATCCGGAACATCCGCAGTCAAAGTTCCTGCAGGAGCGATCGTTTTAAAAACACCGTCCGCAATCCGGATATCCCGACGTTCATTTTCCAACCACACCGATTTCAGCAACAACTGACTCATACAACGTTCCCAAGATGAATGCACCAATTTAACACGATTCCAAAGCCAGACTTACACCAGCCTATCGCCGCAGGAAAACCGCCGACCGCAAACTTTGCAATTCCTGGAACAAAGAACAAGTTCGCGCAAAGAATCGCTGCATAGGAAAAAATATAACCATATTCTTTTAAATCCGTCTGTATCGGTCGAGCTTCCTTAAAAACGCTGACCAAATGAAAAGCCAAAAAGAAACCCACAAGACCCTGCGCCACCATTTTAGCTTCGGGAATCAGGATCTGCGTAAAAAGGGCGGTCACAAACGCAAAAAGCGGAAACGAATAAGGCGCAAGGGAAATCACAGGGTTCGTTCCCCCGTAAAAAGTCACCTGCCCACCGTCATCCGCATGTGCAAAAAAGGATTCGACTTTATGAAACGAAAGAACGGCAAAAACAGTATGGTTCAGCTCGTGGCAGAAGGTTTCCAAAAAATCAAAATTCCTACCGAATAGAGCCAGCAAGACCCGCAAGGCTAAATACGCAAGAACGCCCAAGCCTTCATAAATATACAGCCGATAGTCCGAAACGAGCGCCATGCGTTCAAGCCAAAGTACATTGGCAAACGCCGCCGCCACAACAAGGAGCGCCACAGCACCGAGACTGCCAAGCAAAGCTTTCATCAACGGGCCATATCTAAAGAATCCAATTCTTCGCGAAGAGCCGCATCGCTTGCCTTGAGGCTATCCAACGTTGATTTCTTTTTTTCAATTTGCATTTCGATACCGGCCGCTTCTTTTTGCTTTTGCGAAATCACTTTTTCCGCTTCTGGATCGGAACAGGCAATCAAAAAAATGGCAGCCCAGACGGCAATGAGAATCTTGTGCATAAAAATCCTTTATTTTTCAACGACGAATATAAAACAAATTCAATCCAAAAAGTGAGGCGATTTGTAGCAATCCCTGAATTATCCCAAAATTTTGCAACTCTTTTGTAAGTAATATAAAGCATTTTTTAGCGATTTTTGCACAAAGAGATGTATAGATTAAAAATGAGGGGTAAGGAGCGTTACTATGTTGAAAAAAATCTTAGCCGAGTGGGATCTGTTGCTCGCAAACATCGCAATTCTTGCAGCAGGCGCCATCTTCCTTTTCATGTAACCAAAACCTTTATCAAAAGTCCCTCGAAAGAGGGACTTTTTTATTGGCCTAGAAATATTTCCATCCGTATTAGCGACAATTTTTGTCACTTAAAGAATCTAACTTGTCATTGCAAACAAAGGAGATTCTTTATGTTCAAAAAATTGATTGCCGTATGGGACCTGTTACTTGCAAACATCGCCATTATCACCGCAGGCGCTATGATGATGGCAATGTAAGGCTTTTCCGCAATTAGAGCTTTTCGATTTCATCCATCGGAAGACCTGTCCTGCGAGGTTGTGAATTGCTTTCAGATTTTTTAGTTTTGCAATAGCATTTACAGCGAAAGCCCCGTTAGGCACGCCAACACATCGGTTGTGAATTGCTTTCAGATTTTTTAGTTTTGCAATAGCATTTACAGCTGATGAAGTGGTCCTTTGCGTTGAGATCCTGTTGTGAATTGCTTTCAGATTTTTTAGTTTTGCAATAGCATTTACAGCGAAGAAGCTCACCACGATGCACATTCCTCTGTTGTGAATTGCTTTCAGATTTTTTAGTTTTGCAATCCAAATCTTCAACCTTCATTCCCGTCTTTTGTTGTGAATTGCTTTCAGATTTTTTAGTTTTGCAATAGCATTTACAGCGTGTAGTTACCCCCCCCTGCGTTACTTTGTGTTGTGAATTGCTTTCAGATTTTTTAGTTTTGCAATAGCATTTACAGCAAGTGTATATTTAGGAAAAAGGAAAAACCTGTTGTGAATTGCTTTCAGATTTTTTAGTTTTGCAATAGCATTTACAGCTTGCGGAAGAAAGCGTATTGCCGAAGCCTTGTTGTGAATTGCTTTCAGATTTTTTAGTTTTGCAATAGCATTTACAGCTGTCGCCGTTCCGGTACATGATGAGCTGGTGTTGTGAATTGCTTTCAGATTTTTTAGTTTTGCAATAGCATTTACAGCCAACGCGCTTATGCTCATCGCCTCAGGCTTGTTGTGAATTGCTTTCAGATTTTTTAGTTTTGCAATAGCATTTACAGCCTTTTGCCAAAGCGGGCGAAAGCCCCGCCTGTTGTGAATTGCTTTCAGATTTTTTAGTTTTGCAATAGCATTTACAGCCGCCAGCCGTTTCGGTTGTCGCGGGCGGGTGTTGTGAATTGCTTTCAGATTTTTTAGTTTTGCAATAGCATTTACAGCTCATGGCGGTAACGTCCGCGGGTGCTTTTTGTTGTGAATTG
>OCVV011150414.1_pt1 | contig 11508 bp, 9 predicted proteins | sample 1539721 | NCBI WGS metagenome assembly OCVV01 (sample SAMN02144230, study PRJEB22623) | gut metagenome | biome: sheep rumen | host: Ovis aries | place: New Zealand | reverse complement strand
TGCTGACAGATCACACAAATGTGACAGTCAAGAAAAAGTTTGTTGTTTTACAAAATTTACTTCTTGACAAAGGTCACTTCATAACAGGAATCAATGTAATCTTTAATGGTATAAAAAAAGTGCCTTGCGGCACTTTTTTTATCATGCTTTCTGCAAAACGGCGGTGAATGAGATCATGCCTCCGCGGTAACTGATATGCAGCTTGCCGCGCATCTGTTCGCAGAGAGCTTCGGCCATGGAAAGTCCGATGCCGTAGCCTTTCTTTTCATTGCGGGACGGGTCGGCTCTGTAGAAGCGATCCATAAAACGGCTGTAATCCACGCCTTCACCTTTGAGATAGGAGTTGGAGATCATCAGCCGGACGCTGCGTCCTTTGGTGTTTGCAGTAATATCGATGATGCCCTCGTCGTCGCAATACTTCACGGCATTATCCAGGAGAATGTTCAGAAGCTCCTGAATGGACGATTCATCTCCTTTCACCATCAATTCCGGCGCGCAGTCCGTCTTAATATCCTTAAACTGCTGCATTGCCATAAGCTTAAAGGAAGGAACCACATCATCAATGAGCGAAGAGAGGTTTACATCGGTCAGAGTCAGATCGGACTGCTCGTTCATACGTGAAATGGTGATCAGATTCTGAATGAGGACGGTCAGGCGTTTTACCTGTTTCATGGTGCTTTCCGTCCATTCGTTTTTTCCGTTCAGCATTTCCAGCAGCTCTGTGTTGGCGGAAATGATAGCCAGCGGCGTTTTCAGTTCGTGTCCCGCGTTGGTGATGAACTGTTTCTGCTTGTCGATGTTTTTTACGACAGGTTCTATGGCGCGTTTAGAGAAGAACGCAATGATCAGAACAAACATGATCAGACATATGAAACCATAGATGATGGAGAAATGCAGGAAACGATAAGCGGATTCGAAGTAGCTCGTACAGTCAAAAAAGACCATCGTCACGTCTCCGTTTTCAGCCTGCAGTTTTTCATAAGCATAGTATGTCTGCTGAAGTATAAAGAAATCCTTGCTGCCGGAATCAGTCATTGACTTTTTTGCGTAGCTGACCGCGTCTTCTTCGGATACCGTAGCTATATGATCAAGGTTGATCTGTTTAAGATCTCCTTTTTCGGAAAAGGTCACAGAGAAGTAGCGGTTCTGATACGCAAGCTCTTCGGGATAGTTAAAGTCTCTTTTTTTCTCCGGATTCGGCTGCAGAATATCGTCATTGGTAATAATAAAGTCGAGAATATTGTAGATATCCGAGCGGGTCTCCATGAAATTGCGGACGTTGATCATACTGATTACGGCCACTATAACGATTACAACGGCAAGGGTTCCGAGTGATATGAAATGCAACCGCAGTTTTTTGGTCATTTAAATCCGTTCCTTTCCATAAGAATATAACTTCCGTCTTTTTCTCCAAAAATGATCAGATTTGAATCAATGGAAAGGAGCTTCTGGCGCAGATAGGAGATATAGACATACACGATCTCCATATCCTCCATGGGCTCATCCTTCCAGGCATGCTTATACAGTTCTTCTGTGGACAGGACTTTTCCTGCGTTCAGCATGAAAAATTCCATGAGCCTGGTTTCTTTGCCGGAAAGCCGGATGGAATTGCAGGCGGTAAGCTCCTGTTCTTCCGTGTTCAGAGTCATATTTCCCATGCTGAGGGTAGTAGGAGTAAAGGATCCGGATCTTCTGGTAAGCGCTCTGACTCTCGCCATCAGTTCACCCATGGAAAATGGTTTTGTAAGATAGTCGTCGGCGCCGGCGTCCAGTCCTATGATACGGTCTTCCACCTCGGCTTTTGCAGTCAGCATAAGAACAGGGGTCACATCGCCGCTTTTTCTTATCTGAGACAGTGCCTCAATACCATTCATCTCCGGCATCATTATATCAAGGATCATGAGATCATAGGCTTCCTGGGAAGCCTTTTCCACTGCATCGCGTCCGTTGTATACAGAATCCACGCTGAACCCCTGATGGGTGAGAGCGGCGGTCAGAACGCGGGAAAGATCCTTTTCGTCTTCAGCTAATAATATTTTCATAATCAAAAACCTGCTTTTATTAATAAATTGAACTTCAGCGCCGTGCGCGGAAGAATGTAAACAAAGAGGGCGTACGAAGATCGCGGTTCCCGTGATCTCTCATCAAAGGCGGTCATGAAGGAACGGCCGGAGGAGATGTTAGCCCGGAAAGACCCGTGAGAGTCATCATGAGCGTTCGATCAGATCCCGTATCGTCTGCATGGAAATATCGCAGGAAGCGAGTTCATCGGCAAGGCGTTTCAGTTCAGAGACGATCAGAGTCTGGTTCCGCACGGTTTTTTTGTATTTCATCTGGTGCTCCAGACTTGCCCAGGAATCCATTGCGATGGTCCGGAGCTGTATCTCGACAAAAAACTTTCCGGGGTTGTTTCCGAGCACGTCTTCATAAGGGGCAGTCACCTCAAGGATCAGATGATAGCTCCTGTAGCCATTATCCTTTGCCTGTTTGATGTAGTCCTTTTCCATGACGACACTGCAGTTCTCGAATTTTTTTATATGATGAAGATTACGGTAAATATCATCAATGAAATTGCAGACGATCCTGATACCGATAGCATCGTAAAGGACAGCCAGAGCTGATTCCGGCGTCTCGGGAAGATTCCTTCTTCTGCATTTCTCTGCCATGCTGCTTTCAGTCTTTATGCGGGCTGTCAGATGTTCATAGACAGACACCCCCATCCGCTTTTTTTCCTCATTATTGTAAGCCGTGATCTGATCACTCAGGTCCTGCATGATCTTTTCGAGGGTGGGGCGATATTTGCCATATATACTGTTTTTTTCCATCATTGCTCTCCATAAATGATTATACAATTAATTTAACATAAAATTTACCAAATTAATACTGCGAAATTGTTTCGAGCCGATTTTTATCCTTATGCCGGGTCGAAATCATATTCTTCCACAAAATATAAATATATGGTATAATAGCCAAAATCATGACAGCAGTACTGCGGGGATCATCTATGGATAATACATATATCGTTCGAAGAAGGTTTGAATTTGCGGGGCGCGTGCAGGGCGTCGGGTTCCGGTGGCGCACAAAGATCGCGGCGGAAGAGCTGGATCTGACCGGCTGGGTAAAGAATGAATGGGATGGCTCAGTGATCATGGAAGTGCAGGGACCTCCGGAAAAGATAGAAAAGCTTATCACCACACTGCAGAACGCCAGATATATTAAGATCCGGGATATACGTATGCGGGAACTGCCTGTTGATCCGAAAGAAAAGCAGTTCAGAGTAGGGTCTTCCTACTGAGGTGCTGATCGTCGGAGATCATCGAAAGGAGAAATATAATGTTAGAGTACAGATATGATACACAGCTTCTGATCGAGGGAGAAGATCTGGACGAGGATGAGATCTATGATTATTTTGTGGAGAATTTCAAAGGGGACTCACTTCTGGCGGTAGGAGATGAGGATCTGATAAAGATCCATTATCATACGAACGAACCCTGGAAGGTACTTGAGTACTGCAGCAGCCTTGGAGAGATCTATGATATAGTAGTAGAGGACATGGATCGCCAGAGCCGCGGGCTGAAGGGCTGATGTCCGGGAGAAAGCCCGGGAAAAGCTGCCGGCATAAAATAAAAACTAAAGTATAAGATATAAAAAGGGGCTGTCATATGACGGCCCCTTTTATAGTGGCGCGCGAAGTCCGTAAGAGGATTTTGTCAGGCCATAAGAAATGCCTGATACGCCTTATATGTCTCATAGATATCGGCTTTGCTTGTGATTTCCCAGGGGGCGTGCATGTTCAGGACGGCAACTCCGAAATCGATAACCTCCATGCCGAGGTTTGCCAGAATATAGGCGATGGTGCCGCCGCCGCCCTCATCGACTTTTCCAAGCTCTGATGTCTGGTAGATAATGCCGGCGTCATCCATTACACGGCGCAGAAAAGCCATGTATTCTGCGTTGGCGTCATTGGAGCCGCTCTTTCCGCGGGAACCGGTATATTTGTTGAATACAGGACCTCTTCCCAGGTAAGCGCAGTTGTTTTTTTCCATTACATCCGGATAATTCGGGTCAAATGCCGCGCTGACGTCGGAGGAGAGGACCTTTGTCGATGTAAGTACCCGCCTGAGGTTCAGTTCACTGTAACAGCCCAGAACGTTCAAAAGCTCTGCGAGAGTATTCTCATAAAAACGGGAGTGCATTCCCGTGGCGCCCATGCTGCCGATCTCCTCCTTGTCGGTAAGAAGGCAGACGCTGGTCAGCTCAGGCGTTCCGATATCCATGATCGCGCGGAAGGAAGTGTAAGCGCAGACTTTATCATCCTGTCCGTAGCCCATGATCATGCTCCTGTCCAGTCCGTAATCGCGTGCGGGACCGGCAGGGACCACTTCTATCTCGGCAGAGACAAGATCGTCCTCGGTGATATCGTATTTCTCCTTCAGTATAGCCAGAATGTTTTCCTTCACAGCGTTTTTTTCGGTATCGGGCAGCGGCCTGCTTCCTATAAGAATGTTCAGGTTTTCACCGGTGACCGCCTCGGAGACCTTTTTTGACATTTGTCTTCCTGCCAGATGGATCAGCAGATCGCTGACGCCTACAACAGGATCAGAAGGATCCTCACCGATACATATATCTACGACAGAGCCGTCTTTTTTTGCCGCAACGCCGTGCATTGCCAGAGGAAGCGTTACCCACTGGTATTTTTTTATTCCGCCGTAGTAATGGGTTTCAAAAAGCGCCAGATCCGTGTTTTCATAAAGCGGATGCTGCTTCAGATCCATGCGCGGGGAGTCAATGTGGGCTCCCAGGAACCGCATTCCTTCAAGGGGAGATTTTTTTCCGATCCTGAAGATAACAAGTGATTTTTTCATCATGGTTTCATAGACCAGATCGCCGGCCTGCAGTTTCTTTTCTCCGGAGACCACCTCGGAAAGAGAAACGGCGCCTGCTTTTCGAAGAAGCTCCGTCATACCGCTGACGTTTTCCCGTTCCGTTTTATGTCCGGAGAGGAACACGCGGTAATCTTCACAAAACGTATTTAATACGGAAGAATCGCTCTTATCCCAGATGGTCATAGATTTTTCAGTGTTCAAATATTTATCCTCCAATCATAATTTGGCTTTTGCCTTTTTTTCAAAACGTTCTTTTCGAACGATAGCGCGCGTATGAGTACCTTCGCTGATTTTTTCTTTTTCATCATAGACAGTAACTAGAAAGTTTAGGATCTTTCCGTTCGGGCTGATGTCTGCCAGTTCCGTACGGACAAAGAATTTCATTCCGGGCGGAGTGGCTGCGATATGAGAAATATGAACGTCAGTGCCGACTGTCGTATCATATGACATAAGGTATGGCTTCACAGATGCTGCGGCGGTATTTTCGACTGCCACTACGATCTCTGGCGTTGCGAGGACATGTACGTCGCCGCTTCCCACATTTATGGCAAGCATTTCTTCAGTGACGGTAAATTCTTTTGTAGCTATGATTCCGATTTCCATTTCCATAAACTAGACCTCCTGTGAATATTATATCAAAGTAAGTTATTCTTTGCTATCCCCTGTCGCAATTGATAAGGAACGCAGAGCCGGAGCATTACAGGGAAAGCAGCTTGCAATTCGGGGCGGAGGGAAGTATGATGTTTTCTGTAAATTTTTATGGAAAATCACCATAAACTCTCGCGGGCGAGACGTTGTTATGCCATAGGAAATTGTGTCAATTTCCTATAACATAAACCCTCCGGGGGATGCACACGCCGCACAATGGAAGGCAGCTGCGCTGCCATGCGGCGGCGCGCAAAATCCGGTTCGCCCCTATCAAGATTGACAGGGACGGGTAGCTGAAGTCCGCTCGCGGACCTTGTTATTAAAAAACGCAGCCGGAAGACGGCAGACAGAGAGGATAAAGATATGCACGACAGACTTACACAGGCAGATATCGATAAAATGCAGGAAGAGATAGATCACCGTAAACTGGTGGTCCGCAAACAGGCGCTGGAGGATGTGAAGGAAGCAAGGGCGCAGGGAGATCTCAGCGAAAATTTTGAATACTACGCAGCAAAGCAGTTCAAGAATCAGAACGAGAGCCGCATCCGGTATCTGGAAAATATGATAAAGACGGCGATCATCGTGGAGGATGATTCAAAGCCTGCGGAGGCAGGCCTGAATAAGAGAGTCACGGTTTATTTCGAAGACGATGATGAGATCGAAGAATATAAGATCGTGACGGCGGTAAGAGGAAATTCTCTGAAGGGACTGATCACGCCCGAGTCGCCGCTGGGAAAAGCGCTGATGGGGCATTCCGCGGGAGATAGAGTTTTTGTAAATATAAATAAGGATATCGGATATTACGTAGAGATCAGGGATGTCCAGGCTTCTGATGAGGAAGAGGCGCTGAGAAAATTTTGAAGACGGAAGTGTTTTCCGGCAGTTGAAAATGTGAAAAAATTCTGAATAAAGTATGCGATTTCTTGACTTTGACAGGATGATGGTAGATACTTCTTTAGAACAAAGTCCGCGGGTGGGCTTCAATTCCCCGGTTCCTCAATCCTGAGGGAAGTGAACCGGACTTTGCGCGCCGCCGCACGACAGCTTTGCTGCTTTTCTTTGTGCGTCGTGTGCATCCCCCGCAGGGGTTGTTTCATGGGAAACAGACGGAATCTTCCGTAAAATGAAAAATGAAAGCCCCTCTGGTTTTTGAGAGAAATGATATATTGCAAGTGAGGTAGAAAAATGAAAGAAGTCAAACGACCGAAAAAGCCCATAATATACTTTTACATTGGGGCGCTGGTTGTTTTATTCCTGATGAATGCATTTTTGTTGCCGAAGATCACTGAGCCTCAGGTGACGGAGGTCACCTACAGTACCTTCCTGAAAATGCTTAACAATGACGAGATAAAAGAAGTCGAAGTTGACAGGGAGACAGAAGTCATCACCTTCGGTGATAAAAAAGATCCGGAAAACTATTATAAGACCGGTATCATGAACGATTACAAGCTGGTCGACAGGCTGATCGATTCAGGTCTGGAGGAATTCGAATCCCCGATCATCGAGCAGGCTTCACCGATCATGACGTTTTTTGTAGGATGGGTACTGCCTATTCTGCTGGTCGTCATTATGGGACAGCTGCTTATGCGTTCGATGAACAAACGTATGGGCGGCGGAAACGCCATGAGTTTCGGCAAGAGCAATGCCAAAATATACGTCCAGTCGGAGACAGGAATAAAATTCGATGATGTGGCAGGCGAAGATGAAGCCAAGGAGATCCTCAAGGAGATAGTGGATTTCCTGCATGCCCCGGAAAAATATACTGAGATCGGAGCCAAGATGCCTAAGGGAGCTCTTCTCGTAGGACCTCCCGGAACAGGTAAGACATTGCTGGCGAAAGCAGTGGCCGGTGAGGCCGACGTTCCGTTCTTCTCCATCTCGGGATCCGAATTCGTAGAGATGTTTGTAGGTATGGGTGCCGCAAAGGTGCGTGATCTGTTCAAGCAGGCAAACGACAAGGCGCCGTGTATCGTTTTTATCGACGAGATCGATACCATCGGAAAAAAGAGAGACGCATCGGGATTCTCCGGCAATGATGAAAGAGAACAGACGCTGAACCAGCTGCTGGCAGAGATGGATGGTTTTGACGGAAAGAAGGGAGTTATCATTCTCGGGGCCACGAACAGACCTGAGATCCTGGATCCCGCGCTTCTGAGGCCGGGACGTTTCGACCGCCGTATACCGGTAGAACTGCCGGATCTGATCGGCCGTGAGGAAATACTCCGGCTCCATGCGAAAAATATTCGTGTGGGCGACGACGTTGATTACGCCGCTATCGCAAAAATGGCATCCGGAGCTTCCGGAGCAGAGCTGGCAAACATGGTAAACGAGGCTGCGCTCCGCGCGGTGCGCGCAGGCAAAAAATACGTCACGCACTCAGATCTGATGGAAAGCGTCGAAATAGTCATCGCCGGATATCAGAAGAAGAACAAGATCATGACGGATAAGGAAAAGCTTATCGTTTCATATCATGAGACGGGGCACGCTCTTGTGGCAGCTCTCCAGACACATTCCGCGCCTGTTACAAAGATCACGATCATTCCGAGAACTTCAGGAGCTCTCGGCTACACCATGCAGGTGGATGAGGACGAGCATAACCTGATGAGCAGGGAAGAGCTTGTAAATAAGATCGCGACACTTACCGGCGGCCGTGTGGCAGAGTCTGTAGTATTTAAATCTATCACGACCGGCGCGTCGAACGATATCGAGCAGGCTACGAAGATCGCCAGAGCTATGATCACCAGATTCGGAATGAGCGATGAATTCGGCATGGTTGCCCTCGAGACCGTAAACAATAAATATCTCGGCGGAGATACATCTCTGGCATGCTCGGATGAAACAGCCGGCAGGATCGACCGTATGGTAGTCGAGCTGGTACAGGAGGCGTATGATAAAGCCGAAAAGCTGATTAGAGATAACATCGGAAAACTGCATGAGATATCCAGGTTCCTCTATGATAAGGAAACGATCACAGGGGATGAGTTCATGGAGATCCTGAATCATCAGACGGAAGAGATCGCCGAAAAGATACCTGAGGGAAAAACCGGAACCGCAGCTGCAAGAGGCGCTGAAAGTACGGTCTCTGTCAGCAGGATGACAGAGGCGTCTCATGACGCGGACGGCAGCGGAAAAAAACCTGAACAGGATGAATCCTATTTTCTGGACGAGGAAGATGAGGACGAAGAGGATATCATCGATGTAGATGTTCCGGCAGGTATTGAAAGTGAATATTCAGACAACTGAGAGTCTGACGGATCAGACTCCGGTCCCGGATAACCGAATCATCTCAGCGGGGTCTTTTCACCCTGAGATAAAAACAAAATATAAACAATTCAGAATTTAACTCCGCACCGGACCATTATTATGATAAAATAAGTTCGGATAGCATTAGTTATCAGTTATTTCTGAAACATATTGACATCAGATATCCCGCTGTCCTGACAGTGGGATATTTGATATTTTAAAGGAATCGTTTCTGTTTTCTTTGAAATAATCCCTCCGGGGGATGAAGAATAATACTCTGAAGGAGGCCATACATGGACAAACTATATGAACTGATGGATTGGGCAGAAATTGAAGCGGTCGTTTATGTGGAGGAGGATCGGCCAAGAGACATACTTAGCGCAAAAGTGACTCCGCATGGGATATTGATTCAGGGATTCTTTCCGGACCAGGAAAAGGTCAGTGTCAGAGTACTGCCGGGAAACAGACTCTATCCGATGGAGAAGGTCGATGAAGAAGGATTTTTCGCGGTTCTCCTGAAAGGCAGAAAAATCCCGAAATACGAATTTGTTCCGGGAGGAAAAAAGGACGGACAGGGATATCTTAATCCGTACGAATATCCATGTCAGATAACAGAGAAAGAAGAAATACGTTTCGGCGCCGGCAAATGGTATGACGCTTATAAAAAACTCGGAGCGCACCCCATGGTGATCGATGACGTCCAGGGAGTTTACTTTGCGGTCTGGGCGCCTAACGCCATGCGCGTATCCGTCGTGGGAGATTTTAACAACTGGGACGGACGCGTTTGCCAGATGAACCGGCTCGACTCAGGAATATTTGAGCTTTTCATACCAAATCTTGAGATCAGGAGCATATATAAATATGAATTGAAGTCAGGCAGCGGGATGGTATATCTGAAGTCAGATCCTTACGCCAACGCATTTGAGGAGCAGCCGGGGGATGCTTCGGTGATCGTGGAGACGGACAGCTACCACTGGAGAGATTCTGAGTGGAGAGAAAAAAATAACGCCTCATCCCCTGAGGGAAATCCAATGGCTGTATATCAGTGCAGCCTTAAGGAATGGGCTGAGAGGACCGGAGACGGGGATAACTGCAGCTACGCCGACATTGCGAAAGCACTTGCCGAATATGTGAAATCCATGGGATACACCCATGTAGAGCTTACGCCCGTGACTGAATACCCAGAGGACAGGAGTCAGGGATATGAGGTGAGCGGATATTTTGCCCCCACATCCCGCTACGGATATCCGAAGGAGTTCATGTATATGGTGGATCACCTTCACAGAAGCGGTATCGGTGTTATCATAGATTTTGTGGCTTCCTATTTTGCGTCGGGTTATTCGCTGCTGGCGGAATATGACGGCACGTGCCTGTATGAGCACCTGGATCCCAGAAAAGGAATTCACCCTGCGTACGCCACACATATTTTCAATTACGGACGACCCGAAGTGGTTTCCTTCCTGCTGTCGGCGATCCGTTTCTGGGGAGAAAAATATCACGTGGACGGCGTAAAGATCACTGATCTTGCAACCATGCTGTACCTGGATTATCACCGGGAAGAAGGACAGTGGATCCCGAATATATATGGTTCCAGTGAAAACCTTGAAGCACTGGATTTTGTCAGACAGATGAATTCCATCCTTCACAGGGATACAAATATGTTTACCGTGGCGGAGGAAATGGCGGGAGGCTGGAATGTGACAGGATCTGCAGAGGATGACGGACTTGGTTTTGATCTCAAGTGGAATCATGACTGGTCCGCGGATTTCATGAATTATATGCGGCTGGATCCGGTATACAGGGGGATGCATCAGGATGAGCTAACGCTCAGTACGGTAAACGCGTTCTGTGAAAAGTACATGATCGGATTCGGTAAAGATGATGTGACAGGTCCGTCCGGACCGCTGGAGGAACAGATGCCGGGAGCGGGTCCTGATGCTGATGAAGAAGAGAACGGAAAAGCAAAAGCAGCGAATATGAGGCTTGCCTATGGCTATATGATGCTTCATCCCGGAAAGAAGCTTTTGTACAGCAGCAATTGGCAGGATGGCACTGAAGCTGTGATCATGAGGGAATATATCAGAGATCTTCTGCAGATCTATAAGAACAAGCCTGCCCTGTATCTCATGGATACAAAGGGAGAGAGCTTTGAATGGATCAGTAATCTGGACGCGGAGAGAAATCTGCTCGTGTTCCTTAGAAAAACGGACAGGAAAGAGGATATGATCCTGGCAGTCTGCAACTTCTCCAACGTGGCTTACGAAGGAGTCAGAGTGGGAGTTCCCTGTGCAGGAAAATACAAAGAAATCCTGAACAGCGACGCGAAAAAATACGGCGGCAGCGGAGTCGTTAATCCGAGGGTAAAAATCAGCAGAAAGCTTGAGGCGGACGAACGTCCCGACTCTATTATAGTAAATATACCGCCGCTTGGAATTTCAGTATTTCACGTACCGGAAGAAAAGCCAAGGACCACGAACAGAGACGTCCTTGCGGCCAGAGCCGGAAAAAAAGTTTCAGGCCCGGAAACTGCTGATGTGAAAGCAGATACTTCTCCTTCTGAACAGATAAAGGAAACCGAAAACAAAGAACCAAAGAAGAAAGCCAAAGGGTCAAAGTCCGGGGGAAGAACAGCAGGAACAGCATCCGTCCGCAAAGCAGTCGGAAACGCAGCCGGCGGCATCAGAGATAAAGCGGCGGAAGCGGCAGCGGACATCGGAGGAAAAGCGGCAGG
>OCVV011322534.1_pt1 | contig 11512 bp, 10 predicted proteins | sample 1539721 | NCBI WGS metagenome assembly OCVV01 (sample SAMN02144230, study PRJEB22623) | gut metagenome | biome: sheep rumen | host: Ovis aries | place: New Zealand | reverse complement strand
CCCCGTCTTCACGAGTCCCCTTTCCATTGGCTTCAACGTAATCGGTCCCTCGGGCAAATAAGCCCTCAAATCCATCCCCGCCGACTGCGCCGTCTCGTACTTCGGCAGCGCATGGTGGCTGCGGTTGATTATCTTTATCTGCATAGTGTTGTCTTTTTTGTCAAGTTGGATAACGGCAAAAATGCTCATTTATTGTGCCTCGCGACGCGATAATGGCGCGGTGGCAGGTCCGGGGATGGTCCGGGGCAGGTCCGCGGGTGGTCCGCGGATGGTCCGACCGGGGGCGGAGGAAGGGCGGGCGAGGGGCGGGGATGAAACGGCGCTGGTGGCGGGGGGACTGCGCGAAGGGGGCGGGCGGACAGTTGCGGACGGGAGCGGACAGTTGCGGACTTGAGCGCGCTGTTTTGGCCCATTGGCCGAAAAGGGCTTATTTTATAGGGCGGTAGTAACCAATAAAATTTTCAGACTATGGCAAGATGCAACGATGGTTTTCTGGGTATGTTTTCCGGCCGGCTGGGTCCGGCGGTGGGCTATGTGTGCGGCGGGCGGCAGCTGGTGCGGAGCCTGCCGACGGCGGTGCACAATCCGCGCACGGCGCGTCAGCAGGCGGGCCGTGCGGTGTTCGGGGCGCTGTCGGCGTTGTCGACGGCGCTGGGGTCGGTGGTGGGCATGGGCCTCGGCCGCCGTGCGGCGGCCGAGGCCCTGAGCGCCCGCAATCTGTTCATCCGCCTCAACCGGCCCTGCGCCACGGCGACGGCCGCGGGGGTGGCGGTGGACTACGGGGCGCTGCGGCTGGCCGCGGGCGACCTGGCGGCGCCGCTCTTCGGGACGCCGGTGCGCACGGGGGCGGCGGCCCTGGAGGCACCGTTCGCGTGCGGCGAGGGGCCGGCGGGCGACTATGTGTACCTCTACGCCTACTCCCCCTCGGCGGGGCGGGGCGCGCTCTCGCTGCCGGCGGCGGTGGGCAGCGGCACGGTGCACCTCGACCTGCCCGCGGCCCTGGCCGACGGGGCGCTGGAGGTGTACGGTTTCGGCTGGAACCGGCGGGGCGAGGCGTCGCCGAGCCGCTGGCTCGGACGCGTGCCGGCGCCGGCGTCAGAACTGGAAGTAGATGAAGGGCTGCAGGTCGGCCGTGATGAACTGGTAGAGCACGAAGACGGCGGCGACGACGATCAGGCCCATGACTCCGAGGGGCAGTCGGGCGAAGGCGAGGCGGTAGCGCCGCTTGAGGCGGACGGGCAGCCAGTGGACCACCATGCCGAGGGCGAAGAGCAGGAAGGGGGCCCAGTAGTGGCCCACGATGTCGGGTATCTGCGCCAGGTTCCAGTGGGAGCCGATCTGGGCCACCATCTGGCTGGCGGTGCGCCAGGCCACCTCGTTGGCCTCGGCGGGGTCGAGGTTGGATCCGGAGCGGAAGAAGAGTCGCGTGAAGGAGATGAAGACGAAGGTGAGGCCGGTGTTCCAGACGGTGGAGAGGGGCGAGCGGCGGGTGTCGGGGCTGGCGGGGTCGGCGCCGGGCGCGGGGCGGCGGGTGGTGAGGTAGACGAGGCAGTAGCCCGCCAGGCTGACGAGGGCGATGAACTGCAGCATGTTGAGCAGCGGCGACTGGAGGGTGTGGCGGAGGACGGTGAGAGCCATGGCCAGGGCGCCGAGGACGCCGAGGCGCGTCTCCCAGCGGTGGCGGCGCCACCACTTGTAGACCAGGATGCCGATGCCGTTGAGGCCGCCCCAGGTGATGAAGTTGAACGAGGCGCCGTGCCAGAGGCCCCCGAGGAGCATGGTGTCAAGGTTGTTGATGTTGGTGCCCATGTCGTGGCGATGGTCCTTGTCGAGGAGCCAGCGGAGGGCGATGGCGGCGGCGACGGCGAGGACGGCGAGGGTGAAGAACGTGTTGTGCAGCCGGAAGGCGGCGATGGCCATCATGGCGCCCAGCAGGAAGAAGCTCATGAAGCCCACCCGGCGGTTGCCGCCGAGGGGGATGTAGAGGTAGTCGCGCAGCCAGTGGGAGAGGGAGATGTGCCAGCGGCGCCAGAAGTCGGTGGGGTTCTGGGCCTTGTAGGGCGAGTTGAAGTTGAGCGGCAGGTAGAAGCCCATGAGCATGGCCACGCCGATGGCGATGTCGGTGTAGCCCGAGAAGTCGGCGTAGACCTGCAGCGAGTAGAGCATCAGGGCGGCGAAGTTCTCGAAGGGGGTATAGAGCGAGGGGTTGTCGAAGATGCGGTCGACGAAGTTGACGGCGAGGTAGTCGCTGAGGATGATCTTCTTGGCCAGGCCGTTGAGGATCCAGAAGAGGGCTACGCCGAACTGGCGCCGGCCGAGGAAGAAGGGCTTGTAGAGCTGCGGCACGAACTGGTCGGCACGCAGGATGGGGCCGGCCACGAGCTGGGGGAAGAAGGAGGTGTAGAAGCCGAAGTCGAGTATGTTGCCCACGTGGGCGATGCGGCGGCGGTAGACGTCGACGATGTAGCTGATGTTCTGGAAGGTGAAGAAGGAGATGCCGACGGGCAGGAGGATCTGGATGGCGATGTGGTGGTCGGTGCCGAAGGTGGCGTTGAAGAGGTCGGTGAAGAAGTAGGCGTACTTGAAGAAACCCAGGACGAGCAGGTTGACGGTGACGCCGGTGGCCATCAGCGCCTTGCGTCGGGCTCCCGCCGCGGGGCGGTCCATGCCGATGCCGAGCAGCCACCCGAGGAGGGTGGAGAAGAGGAGCAGGAGGACGAAGAGGCCGGAGGTCTTGTAGTAGAAGAAGAGGCTGACGGCGAAGAGGTAGGCGTTGCGCGCGGTGAGCCGCCAGGAGCGCCGGGCGACGATGAGGGCGAATCCGGCATAGACCAAGAGGAAGAAGACCCAGAAGTGGATCTGGGTGAAGAGCAGGGGGTGCGAGCTGTCGAAGCTCAGGAGTTGCCGCAGGTAGAGCAGGAGGTCGTGCATCGGGAGGGTGGGGGTGGGCCGGTCCTATCGTGAGGGGTCGGCGCGGTGGGTGTATGTGTTCAACTGCTGGAGGAGGGCGTCGGCCAGGAGGTTGCCGACGAGGCGGTAGCCGGCGGGGGTGAAGTGGACGCGGTCGGTCTGGGCGAGCTTGGCTTGGCGCCAGCGGTCCATGGAGCGCAGGCCGCCCATGATGGCGAACTGGTCCCAGACGGCGCCGTCGACGTCGCGGGCCAGGCGGTAGAAGACCTCGCGGGCCAGGGCGCCGTTGGGGTTGACGGTGTAGCGGCGGCGGCCGGTCTTGCGGAAGGAGTCGTTGTTGGTGATGAAGAGGAAGGCGCAGTCGGGGTTGGCGGCGCGGACCGAGTCGACGAGGGCCAGGTAGTTGCGCCGGAAGAGGGCGGTGTCGAAGTTGGGGCCTGAGGCGTCGTTGATGCCAATGCCGAAGACGACGAGGTCGGGGTGGAGCATGCGGAGGTCGCGCACGAAGTGGCGGCAGCGCAGGTAGTCGGGCAGGGCGGCCCCGTTGACGCCGATGGAGGAGAAGGTGATGCCGGAGCGGCGGTTGTCGAGGTAGATGCCGGTGAGGGTGAACTGCTGGCCGGGCTGGCAGGGGATGACGATGTCGAAGGAGTCGACCGGATGGCTGAGGTTGAAGACGAAGCGGTCGGACTGCCAGGCGACGTAGGAGGGCTGGAGGCTGAGGCCGTCGATGGAGAGGGTGGGGACGACGTCGTCGTTGTCGGACTGGCCGAGGACGACGATGCGGTTGGTGGCGTAGTCGACGCGGGGCTCGTTGAGGATGACCTGGACGGTGGTGAGGGTGTCGGCGGCGGTGACGGCGATGCCGCAGAGGCCGAGGGGGTAGGCATGGTCCTTGGATACGCAGCGGGTGAGGATCATGCGCTCGCGGCAGTGGATGCGGTAGTCGGCGGGGTTGTTGCAGCGGGCGGCGGCGGAGTAGGGGAAGATCATGCCCCGCGGGCCGACGCGGTCGGGGAAGGCCTGGAGGAGACGGCAGCGGACGGTGTTGCTGAGGGAGCCGGCCTGCACGTGCGAGCCGCCGATGTGTACGATGTTGAGGTTGCCGCTGCCGGTCTCGACGATGCGCTGCCACCGCTCGAAGAAGGCCTGCATGGCGGGCGAGGCGCTGTCGTAGTGGATGCGGTTGGAGTCGTAGTGTATGAAGTCGTACTCCTGCCCCCGGGCGGCACCGGCGAGCGACAGCAGCAGGAGGAGGATGAGCGAGGGGTGTTTCATTTCTTGCGTTTTGCGTTTTCCTTTTTGAGTCGCCGCTCGAGACGGTAGAGGGTGTAGCTGTTGTCGAGGGCTTGTGCCAGGCGGTCGCCCATGAGGTCGGCGCCGCGCTGCGAGAAGTGGATGTAGTCCTGTCCGGCAAGGCCCTGGCGGGTCCACTCGGGCATGGTGTTCTGTCCGCCCATGGCGTGGTAGATGCTCCAGAAAGCGGCCCCGTGGGCGGTGGCGGTGGCGGCGAGGCTGTCGATGAGCTGCGGTATGATGGGGTAGGTCTGCAGCTGTCCGCGGAGGCGGGTGCTCATGTCGCTGGGCCCGATGAAGAGCACCTTGGCCGACGGGCAGCAGCGGCGCACGTGGTCGATCTGGCGGCCGAGGCTCTGGCAGTAGGTGCTGATCTGCTTGGAGGTTTTGAGGTAGGGGACGGAGTTGCCGCCGAACTGGAGGATGATCAGGCCGATGTCCATCTGGGCGTAGGCGGGGCTGAGCATGTTGGCCGGGACGAGGGTGAACTGCTGGCCGGAGCAGCCGCGCATGGGGATGTTGTCGACGGCCAGGCCCGGACCGTCGTCGACGAGGATGCCGTAGAGGTCGGCATTGCCGCGGACATTGAGCCGCAGGTTGTTGGACGACGAGTCGAGCACCCAGACGAGGCTGCCGATGCCGCTGGTGTCGGCCGTGCGGCTGAGGGTGACTTTGTGCTGGCGGTCGGTGAGGTCGGTGCTGAGGCGGTGGCCGCGGTTGTTGAAGAGGAGGGTGACGCGCGAGAAGCGCTTGGCCCGGTTGTCGACGCTCTTGCTCTTGGAGGCCCGGAGGCTGACGGAGGCGCTGCCGTCGGCCATGCGGAAACACTGCATCATGGGGCCGTAGTTGCCGCGGCTGCGGACGACGGTGCTGTCGCCGAAGGAGGAGAGATGGGTGAGGGTACCGGTGGCGCCCTGCGAGACGGTCAGCGAGGGAGTGATGGTGCGGAAGGGCAGCATGCCGGGGCCACCGCCGCCGAAACGCTGCTGGAGGTGGCTTCGCAGGCGGGAACTGATGTGGTCCATCTCGATCTGCGAGTCGCCGTAGTGGAGGATGCGGAGGGTGCGGCCGTCGCGGCGGGCCCGCTCGGCGCGGTGCCAGAAGGCGTCGAGGTAGTGCGGATCGGGCTGCCAGAAGCGCAGGTTTCCGTCGGCCACCAGGCGGCGGTAGTAGTTGACCGAGTCGCGCAGTTGCAGCATCTCGGGGGCTTCGGCCGGGGTGGTGTCGATGGGAGTGTGCTCGGTGCGGTGGGCCAGTGTGTGCAGCGAGGCGAAGCCTAGGTGGCGGTTGGCGATGTCGATGCCGTCGGCCGGGAAGACAGCGCCCAGGGAGGCGAGGGCCGCGATGACGCAGGCCATGAAGAGGAGTATCCGCCGGGGCTTCATTGACCTTTCTCGAGTTTCTCGATGCGTTGGGCCAGGCGCTCGATGTTGCGTACCAGCACTTCGACTTTGCGGCGTTTGGTGGCCTCCATGGCGGGGCTTCCGAAGATGCTTTGGTTGGCGGGGACGGAGTGGGTCACGCCGCTTTGGGCGCCGATGGTGACGTGGTCGCCGACGGTGATATGGCCCACAAGGCCGGCCTGGCCGGCGATGATGCACTGCTCGCCGACGTGGCAGCTGCCGGCAATTCCCACCTGCGAGGCCATGGCGGTGTTGCGTCCGATGACAACGTTGTGGGCCACCTGGCAGAGGTTGTCGATCTTCACCCCCTGGTGGAGGATGGTGCTGCCGATGGAGGCCCGGTCGATGGTGGTGTTGGCGCCCACCTCGACGTTGTCCTCAAGGATGACGTTGCCGATCTGGTCGATCTTGTCCCACGAGCCATCGTCCTTCGGGGCAAAGCCGAAACCGTCGCTACCGATGACGGCACCGGCGTGGATGGTGCAGTGGCGCCCAATCTCAACTCCCTCGTATATCTTGGCGCCGGCGTAGATGATGGTGCCCTCGCCGATGGTGACGTTGTCGCCGATGGTGACGTTGGGGTAGATCATCACGTCATTGCCGATGCGGCAGTGCCGTCCCACGACGGCGTAGGGGCCCATGTAGATGTGGCGTCCGATCTTGCTGCCACGTCCCACATGGCTGCGCCAGGAGCGTCCACGGGGGGGCTTGGTGCGCTCGTTGAAGGCATGTAGCAGGGCGGCTACGGCAAGGTAGGGGTTGTCTACCCGGATGAGGGTGGAACTGACGGGGTGTTCGGGCACAAAGTCGCGTCGCACGATGACGATGGAGGCTTGCTGCTCGTAGATGTAATGGGTGTACTTGAGGTTGCCGAGGAAGGTGATACCCCCTTCGCAGCCCTCTTCGATCTTGCAGGGTTTCCAGACGCGGGTGTTTTCGTCGCCCTCGACGGTGCCGTGCACTAGCCGTGCCAATTCTTTGGCTGTGTATTGCATGTGTTAGTTGTCGTTAAATTCTATTACTCCGCGCTGCCGTGTGATGCGCAGGTTGGCCATTTGCTCGTCGCTGACGAAGCCGTCGCCATATGTGACGCGTTTGCCGTTGACGGCGCGGACGGGGTGGTTGGAGAAGATGACGTCTTCGTCGTCGCGCCAGATGAGGTCCTCCATGTAGACGGTGTCACCGTTGCTGTAGTCGATGACGACCACACTGTCGCTGGCCTTCATGATGTTGCGGTCGTCGTAGGAGACAGCCCTTTGGGCGTGGATGGTGGTCTTCAGGAGTTTCCCTTCGTCGTAGAAGCGCAGGTCGACCCCTTGGGGATAGACTGTGCGGGCCGACGGGGTGCTGTAGCGGACGATGCGAGGGGCGTCGATCTCAACCTGCAGGCGTGCCTGTTCGCTGCGGCGGATATGAGCATTGTTGATCTCCTGATCGGGCAGGTTGATCTGCCGTTGGAAGCGTTCGATGTCCTTCATGTCGCCCGAGCAGGAGAGGTAAAACACGCATAGAAGCATGGGACTCCATGCTTCTATGCGCCGTTTTATGAGGTGAGGGATCAACTTATTGGCGGGTTCTGACAGTAGTGCTCACACCGATCCATCCAGGCACCGTGAAGCGGGCGCCGTTCTGCAGGCCGGCCATGAAGGCGTCGGTCTGTTTGGGGAAGTGGGCGGCGTAGGTGCTGATGAGCTTGTTGCACTGCTCGATGTTCTCCTCGGTGGGCTCCACACTCTTGGCCTTGTTGAGGGCGTCGACGGCGGCCCAGTAGGCGCTGCGGCCGTTGACGTTGTCTTCCGAAGCCGAGCCAGTGCTCGAGCCGTAGAGGATGGCGATGCGCATGTAGGGCTCGCCCTTGGTGGCATCGGCGGCAGCGGCGTTGTTGTAGGCCGTGCGGGCGGCACTGTAGCTCTTCTGGCCGGCGTAGGCGTGGCCCAGGTAGAGGTAGGCGGTGTACTTGTCCTTGCCCTCGACGCCCTTGGTGGCGTCGGTCAGGTACTTGACGGCGTCGCCGTACTGCTCTTTCGAGAGGCACATCATACCCATGCGCATGGCGGTGGCAGGCGTGGGCTCCAGGCGGTAGAGGTTCTCGGTGGCCTGGAAGAAGAGGGGCTCGCTGGTGCAGCGCTTGCGGGTCATGATGCCGGTGATCTTCTTCAGCAGTTCGACGTTCTCGGGATCGGCCTCGAACTTCTTGCCGTAGATCTCGACCAGCTGGTCGCAGCTGGCGTAGGGCGAGAAGGCGGCCTCGACGTCGGCGATGTAGCCGCGGATCTCGGCGGCCTTGACGCTGTCGGCGGCGTTCTTCTGCAGCTCGTCGTCGAGCATGTCGCTCGCGATGTCGTAGTTGTCGACCACCAGGGTGGGCTCGGCGAAGCCGGCGCGCACATAGTTGATGGTGGCTTCCATGTACTTGACCAGGTAGCCGGCCTCCAGGCTGCCCTCGGCGTGGACGGCGTCGCTGTAGAGCTTATAGTAGCGCTCCAGCGCCTCGGCGCCGAGCAGCTGCTCCAGTTCCATGGCCTTCATGGCCGTCACCTTGCCCACCTCTCCAAAGGTAGCCATGCGGGTGTCGTAGAGGGCCATCAGTTCCTCGATCAGCTCAGCCTTCTCCTCGGCGGTGGCGGCAGCCTTGATCTTAGCCTCCATGATGTTCACACCGCGGGTGTAGATGTTCTTGCCGTTGCCGGGGCACTTCTGCACGATGGTCCTCCAGTAGGGGTAGGCTTCGAGCAGGTAGCGCTCGTCGTTCGAGGCGGTGTACTGTTTCCAGTTGTCCTGATAGAGGGCCACGGGTTCGCGCATGGCCTCCTGCAGCTCCTCGGGGCACCCTTTGATGTGCTGGGCCGCTGCCGGCATGGCCGTGGCCGCGAGGAGGATTCCGATCGTCAGTGTTCTGATGCTTTTCATTGTTATGCTGTTTTTTGTTTATTCCTTTTCTGTTTTTAGTACCCCCAGGGGGGCTTTTCTTGCGGCTAGTTGTATTTGCGTTTGAAGAACCAGCGCTCGCAACTGCTGACGGCGATGCCGAAGGTGAGCGTGTTGCGCTGCAGCACGTCGGTCGAGCCCAGGCTGGTGTAGCTGGCGCTGAGGGTCAGGAGCGAACGGCCTTTGCGCATCGGCATGGTCAGTCCGGCGCCGATGCCCCACTCGTCGAGGCGCAGCTCTTCGCCGCCCAGGGCCAGGCGCATGGCGCCGTGGGCCAGGTGACCGCCGATGCTCCAGCTGATGCGGCCCCAGTAGTTGCTGGCGTCCATGTTGCCCATGCGCTCCAGCGCCACGGCGTAGTTGCCGAAGGTGCCGTAGCGCAGCGCGCTGTTGCCGAAGATCGAGGGCTCCTGCCGCTCGGTGTACTTCATGCCCTGCCAGGCCGACCAGGTGGCGTCGGCGGCCAGGCGCCACCGCTTGTCCATCTCCAGGCTCAGGCCCACGCCCACCGTCTGCGGCTGCTCCAGGCGGCTCTCAAAGTCGGGATCGGCCCCGCGGGCCGGGAAGATGGTGTCCACCAGCGACTCGTCGCTCAGGTGGTAGGTGTAGATTAGCGCCTTGTCTTTCACGTCCATGTCCAGGTAGGGCTTGTAGACCACGCCCAGCCCCAGCGTCAGGCGCTCGCCCAGCGGCTGCCGCAACTGCAGGCCCAGGTCGAAGGTCAGGTTGCGCAGCAGCGTCTGCTTGTAGCGTCGGCTGTCCATGTAGTAGGTGGTGTCGTTGCCCTGGAAGTGGTACGAGATGGCCCGTTCCACCTTGCCGGTGAGGTAGCTCACGTTGAAGCCCACCTGCAGGCTGGGCCCTTTGCCCTTGCCTTGCAGGATGTTGAAGGCCGAGCCGAGGAAGACCTGGTTCACACCGCCGGTGCCGTCGTAGATGGTCTTCACGGTGTCGTAGGTGGCATGCGGCCGGAGCGACACCGACTCGTAGTCCATCGTGCTGTAGGGCATCAGGCCGCCCGCCAGCTTCCACCAGCGCGTTACCGGCATGGCCACCAGCAGGTAGCCCAGGTTGCCGTCCGAGTCGAACATCTTGTCGCTGCGGTCGCGCAGGGTGCTCAGCTGCACGTTGACCCCCATGTCGAACACGAAGCTCTCGCGCTCGATGGCGCCGTAGGAGGCGGGGTTGAAGGGGTTGACGTAGTTGTTGCCGGCCTGTGTGTAGACCACGCCGCCCATGCGCGTGGCCATCGGCAGGTTGAACGGCTGCTCGCTGCTGCCGATGCCGAACTGCGAGAAGGGCATGTTGAAGGCGTTTTGCGCCTCGGCCTTGCCCATCAGTCCGATCAGCCCGATCAGCCCTATAAGTCCAATTCTTAATGTCTTATGTCTCATTGTATATCAGTATCTTGTTAAGTCCAATCAGTGTCAGCTTCGGTTGCAGCTCCCAGCCCGTGGCGCCGGCGTCGGTGAGCCGCTGCGCGTCGCCGCCGGTGAGCAGCACGTGCAGCTGCGGGCACCGCTGGCGGTAGAGGGCCACGTAGCCCGCCAGGGCCAACATGGTGGCGCCCAGCGTCCCGGCCACGATGCACTCCTCGGTCGACCGGCCCGACACGGGGGCTTTCTGCACCCCGTCGATACTCACTAACGGCAATCGGGCCGTAAAAGTATGCAGCGCCTGCAAATTCATCTGCAGCCCCGGCAGGATGGCCCCGCCGCGGTAGACGCCGTCGGCGCCCACGAAGTCCACCGTGATGCAGGTGCCGGCGTCCACCACCAGGCAGTCCTCGCCCGGGTGCAGCGCCCAGGCGCCACAGGCCGCCGCCACGCGGTCGGCGCCCAGCGTCTGGGGCGTGCGGTAGTCGAGCCGGATGGGCAGCGGCGTGTCGGCGCCCAGCCGCGGCAGCTCTGCCAGCGCCTCCGGCACCTCGCCGCTGGCGCACACCAGCGCACGGTCGCCAGCCGACAGGGCTTGCGGCAGGCCGATCCCGTGGCCCGTCAGCGTGTCGCCGTCGAACGAGGCCCACTTCACAGCCGTATTCCCGATATCGATTGCCAGATTCATCCCCCTTAAACTTTAAAACTTTAAAACCCTAAACTTTAAACTTTAAACCTTAAACCTTAAACCTTACCATGCGCATTGCCCTTGCTGTTGTAGAGGTTCATCGTGCGGTCGATGCCCTGCGTGGCGAAGCATCGCACCGCCTCGACGGCCGTGGCCACGGCCTGCTCCATGGCGGCCGCCTCGTCGGCGTCGAAACCGCCGAGCACATAGTCCACCTGGTGCCCGCGGCTGAAGTGGGCGCCCACGCCCATCCGCAGCCGGTTGTAGGCCTGCGTGCCGAGGGCCGCCTCGATGTCCTTCAGGCCGTTGTGGCCGCCCGAAGCGCCCTGCTTCTTGATGCGGATGATGCCCGGGTCCAGCGCCAGGTCGTCGACCACCACCAGCAGGTTCTCCATGTCGATCCGCTCGGCCTGCAGCCAGTACTTCACCGCCTTGCCGCTGAGGTTCATGTAGGTGGTGGGCTTCACCAGCACCAGTGTGCGTCCCTTATAGCGCACCTCCGTCCGGTAGGCGTGGCGCTCCAGGCTCCAGCGCGCCTCGCCCTCGCGGGCCAGCGCGTCGACCACCATGAAGCCCGCGTTGTGGCGCGTGCCTTCGTATTCGGCACCCACATTGCCCAGTCCCACTATCAGATATTTGCTCATCGGGTCTACATTATCATCCACGCAAACCTCTTTCTTCCAGAGGTTTGCTATCCATTTCGGCCATTTCATCGCCAGTCAATTTGGGTGCAAAGATACACAAAAATTCCAATATGGCACGCTTTTTATTCTTATATTTCATATTAACGCTTCCCGACCCGCGTCCGGTCATCCTCGTCTGTCGACCCCTCCGAAACGCCCATGGTTCCTAGGTGGCTCCGTGATGACTCCCTGATGACTCCCTGATGACTCTCTTAAAACCAGGGCAAA
>OCVV011333953.1_pt1 | contig 11518 bp, 10 predicted proteins | sample 1539721 | NCBI WGS metagenome assembly OCVV01 (sample SAMN02144230, study PRJEB22623) | gut metagenome | biome: sheep rumen | host: Ovis aries | place: New Zealand | reverse complement strand
TTCCAAGCCCCATTCATCGGCAAGCAGATTCTTGACGAGAACGGCCAAGTGGTCTCCATCGCCGTGAAGAAGAATGCCGACGCAGCTGCCATGCATGAGGTTGATGCCATCACCGGTGGCACCATGACCTCTAACGGTGTTGACGAAATGCTACGAGTAGACCTGATGCGTTATCAGAAATTCATCGATATCAACCGTGCCGCCCTTTCCAAAGAGGAAGTGGAAGGCAGTGTAGAAAATGCAATTGAAGAGGAGGTAAGCCATGAGTAAATTTTCTGAAGTATTCACCACTCCGCTGGCCAAGAACAACCCTATCACCGTGCAGGTACTGGGTATCTGTTCCTGCCTGGCTGTTACAGCACAACTGAAGCCCGCAGTGGTGATGGCCATCTCGGTCATCGTCGTGGTGGCCTTGTCCAACCTAATCATCTCTTTGCTCCGCAACACCATCCCACCACGTATCCGAATCATCGTGCAACTGGTGGTGGTGAGTACCCTTGTTATTTTGGTCAACCAAGTGCTGCAGGCTTTCGTCTACGACGTCAGCAAGCAGTTGTCGGTGTACGTAGGACTGATTATCACCAACTGTATCGTCATGGGCCGACTGGAAGCCTTCGCCATGAGCCGTAAACCGCTGGAGTCGGTAATGGACGGCATTGGCAATGGCATGGGCTATGGCATCATTTTGGTCATCCTGGGCTTCTTCCGCGAGCTCTTCGGCAGCGGTACCCTGTGGGGTTTCCCCATCATGGAAAAGCTCGGGCTGTACAACATTGGCTATGAGAACAACGGATTGGTCATCATGGCCCCTATGGCCCTAATACTAGTAGGCGTTATCATCTGGATTCAGCGCACTAAGGACAAAGACCTGCAAGAGAACAATTAAATAGAACACATACCGATTAAAAGAAAACATTATGGAATATATCAATATATTTATCAAGTCGATTTTCATCGACAATATGATTTTCGCCTTCTTCCTCGGCATGTGCTCTTATCTGGCCGTCTCGAAGACCGTGAAAACCTCTGCGGGCTTGGGCATCGCAGTCACCTTCGTGCTGCTGATTACCGTGCCCGTCAACTACCTGCTGAATAAGTATATTCTGCAGCCGGGTGCCATGACTTGGATTAGTCCCAGCATGGCCAACGTAGACCTCTCATTTCTAAGCCTCATCATGTTCATTGCCGTCATTGCTGCCATCGTGCAGATTGTTGAGATGGTGGTGGAGAAATTCTCCCCGGCTTTATACAACTCGCTGGGTATCTTTCTGCCATTGATAGCTGTAAACTGTGCTGTAATGGGAGGTTCGCTCTTCATGCAGCAGCGTGACTACAGCAATGTTGGCGAAGTCATCAGTTTCTCTTTGGGCAGTGGTATTGGTTGGTTTCTTGCCATCGTCGGCATCGCAGCCATCCGAGAGAAACTGCGCTACTCCCACATTCCCCCTGCACTGAAAGGTGTGGGCATCACCTTTATCATCACTGGCCTGATGGGCTTGGCATTCATGAGCTTTATGGGTATCAAACTTTAAACAACGATTAGAAATGACACAAACAATAATAACTGCATTAGTCGTTTTCTTAGTGGTCATCCTAATCCTGGTGGCCCTGCTGTTGTTGCTTCGCGCCAAGCTGATGCCCACAGGCAATGTGACGATTACTATCAACGACGACAAGAAACTGGAAGTGCCTACGGGCAACTCACTCATCTCTACCCTCTCCGAGCAGAAGATATTCCTTCCCAGTGCCTGTGGTGGTAAGGGAAGCTGCGGCCAATGCAAGTGCCGTGTGCTCGAAGGCGGCGGCTCCATCCTCCCCACCGAAGTGGGTTTCTTCACCCGCAAACAGATTCAGGACCACTGGCGTCTAGGTTGCCAAGTGAAGGTGAAAGAGGACATGAAGATTGCCGTACCCTCTTCAATCCTAAGCATTAAGAAGTACGAGTGCACCGTCATCAGCAACCGCAACGTGGCTACCTTTATCAAGGAGTTTAAAGTGCAGCTGCCTGCTGGTGAGCACATGGACTTCGCCCCTGGCTCGTATGCACAGATTGAGATTCCCAAGTTCAGCATCAACTATGCCGACTACGACAAGGAACTCATCACGCCCGAATATCTGCCCGCTTGGGAGAAATTCAAGATGTTCGACCTCAAATGTGTGAACACCGAGCCCACCATCCGCGCCTACTCCATGGCCAACTATCCGGCCGAAGGCGATGTGTTCATGCTCACCGTGCGTATTGCCACGCCCCCGTTCAAACCCGACCGTTCGGGCTTCATGGAGGTGAACCCCGGCATCGCATCTTCCTACATTTTCAGTCTCAAACCTGGCGACAAGGTAATCATGTCGGGTCCCTACGGCGACTTCCACATCAAGGAACATCCTGCCGATATGCCCAACAAGCCCGAGATGATATGGGTTGGCGGTGGCGCCGGTATGGCTCCGCTGCGTGCCCAGATCATGCACATGACCAAGACGCTTCACACTACCGACCGTACAATGCATTACTTCTATGGTGCACGCGCACTGAACGAAGTATTCTATCTGAACGATTTCCTGGGTCTGGAGAAGGAATTCCCCAACTTCAAGTTCCACCTGGCCCTCGACCGTCCCGATCCTGCAGCCGATGCCGCAGGCGTGGCCTACACACCGGGCTTTGTGCATGACGTAATGTACAACACCTATTTGAAAGACCATCCTGCACCTGAAGACATCGAATACTATATGTGCGGTCCTGGCCCAATGAGTGCCGCAGTAGTAAAGATGCTGGACAACCTTGGCGTACCGTCCGAAATGATAGCATACGACGATTTCGGCGGCGGCGGGAAGAAATAGCAGCCAAATGATAGGGTTTTAGGGTCGTTTATTTCCGACCCTAAACCCTATTCTAATTCTTACAGACAAGATAGTTAAAAGAAAAAATAATCCTAAACAACTAAATAGATGAATTTACCACAAATCCATTCCATTACCAAGAAGATCCTGGTAGCTCTGATAGCTGCCTTCTTAATGATCTTCCTGTTGTTCCATGCCTGCGCCAACCTCTGCATCTTGCGCAACGACGACGGTGCCTGGTACAACGCATTCTGCCACTTTATGGGTACGAATATCTTTGTTAAAGTATTCGAGATTATCCTGATGGCATGCTTCTTGCTTCACATGTGCCTCACACTCTGGTTAGTAATTACCAACCGTCAAGCCCGTGGCACCGAACGCTATCATCAGCGCAGCAAGACCAAGACCCACCCCTATTCTAAACTTATGCCTTGGACCGGTGTGCTCATCCTGCTTCTGCTGTTCGTTCATTTTCATGATTTCTACTTCGTGAAAATGGGCTGGGTTCCTGGCAACTATATGGTACAGACCAAAGAACTTTTCACTAAGCCCGAGCTGAACCAAATGGTACAGGTGTGCCAGCAGTATAACATGACTCCCCAAGACTATATCGCCGCCAACGACCAACAGTTGGAACAGGTGAAGAGCCAAGGACAGATCGGCGAACAAGAGCTGGCCGAAATCAACGAACAACTCGACAAATTGCGTGAACTGGTACCCGTTGCCGACGTCGTCATCAACGCCCAAGCCGACAAAAAACTTTCCGAAGACGGCCAGTACATCAACCAACTCTCCTATGAAGAGCGCAATGCCATCAATGCCGTTTACGGCAAAGGCACAGCCGAGCCCGACTTCTACCACATGGCACGAGTGAAATATACCAAATTGTACATTGTGCTGATTTACCTCCTGTTCTTCGCTGTTGTTGGTTTACATCTCCGCCACGGTTTTTCCAGTGTATTCCAAACCTTGGGTCTGAACAACTATAAATACAACAAAGCCATAGAAATCATCGGCATCATCTATATATGGGCCGTGTGCTGCATCTTCTCTCTGGTTATTCTTGGTGTTTTTATTCCCTCCCTTTTCTAGACCCTAAGCACTACCTCTCTATAAACTAATATCAAAATAAAAAATATGAATCTCGATTCCAAAATACCCGAAGGTCCTCTTGCTGAAAAATGGACCAATTATAAAGCCCACCAGAAACTGGTGAACCCTGCCAACAAACGTAAGATCAACATCATCGTTGTCGGTACCGGACTCGCCGGTGCATCTGCAGCCGCCTCCCTAGGTGCCTTGGGTTTCAAAGTAGATATCTTTTGCATTCAAGATTCGCCCCGTCGCGCACACTCCATAGCTGCCCAGGGCGGTATCAACGCAGCCAAAAACTACCAGAATGATGGTGATTCCATCTATCGCCTTTTCTACGATACCATCAAAGGTGGCGACTACCGTGCCCGCGAAGCCAACGTCTACCGTCTGGCAGAAGTGAGCAACAACATCATCGACCAATGCGTGGCTCAAGGCGTTCCCTTTGCCCGTGATTATGGCGGAACACTCGACAACCGTTCCTTCGGAGGTGCACAGGTCAGCCGAACCTTCTACGCCCGCGGTCAAACCGGCCAGCAGTTGCTTCTCGGTGCCTACGGCGCCCTCAGCCGCGAGATAGCACGTGGCACTGTCACCCTCCACGAGCGTCACGAGATGATGGACCTCGTTGTGGTCGACGGTCGCGCCCGCGGTATCATCACCCGCAACCTTGTCAATGGCGAAATTGAGCGTTTTGCAGCCCATGCTGTGGTTTTGGCCACTGGTGGCTATGGCAACATCTACTACCTCAGCACCAATGCCATGAACAGCAATGGCTCTGCTGCTTGGCAATGCCACAAGAAAGGTGCCCTCTTTGCCAATCCCTGCTACGTGCAGATTCACCCCACTTGCATCCCCGTCCATGGCGACTACCAGTCCAAACTGACCCTGATGAGCGAGTCGCTCCGTAACGACGGCCGCATCTGGGTGCCCAAGAAGAAGGAAGATGCCGAGGCCATCCGTGCCAAGAAAAAGAAACCTACCGACATCCCCGAAGAGGATCGTGACTACTATCTGGAGCGCCGTTACCCCGCCTTCGGCAACCTCGTGCCTCGTGACGTGGCCAGCCGTGCTGCCAAAGAGCGTTGCGATGCAGGTTACGGTGTTGGTACGGGTCTGGCCGTGTATCTGGACTTTGCCGATGCCATCCAGCGTCTGGGCCGCGATGTGGTGGAACAGCGTTATGGCAACCTATTCCAGATGTATCAAAAGATTACCGACGACAATCCCTACGAGACCCCGATGATGATCTATCCTGCCATCCACTACACCATGGGTGGTATCTGGGTCGACTACGAACTGCAAACCACTATTCCAGGTCTGTTTGCTGCAGGTGAGGCCAACTTCAGCGACCATGGTGCCAACCGTCTGGGAGCTTCTGCTCTGATGCAGGGCTTGGCCGATGGTTACTTCGTGCTGCCCTATACCATGCAGAACTACCTGAGCGACCAGATTTACGTTGGCAAAATCAGTGCCGATACACCTGAGTTCGACAAAGCCGAACAGGATGTGCGTGACCGTATCAACAAACTCTTCGAAGTGGGACAGAAAGCAGCAGCCGGTACTACCAAGACCGTTGACCACTTCCAGAAAGCCCTCGGACACATCATGTGGGAGTATGTGGGCATGGCACGTAACACGGAGAGCCTGACTACCGCCAAGAAACTGGTGTGCGAACTGGAAGAAGAATTCTGGAAAGAGGTATCCATCCCCGGCAAGAACGAGGAGATGAACCCCGAACTGGAGAAGGGTCTTCGTACAGCCGACAACTTCGAACTGGCACGCCTGATGATTCAGGATGCCCTCCATCGCGAAGAGAGCTGCGGCGGCCACTTCCGCACCGAACATCAAACCGAAGACGGCGAGACCCAGCGCGACGACGAGCACTTCATGTATGTGGGTGCTTGGGAGTATCAGGGACACGACGTGGACGAGGTGATGAGCAAGGAAGACCTCCACTACGAATACATCCAGATTGCAAAACGTAATTACAAATAGCATGTAGTTCGTGTTAAATCACTTTTAAACATCAAAAAAATACCGAAAAATGAATTTCACACTACATATATGGCGTCAGGAGAATGCCCGTGCCAAGGGCCATTTCGAGACCTACAAGGTCGAAAATATCTCCTCCGAGTGCTCCTTTTTGGAGATGCTCGACATCCTGAACGAAAGTTTGCTCAACGACCACATTGCCCACCCCGTCTGTTTCGACAATGACTGCCGCGAGGGCATCTGCGGCATGTGTGGCCTCTACATCAACGGCCGTCCCCACGGCAACGACGACGGTGTCACCACTTGCCAGCTTCACATGCGCAAGTTCAATGACGGCGACGACATTTGGATTGAGCCTTGGCGAGCCAAACCTTTCCCCGTCATCCGCGACCTCGTGGTCGACCGCACCGCCTTTGACAAAATCATCCAAAGCGGCGGCTACATCAGCACCACCACCGGTGGCGTGCCCGATGCCAACAGCATCCTCATTCCCAAACACAAAGCCGACATGGCCATGGATGCCGCTGCCTGCATCGGCTGCGGAGCCTGCGTGGCGGCCTGCAAAAACGCCAGTGCCATGCTGTTCGTAAGTGCCAAGGTGAGCCACCTCGCACTCCTGCCTCAGGGCCAGATTGAAGCTGCCGACCGCGTACGTAAGATGGTCTGCAAGATGGACGAACTCGGTTTTGGTGCCTGCACCAACACCTACGCCTGCGAGGCCGAGTGCCCCAAGCAAATCAAACGTCAGAACATTGCTCGCCTCAACCGCCAGTGGATTGGCTCCGGCTTTGGCCGCGACCGCAAGAAAGACTGAACAGTCTTCTACTAATCGAAATAAAAAACAAAAGGGTCTCACAAAAGAGGTGGGACCCTTTGTTTTTGTTATATCAGATATTTTTTGTATTTTTGCAAATGCAAAGTGGACAGATTTGTAATGATTGCAACCACTGAAAAATAATGCTAAATACATGATTTTCAAAACTTCAATCACACTCTTCACCCTCTTTGCTTTTTTATGTTCGGTGGGTACAAACCACCAGTATTACTAATAAACATCAAAAAAGTAAAAGTACTATGAGCTATTTTTTTACATCGGAATCGGTCTCTGAAGGCCATCCCGACAAAATTGCAGACCAAATCTCTGACGCACTACTCGACGAGTTCCTGCGCCGTGACCCAGAAAGCCACGTGGCTTGCGAAACAATGGTCACTACAGGTCTAGTAGTCCTTAGTGGCGAAGTCACCTGCAATGGTTATGTCGAAATAACCGACACCGTGCGAGATGTCATCCGCGACATTGGCTATACCAAGGGAGAATATAAGTTTGAGGCAGACTCCTGCGGAGTCCTCTCCACCATCCACGGACAAAGCTGCGACATCAACCGTGGGGTTGTGCGTGCCAAAGCCGAAGAGCAAGGAGCCGGCGACCAAGGTATGATGTTCGGCTATGCCGTCAACGAAACACCTGAGTTTATGCCCCTGCCCATCACCCTAGCGCATATCTTTTTGCAGGAACTGACCAAGATACGCAAAGAAGGGCGCCTGATGAAATATCTACGCCCCGATGCCAAGAGCCAGATAACCATCGAATACAGCGACGAAGGAAAACCCATGCGCGTTGCCGCCATTGTCATCTCTACTCAGCACGACGACTTCGACGAGGAGGAAAAGATGCTGGCCAAAATCAAACAGGATGTCCGCCGGATACTCATTCCGAGAGTAATGAACCGTCTCAGCGAGGCCAATCGAGACCTCTTCTCGGGTCGTGACTATAAACTCTATGTCAATCCTACCGGCAAGTTTGTCATCGGTGGTCCCAACGGCGACACAGGCCTCACAGGTCGCAAAATCATTGTAGACACTTACGGTGGGCGTGGAGCCCACGGTGGCGGTGCCTTCTCAGGCAAAGACCCCTCCAAAGTCGACCGCTCAGCTGCCTATGCCACACGACACATTGCCAAAAACATGGTGGCCGCAGGACTCTGCGACGAGGCTCTGGTTCAGGTGGCCTACGCCATCGGCATGGCCGAACCCGTCGGTTTCTACATCAACACTTATGGTACCAGTCATGTCAACATGACAGATGGCGAGATAGCTCAAAAAATCAGTTCGCTCTTCGACATGAGGCCCTATGCCATCATAGAACGTTTTGGTCTCAAAAACCCCATCTACCGCCCCACCGCAGCATACGGACACATAGGGCGTGACCCCTATCGGGACGTGGTGACCCTCTACGATCCACAAGGAAACGAATACCAACAGGAGGTGCAATTCTTCGGTTGGGAATTGCTGGACATGGTCGAACCCATCAAGAAAGCCTTCGGCCTATAATCATCACATCTCTAGAGTCAACTTATTCAAAACGAAAACATAAAAATGAAAAAGACCGCCCTACTCTTGGCTGCCGCCGCACTGCTTGTCGTCGGATGCCAATGCAAACAAGAACCCACAGCCACCACGGCCGAAACCGTCATGGCCAACATCCTGCAGCGAAAAAGCGTCAGGTCCTATACAGCCGACACCATTCCATCCCAAGTGATGGAAAACCTGTTGCGGGCTGCCATGGCAGCTCCTTCGGGCCGCAATCTACAGCCTTGGAGTTTTATCGTTCTGACAGACAAGAGTCACTACGACAGCATTTTCGCCGGCAACTTCAACCTTCCTATGTTCAAGGCATCTGCCGCCATAGTGGTTGTCTGCGCCGACACCATGGCCATGATGTCACCACACGACAACCGCGATGCAGCTCCTTCTCTTCAACCCAACTACCTGTGGCGCGACGATATGGGAGCCGTAACTGAGAACCTGCTGCTTGCAGCCGAAGCCCACGGTCTTGGTGCCTGCTGGACGGCTTGTTACCCCTACCCCGACCGGATGGAGCCTGTCAGAAACAGCTTGGAAATACCTGCCACTGTGGTACCCTACTGTGTCGTCCCGATTGGCTATCCCGCTGGCGACAATCAGCCTAAAGACAAATGGGACCCCAACCGCATCCACTACAACCGTTGGTAAAAACATTGCTCACCCACAAATCGCTTGGCAGCCATACACATCGGAAGCCAAGCGTTTTTTCTTTACGAGCTATAAAGCTACCCATTCGTGTCACTAACCCAACGAAGTCCACTTGCCTCGGAGCGTATTGGTTGGGGTTATATCGGAAAGATGGTGCAGGAACTGGCTACGTGGAATGGGACGCGCTCCAAAAGAAGCCAGATGCGGAGTCTCCTGCTGTGCATCGATTAAACGGAAATGGTGTGTCTGGCAAAACTCGACCAACCGCACAAAGGCCACTTTAGAGGCATCGGTCATGGTATGGAACATACTCTCGCCAAAAAAGAAGGGACCGAGGCTGACACCATAGAGTCCTCCCACCAACTCACCCCTATAGTAAGTCTCGAAAGAATGGGCAAAACCCAATTCGTGCAACTTCACATACGCTTGCACCATCTCCTCGGTAATCCAAGTGTCGTCTTGTCCCTGGGCAGTACGGTCAACTTGGGCACAGCCGCGCATAGTCAGCTCGAACTGAGTGTCAATTCGCACTTCAAACTTATTTGATTTCACCACCCTACGAAGACTTTTGTTAAAGCGAAACTCATCAGGAAAGAGTACCATGCGAGGGTCCAACGACCACCACAGAATGGGGTCACCGCTGTTGTACCAAGGGAATATGCCATTGGCATAAGCATGGATTAGCCTTAGGGGTGACAAATCTCCCCCTACGGCTATCAGACCATTGGGTTCAGCCTCTTTCGGGTCGGGAAAACCGGGGTAGTCCGGGTCAAGTTGATAGATCATCTCTTATGCTCCGGTATATTTGTCTAGAAGAGCACGGCAGCCAAGAAGTATATCACGATAGGCTGTTTCAAAATCACGTGTGTACCATGGGTCAGCGACATCAAGACTTCGCCCGTTTAAAAGTTCTGGTGCCACATGAGAGAGTAAAAGGGACACTTTTCCCTCAGGGTCGTTAGGAATAATCCGACGAAGATTACGCAGATTATAATTCTCCATCAGAACCAATTCATCGAAAAAGTCATAGTCCGCCAGCGTCACCTGTCGAGCACTATGCCGTGCATCGGTAATACCGTGACGACGCAGACACTGGAGTGCCTGCGGATAGATGGGGTTGCCTATCTCCTCAGTACTAGTAGCGGCAGAGTCAATCTCAAAACAGTCAAGCACCCCCTTTTGAGCAGCCAAGTGCTTGAAGATAAACTCGGCCATCACACTACGGCAGATATTACCATGGCAGATAAAGAGTATCCTATGCATACTTTTTGTAATTGAAAAATGCAAAAATACGAAAAAAAAACGTATTTTTGCATTTTCATACTACACGCAAGCAAACACACCCACCTATGAAGAGAATATTAGCACTCTTACTACTGGCCCTAAGCCTCAACACCATGGCACAAGGCGATAAGGTCAATATCGGCATCATCCCTACCCCACAAAAGATAGAGATGGGACAAGGCACCTACAACCTATCCACCATCAATCCACCTCGCCACTTCGTATCCCAAATCGAAGGGGCTCAGAACCAGCGTCAGGCCTACCGCATTGAAATCTCCGCTGCTGGCGTGGCAGTAGAAGCCACCAGCAACGAAGGGTGGGACTACGCCATCCGCACGCTCACTCAGCTCAAGAAGATCTATAATGGCCAGGTGCCCTGCATGACCATCACCGACTGGCCGGCCTACGAGTATCGCGGATGGCTGGACGACATCAGCCGCGGTCCCATTCCCAACAAGGACTTCCGCTACCGGACCCGTCAATTCTGCGATCAGTTCAAGATGAACTTCGGCAACTACTACACCGAGCACACACTCTATAATGAGGACTATCCCGACATTTCAGGCAATAGTGGCCTTAGCGACTTCGAGTACGCCAACGACCCCTATATGATGGCCAACCTACAGTGCTTTGCCCATTTTGAGAAGACCCTGCGCATTCCTTTCTATCAGAGCCTCATGGACGGACCCGCCAATGTCAATCCCTCTAAAGAGGAGACCTACTCCTTTCTGCGCAACCAAATAGAAAACACGGTGGCAGCATACCACAGCAGCCGTTTTTTCAACATCAACTGCGATGAGACCGAGGGACTGGGCAGTGGCCGTGCCCGCCAGTATGTGAGCGAACGCGGAGCCGACGAGGTCTACTGCCAGCATATCAACCGCGTGTATGACATGATTCAGGAGGCCTACGGTGAGGCGCACGACGGCAAGAAAATGGAGGTGCTCATGTGGGGCGACATCGTGGGCAAGAATCCAGCCATGCTCAAGAAACTGCCCCGCGAGATGCAGTACATCGTCTGGAGCTACGGTGCACAGGAGAGCTACGACCAAATGATAGCCCCATTTGCCAAACTGCATCAAGAGCAGGGTACCCAGTTCTGGGTGGCTCCCGGTGTGAGCCACTGGAGCTCACTGCCACTGGTACACAACTATATACAGAATATAGCCTATCTGGCCCGCGACGGTTACAAGGCCGGTGCCCGCGGACTGATGAACACCGCCTGGGACGACAGTGGCGAGAGCCTCTTCGGCGACTGCTGGCATGCCATGGCCTGGGCTGCCGAGATGGCCTGGCATCC
>OCVV012878075.1_pt1 | contig 11519 bp, 11 predicted proteins | sample 1539721 | NCBI WGS metagenome assembly OCVV01 (sample SAMN02144230, study PRJEB22623) | gut metagenome | biome: sheep rumen | host: Ovis aries | place: New Zealand | reverse complement strand
ATATAGCAGGTCACCAGCAGTCCGGCCGGCAGGGTAAAGCGCTCGCTGCTGAAGAACAGGGAAACCGCGTTTGCGATGGACAGCAGCAGAATAACGCCGTAGGCCGGCAGGAAAATGCGCCGTGTCGCTTTGAATTCATAGCCAATCAGTCTGCTCAGCATGCGAACACCTCCCGGAACAGTGCGTCGACGGATTTGCCGTATTCCGAGCGGATGTCATCGACGGTTTTGTGCAGGGTGATCTGCCCCTGGTTGAGGAAGATGACATCGTCGAGCACGCGCTCGATATCGGAAATCAGATGGGTGGAAATGAGAACCGTGCTGTTCTCACTGTAATTGGTCAGAATCGTGTTCAGAATATAGTCGCGCGCGGCGGGATCGACGCCGCCGATCGGCTCGTCGAGCAGGTACAGCTCCGCCTCGCGGCTCATGACCACGACGAGCTGAATTTTTTCCTTTGTGCCCTTGGACATCGTCTTGAGCGTGTCCTTCGGCTGAATGCCGAGATGCGTGAGCATCTGCGCCGCCTTGTCGAGGTTGAAATCCTCATAAAAGCTGTCGAAAAATTTCAGCAGGTCGTTTGCCGTCATCCAGTCGCTCAGATAGGTGCGTTCGGGCAGATAGGAAACCATTGCGTGGGTTTCCGTGCCGGGCAGAAGACCGGAAATGCGGATTTCACCGGCGGACGGCGTCAGCAGGCCGTTTGCCAGCTTGATGAGTGTGGATTTGCCGCTGCCGTTCGGTCCGAGCAGACCGACGATGCGGCCGCGCTCCAGCGAAAACGAAACGCCGTCCAATGCGGTTTTGCTGCCGTACCGCTTGGTCAGACTGCTGCACTGTAAAATAGGCTCCATATCATTTCTCCTCCCTGATCGCCCGGCGGGTCAGCTCCAGTGCCTGCTCCGCAGTATAGCCCATGTCCTGCATGGCGGACAGGAAAACCCGGATTTGCTCCATCGCCAGTTCTGTTTTCTTTTTCGTGATCTGCGCGGCCTGGTCGGTGACAAAGCGGCCGGCGGTGCGCTGTGAATACAGCAGACCGGAACGCTCCAGCTCCGCAAGGGCGCGCTGCATGGTGTTCGGATTGACGCCCGCCTCTGCGGCGAGATCGCGCACCGAGGGCAGCCGGCTGCCCGCCGGCAGCTCGCCCGAGGTGATCGCCAGCGTGATGGTCTCCATCAGCTGCACATAGATCGGCCGGTCATCAGAAAGATTCCATTGCATGTGCATCCTCACTTTCTGTGTGATTGTACTAATTGATTGATACAATAATACAACAGCCGGGCGGAAATTGCAAGAGGTTTTTCAAAAATTTTTTTCCGCGGAAACGGGCGTAAAAAAATCCCGCAGAAGGCGGCATGCCTCATGCGGGATGTTCGTATGATGATTGATGTGCTTATGCGTTTGCGGACGGTGTCTGCCGGGGCGCTTTGTCCGCCATGACCGCTTTGAGCAGAATCGGGGTAATCAGCGTCGTGACAATGACGACGAGGATGACCGGCGCGAACAGCGTGTCGGGCACGAGACCGGCGGAGGCGCCCTTTTGCGCCACAATCAGCGCGACCTCGCCGCGCGATACCATACCGACGCCGACGCTGAGCGCCTCATGGTTGGTAAATCCGCAGATCTTTGCGCCCAGACCGCAGCCGATGATTTTGGACACGATTGCGATGAGCAGCAGCAGCACGGCAAACAGCAGCAGCGCAGGGGTCAGACCGGCGAGATTGGTCTTGATGCCGACGCTTGCGAAGAACACCGGTGCAAACAGCATATACGAGCAGATATCAATTCTGCGGGAGACATATTCGCGCACATTGGACAGGTTGCACAGCAGCAGGCCGGCGAAATACGCGCCGGTGATGTCGGCAACGCCGAAGAACTGCTCCGCGCAGAACGAGAGGACAAAGCAGAATGCCAGCGCATAGATGGCGACGCGGCGGTGCATGTTCTCGCCGTAGCGTTTGCTCAGATACTGGAAGTATTTGTAGACGAGAAAGCCGACAACGGCGATAAAGACGAAGAACAGCAGGATTTTGACCAGTACGGACACAATCTGAACATCCGGATTGGTGAAGCTGGAGACGACGGTCAGGACGATGATGCCGAGAATATCGTCGATGACGGCGGCACCGAGAATGGCGGTGCCGACGCGGCCCTTGAGCTTGCCGAGCTCGCGCAGCGTCTCAACCGTGATGCTGACGGAGGTCGCGGTCAGAATGACGCCGACGAAAATCGCCTTCAGCAGGTGCTGCGCGTCGCCCTCGCCGCTGAAGAACACCAGATACAGCGCCGTGCCGCCGAGCAGCGGAACGATGACGCCCGCCATCGCGATGATGAGCGAGGCGAGACCGGTTTTCTTGAGCTCCTGCAGGTCGGTTTCCAGACCCGCGGCAAACATCAGCATGATGACGCCCAGCTCGGAGATGACGGAAATGAAGCTGTCCTCGACGACGAGATTGAGTACGGACGGTCCGAGAATCAGACCCGCGACAAGCGCGCCGACAACCTGCGGCATTTTGACCTTGCCGGAAACCAGACCCAGCACCTTCGTGGAAAGAAGGATAATCGCCAGAATCAGCAGAAACATATAGGATGTCATGATAGAGCACCTTCTTGCGTAAATTTGTGCGGCGGGCCGCGGAAGCCGGTTCCCCTCCTGCACTGCGCTTGCTATTATACGTTTTTTGCCCGGCAAAAGCAAGGTGAAAAGCGCATAGAATTTGTTTCAATTTGCCCCTGTTGCTTGGAAAAAGGGAAAGACTGTCGAAAATTCCGGCTGAGTTTGTGCAGTTGTGACAAAGCGGACGGGGCGCGTCCGGACAAAGAAAGAGACCCGATGCCGAAGCACCGGGCCTTGTCAAAATGTGCGTTACGTTGCGGAATTACGCCTGAGAAATGGCGCCAACCGGGCAAGTGCCGGCGCAGGAACCGCAATCGATGCAAGCGCCTGCATTGATTTCATAAGTAGCATCGCCCTGAGAGATAGCACCTACGGGACATTCGCCGGCGCAGGAACCACAGCTGATGCAAGCATCGCCGATCTGATAAGCCATAATAGCACCTCCTAAATAATTTCATTTATATTGTACCACAAACATAAAAAAAAACAACTACAATTTTCAAACTTCCGAAAAAAAGAAAGTGCGGCAGGGCGGTCTAAATGTGGAGCAAATCGGTAAAAATAACAGCAGTGTCAACCGAAAGCGAGGGATTGTATGGAATTTCAGGACACGTTTGACGCGAGCGGACAGCGAACCATGACGATTTCTGCAAAACGGGCAGGTTTGCTGGGCAAACGGATGATCGGGACAGAGCATCTGCTGCTCGGGCTGACGGCACAGCGCGGAACGACCATCAGACAGCTTCTGGCGAAGGCCGGAGCGGGCGGCTGGCGCAGTCTTTATTATACAGTCAAGCTGACCGGACGGGACATGCCGGTCAGGCGGCCGGAACGCATCAGCCCGCAGCTGCGGGGCGTGCTGCAGAGCGCGGGGCGCGCCGCCGGACGCGGAAAGGTCGGCGCAGGGCATTTGCTGTGCGCGCTCATCGGCTGCCGCGAATGCAACGCGCGGCGCGTGCTCGAGGCGATGGGGGCGGATCTTCCCGCGCTCGAACGGCAGACCGGAATGACGGCGACACAGGAGCGCGCGGTCTGGCGCTCCGCCGCACGGCTGTCCGCGACCTCGGTGCTCGACCGCTATGCCGTCGATCTGACCGAGCAGGCGCGCAGCGGGCAGCTCGATCCCGTCATCGGGCGGGAGGATGAGCTGTTCCGGCTGATGACCATTCTGCAGCGCCGCACGAAGAACAATCCGGTTTTGCTCGGCGACCCGGGCGTGGGCAAGACGGCTGTGGCGGAGGCGCTTGCGCTCGCGATTGCGCGCGGGGATGTGCCTGAGGAGCTCAAGGGCGCGCGTCTGGTCTCGCTCGATATGGCAAGCCTGATTTCCGGCACCAAATACCGCGGCGAGTTCGAGGAACGGCTCAAGCAGATTGTGCGCGAGCTGAGTGCATCGCGCCGCACCATCGCCTTTATCGACGAGGTGCATACGCTGGTGGGCGCAGGCTCGGCGGAGGGCGCGATTGACGCGTCCAATCTGCTCAAGCCCGCGCTCGCGCGCGGCGAAATCCGGCTGATCGGCACGACAACCACAGAGGAATATCACAAGACGATTGAAAAGGATGCCGCGCTCGAACGGCGCTTTCAGCGTATCGACGTCTCCGAACCGGACGAAGCGGGCGCGGAGGAAATTCTGCGCGGGCTCGCGCCGCGGTACGAGCAGCACCACGGCGTGCACATCTGTGACAGCGCTCTGCGCGCGGCGGTGCGCATTTCCGTGCGCGTCAGTCCGGAGCGGCACCTGCCGGACAAGGCGATCGACCTGCTCGATGAGACGTGCGCCTCCGCCCATCTGGAGGGCAGAAAGGTGGTCTCCGAAAAGGAAATCGCACAGGCGGCCAGACGGTTCGGCGGCTATACCGAGGCGGCGGAGGGCGACGAGGCGAGCCGTCTGCTGCGGCTGGAGGACGCGCTGCGGCGGTCGGTCATCGGGCAGGATGAGGCGGTGCAGACCATCTGCCGTGCGGTGCGGCGCGGCGGAGCCGGCCTGCGCGATGAGGCGCGTCCGCTTGCGGCCCTGCTGCTGACCGGGCCGACCGGTGTCGGAAAGACGTCGGTGTGCACCGCGCTCGCGCGCACGCTGTTCGGAAAGGACGGACTGATCCGCATTGATCTGTCGGAGTATCAGCAGCCGCACGATGTCTCCCGCCTGATCGGCGCCCCTCCCGGCTACAAGGGCTACGGCGAGGGCGGACAGCTGACCGAACGAATCCGCCGCCGGCCGCGCTCGGTCGTGCTGTTTGACGAGGTGGAAAAGGCGCATCCGGATGTGCTGCGCCTGCTGCTGCGGCTGCTGGAGGACGGCAGGCTGACCGATTCCGAGGGGCGCAGCGCGGACTTCCGCCACGCGGTGGTTGTCCTGACCTCCAATCTGGGCGGCGGAAGCGAAAGCCGGTCGGTCGGCTTCGGCACAGGCGGCGCACAGACCGACCGCGTGCAGGACGAGGTGCGGCGCGTGCTGCAGCCCGAGCTGGCGGCGCGGCTGGATGAGGTGATCGTGTTCTCGCACCTCAAGGACACCGACTGCGCCGCAATCGCCGCGCAGGAGCTCGAACGGCTGGCGGAACGGTGCCGCGCGCGCGGCACACGGCTGACGTGGGATGAGGCGGCAGAGCGTGCGCTCGGCGTTGTCGACCGCAAACGCGGCGCGCGTGCGGTGCGCGATGAGGTCGCCCGCCGCGTGACCGACCCGCTCGCCGGCCTGCTGCTGTCCGGACGGGCAGGGAACGAGGTCACGGTTTACGTGACCGACCGCGGCACGGTTTCCCTGTCCGCCGGGGAAAACGGCACCGTGCTCTCCGGCGCGTGAGAAATGCCACCCGAAAGGTGCGCATTGCACCCGGTTTTTGTCCAAAGTGTATGTTGACAAGCAAAATCGGGAGGAGTAGAATAAAAGGCACGATAGAAAAAAGGCGCTGAAGGGAACGCAGCGGCCGCGCACATCGCGCAGGCAGAGAGCGGATGCACGAGCTGAGAGCATCCGCGCCGATGCGGCTGACTGCAACCGCTCCCGGAGCTCCGCAGGGGAAACCACAGTATCCTGCGGCGGACTTCCGCACGTTACCGCGGACAATGAGCGGGTGCGGCCGTGTGCGGCTGCATCAAGCAGGGTGGAACCGTGAGATGCTATGTATCCCACCCCTGATTTGTTTGTCAGGGGCGGGATTTTTTCTTGCCCCCCGGAAAAGAAGGAGGACATATTATTATGGCAGACAATCTGTACACGTTTGAAAACGAGCAGTACCGCAGGACCTACTGGCATACCTGCTCGCACGTGCTCGCGCAGGCGGTCAAGCGCCTGTATCCGGAGGTAAAGCTCGCCATCGGTCCGTCGATCGAAAACGGCTTTTATTACGATCTGGATTCTCCGGTGTCGTTTACGCCGGAGATTATGGAGAAAATTGAGGCGGAGATGCGCAAAATCTGCAAGGAGAAGCTCAAGGTGGAGCGCTTTGAGCTGCCGCGCGCACAGGCGCTGGAGCTGATGAAGGATGAGCCGTATAAAATTGAGCTCATCAACGATCTGCCGGAGGACGCCGTCATTTCGTTCTATCGGCAGGGCGAGTTCACCGACCTGTGCGCCGGTCCGCATCTGGATTCCACCGGCCGCATCAAGGGCAACGCGATCAAGCTGACCTCGTGCAACGCGGCATACTGGCGCGGCGACTCCAGCCGCGAGACGCTGCAGCGCATTTACGGCATTGCGTTCCCGAAGAAGGCGGAGCTGGATGAATATCTGGCACAGCAGGAGGAGGCCCGCCGCCGCGACCACAACAAGATCGGCCGCGAGCTGGAGTACTTCACCACCGTCGACGTCATCGGCCAGGGCCTGCCGATTCTGCTGCCGAAGGGCGCGCGCGTCATTCAGCTGCTGCAGCGCTGGGTCGAGGATGTGGAGCAGAAGCGCGGCTATCTGCTGACCAAAACGCCGCTGATGGCAAAGCGCGATCTGTACCGCATTTCCGGACACTGGGATCATTACCGCGACGGCATGTTCATCATGGGCGATCCGGACGATGAGACCAAGGACTGCTATGCACTGCGCCCGATGACCTGCCCGTTCCAGTATCAGGTTTATCTGAACCGGCAGCGCTCGTACCGCGACCTGCCGATGCGCCTGGGCGAGACCTCGACGCTGTTCCGCAACGAGGATTCCGGCGAAATGCACGGCCTGATCCGCGTCCGCCAGTTCACCATTTCCGAGGGCCACCTGATTCTGCGCCCCGACCAGCTGGAGGAGGAGTTCAAGGGCTGCCTCGCGCTGGCGATGGAGATGCTCGAGACGCTCGGACTGAAGGAGGACTGCTCGTTCCGCTTCTCCCAGTGGGATCCGGCAAACCCGAACAACAAATATGAGGGCACCGCCGAGCAGTGGGAGCTGGCGCAGGATACGATGGGCAAGATTCTCGACCGCCTGGGCGTACAGTATGAGATCGGCATCGACGAGGCCGCGTTCTACGGCCCGAAGCTGGACATCCAGATCAAGAACGTGTTCGGCAAGGAAGACACCCTGATTACCATTCAGATTGACATGCTGCTGGCGCAGCGCTTCGGCATGTATTATATTGACAAGGACGGCGAGAAAAAGCTGCCGTATATCATTCACCGCACCTCCATCGGCTGCTATGAGCGCACGCTCGCGCTGCTGCTGGAGAAATACGCGGGCGCACTGCCGACCTGGATGGCGCCGGAGCAGGTTCGCCTGATGCCGATGACCGACCGCACGGCGGACTACGCTTACGAGGTCAAGGCGGCGCTCGACAAGGCGGGCTTCCGCACGGACATGGATGCGCGCAACGAAAAAATCGGCTACAAAATCCGCGAGGCGCAGGTACAGAAAATCCCGTACATGCTCGTTCTCGGCGACAAGGAGCAGGAAGCCGGCACCGTTGCGGTGCGCGACCGCCGCGACGGCAAGACGACCGTCATGCCGCTGAGCGAGTTTATCGCAAAGCTGCGCGAAGAGGTCGACACCAAGGCGCGGTAAAACCGATCAATCCTTCGGCTGCTCGAGGGTGCGGCGCAGCATCGTGTCGGCGTACAGGCTGACCTGATACAGCGCGCCCGCCTCCAGCGGGCCGAAGGCGAACCGTCCCATTTCGTCGGTAAATGACACGCGGACGACGCGGTCGGGAGCTGTTTTTCCCGATGCCGTCAGCACGACGAGCGCATCTGCGACCGGCTGACCGCCTGCATCGACGGCGGAACCGAGCAGGGCGGGGCGGTCGTCCGGCTGAAGGGAGACGGTGGTTTCCACCTGCTCTCCGGCGGACGGGCGGACATAAAAACTGGAATACATCATCAGCACCTCCTGAAAAAAACACGCGGCAGCCCTGCGGGGCGGCTCTGTTTTCAGCGTATGCGATTTCAGCCGATGGGTGCGAAGGGGAAAGGAAACACTGTTATGAAAATGAGCAATCTGCTCGGCAGCCGCTTCAAGGAGACTCCGGCGGACTGTCAGCTCGACAGCCATAAGCTCATGGTGCGCGGCGGCTATATGAAGCAGATGACGGCGGGCATTTATTCGCTCTATATGCCCACCAGACGCATCACCCGCAAAATCGAGGCGATTATCCGCGATGAGATGGACAAAATCGACGGACAGGAGGTTCTGTTCCCGGTCGTCATGCCCGCGTCGCTGTGGCAGGAGTCCGGACGGTATGCGTCCATCGGCAGCGAAATGGCGCGCTTCAAGGACAGAGGCGGCCAGCCGGTCGTCCTCGGCATGACGCACGAGGAGGCGGCGGTGCATCTGGCGCGCGGTACGGCGCAGTCGTACACCAGCTATCCGTTTATGATCTATCAGATTCAGACCAAATTCCGCGACGAGCCGCGTTCGCGCGGCGGTCTGATCCGCGTGCGCGAGTTTACCATGAAGGACGCGTATTCCTTCCACACCTCGCAGGAGGATCTGGAGCGGTACTATGCGCGCGCGTATCAGGCGTACGTCAACATTTTCCGCCGTGCCGGCATTCCGCAGGTCGTCGGCGTCAAGTCGGATTCCGGCATGATGGGCGGCAGCGTGTCGCACGAGTTTATGCTGCTGACCGACTGCGGCGAGGACACGATTGTCCTGTGTGACTGCGGCTACCGCTCCAACATGGAGGCGGCAGACTGCATCGTGGAGACGCCGGAGACCGAGGAGCAGCCGCTGACCAAGGTGCACACGCCGGGAACCAAGACGATTGAGGCGGTCTGCGCGTACCTCGGCGCACCGGCGAACGCGTCGTGCAAGGCGGTCGTCTACCAGAAGAATCTCACCGATGAATATGTCATTGCGTTCCTCCGCGGCGATCTCGAGGTCAACGAGACCAAGCTGCGCAACGCCGTCGGCGCGGAGATCCATCCGGCGGAAATCACCGAGGAGAGCGGCATTGTCGCCGGCTTTATCGGCCCGGTCGGCCTGCCGGAGGGCGTGACCTATGTGGTCGACAAGTCGCTCGCCGCGCTCAACAGCTCGGTTTGCGGCGCGAATGAGGAGGATTATCACTACACCGGCTACAACGTCAAGCGCGACACGCCGGACGCGGTCATCGCCGATATCGCCAAGACGTATGAGGGCGCGATCTGCCCGGTCTGCGGCAAGCCGCACATCCGCATTCGCCGCGGCATTGAGGTCGGCAACATTTTCCAGCTCGGAACCAAGTACACCGAGTCCATGGACATGACCTACATCGGACAGGACGGCAAGCCGCACCATCCGATTATGGGCTGCTACGGCATCGGCGTCGGACGCCTTGCCGCCTCGGTCTGCGAGGTCAGCCATGACGATTACGGCCCGATCTGGCCGATGTCCATCGCGCCGTGGCAGGTGCACATCTGCGCCATCAAGGCGACCGACCCGCAGGTGCGCGAGACGGCGGACAGTCTGTACCGGCAGCTGCAGGACGCGGGCATCGAGGTCATTTACGACGACCGCAAGGTGAGCGCGGGCAATATGTTCTCGGATGCCGACCTGCTCGGCGTGCCGGTTCGCGTGATTGTCAGCCCCAAGACGATCAAACGCGGCGCGGTGGAGATCTCCACGCGCGACAAGACACTGCGCGAGGACGCCGCACCGGAGCAGGCAGCCGGCATCGTGTCCGGTCTCGTGCGCGATATGCTGGACGCGTGCAAATAACGAAAACAGGAAAACGGCAGGCGCGGGAGCACAGGCTTCCGGTCTGCCGCTTTTTTCAGAAAGGGGAATACCACTTGTGAATCGTTGGACACAGGCACTGGAAAAGATGCCGGTTTCCGCGGAAAATGCGGAGGAGGTCACAAACGACGCCATAGAGGGCGTGCAGTCGGTCACCAGCCTGCTGCATCTGCCGGACTGGGTGGGGCGCGTTCTGTTTATCGTGCTGGTCATTGCGGTCATGCTGCTGCTCGTGCGCCTGGTCAACCGCGCGTTCCGGCGCACCATTGCGGCGATGGCGGCGGCGGGAAACAGCAGTGTGACGCTGATTTCGTTTGCGCGCTATGTCGCGCTGTTCGCCATCTATTTCGCCGGCTGTGTGATTGTCATCTCGAGCATACCCGGCGCGGGCGATTCGCTCAACGCGCTGCTCGCATCCGGCGGCATTCTGGCGGTCATCGTCGGCTTTGCCGCGCAGGATGCGCTGAGCAATGTGGCGGGCGGCGTCATGATCCTGATTTTCAAGCCGTTTGTCATCGGCGATTTCGTGCGCTATGTCGATGCCGGCGTGTCCGGCACCATCGAGGAAATTTCGCTGCGGCACACCGCAATCCGCACGCCGGAGAACAAACGGCTGATTATCCCGAACGGAAAAATCAATCAGGGCGTTATCGAAAATGCAAACTACACGGATACGCGCGTTTGTGAATTTTTTAACGTCGGCATCACCTATGAGAGCGATCTGGAGCGCGCCATCGCCATTTTGCGCGCGGAGGTGATGAAGCAGCCCCTGCATCTGGACGTGCGCGACCCGGTGACGCAGGCGGAGGATCCGGAGGTGCAGGTGGAGGTTGTCGAACTTGCAGATTCCGCCGTGGTTCTGCGCGCATGGCTGTGGTCAAAGGATATTTCCAGCGCGTTCAAATTGAAATTTTTGCTCAATAAAGCTGTAAAACTGCGCTTTGACGCGGAGGGAATTGAATTTGCCTATCCGCACCTGACCATCACAAAATAAAACAACTTTCTCTTGCCCGCGCGGGACAAACCGGTTCCGTGCGGGCTTTTTTTGTTCCGATTATGCAGGATTCCGGTCAGGATTTCCGAGACTGTCAGCTTTTTCACGTTCGTCAAAAGGCACAAAAACAAATCACGCAAATTGTGGGAAATAAATAGCGAAAATGCGAGATAATATAGAACATATACAACGAAAAGCGGAATTACGCCGCGTTTATTGTGCATATTTACACTTGAAGTGCGGCGGAGAAGCGAGTATGATAAGAGCCATGCTGAGGGACACAAAACCGAGGCACCGGGCGCAGAGCCGCCCGGCCGCAATTCCGGAAGAAAACGATTGTGCTCCGGCTTCCGGATGGTGCGCGGGGGAAGAAAGAAATCCGCGCGATGCCTGCAAAAGGCGCAAGCGCGCACCGCGGAAACGCGGCTTCCCTCTTGTGAATTTTCCGGAGGCGAAACTATCATCCGCCGTTCGTTCGGTCCGATGACAGGCATGCGCACGCAGATGGTGCATGCCGGAAAACCGGACCGGCGGCCGCTGTCTGCTGCGGCGCGTGATTCGCCTGCCGGGAAACAACTTCCGCTTTACGCAAAGGAGTGAACAAATATGTTCAAATGGGTTGATGACCTGGCAAAGGCCCGCATGATGGAGCTGAAAAACGAGAAGATTACATCTGCTGTCCGCAGTGCAAGACACTGAGAGACGGCACCGACGAGATAAAAGGAGTGACGAACTGATGTTTCAGTGGTTCGACGAAATGGCAAAGGC
>OCVV011356615.1_pt1 | contig 11526 bp, 8 predicted proteins | sample 1539721 | NCBI WGS metagenome assembly OCVV01 (sample SAMN02144230, study PRJEB22623) | gut metagenome | biome: sheep rumen | host: Ovis aries | place: New Zealand | reverse complement strand
GGCGTCACCGGTGAGGAGCTGATGAAACTCATCGAGGCCCGCCTCGACAACGTGGTCTACCGCCTCGGCATCGCCCGCAGCCGCGCCCAGGCCCGCCAGCTCGTCTCCCACTGCCACATCGCCGTCAACGGCAATGTCGTCAATGTCCCCTCCTATTCTTTGAAAGAAGGCGACGTCGTGTCCGTCCGCGAGCGCAGCAAATCGCTCGAGGTCATCACCGACTCCCTCGCCTCGCGCGCCAACAACTATCCTTGGCTTGAATGGGACGGCGCCAGCATGAGCGGCAAGTTCGTCAGCTTCCCTCAGCGCACCGACATCCCCGAGACCATCAACGAGCAGCTCATCGTTGACCTCTACTCCAAGTAATAGTCCACAGGACGCCAGTCTGAGCGACGACTCAGACCCAAACCCCATCAAAGAAAGAAAGGATAAACAATGGCAATATTATCATTCCAAAAACCCGACAAGGTGGTCATGCTGGAGGCCGACGACTTCCGCGGCACGTTCGAATTCCGTCCGCTGGAGCCTGGCTACGGCACAACCATCGGCAACGCTTTGCGTCGCGTCCTTCTCTCTTCGCTCGAAGGCTATGCTATCACATCTGTCCAGATTGATGGCGTCGACCATGAGTTCTCCTCGCTCCCCGGAGTGGTGGAGGACATGACCGACATAATCCTGCGCTTGAAGCAGATACGCTTCCGCCGTCAGCTGGAGGATTACGACCACGAGAAGCTCACCTTCACGGTAAAAAACCAGACAGTCTTCAAAGCCGGTGACCTCAACAGCAACCTCAACGGCTTCCAGGTGCTCAACCCGGAGCTCGAGATCTGCCACATGGAGGCTTCCACCGAACTGCACATCACCCTGTCCATCGACAAGGGCCGCGGCTATGTTCCCGCCGACGAGAACAAGAAGGCTACGGACCCCATCGGTGTCATCGCCATCGACTCCATCCATACCCCCATCAAGAAGGTCATGTATGCCGTTGACGACTACCGCGTGGAGCAGCGCACCGACTATGAGAAGCTGACGTTCGATATCGAGACCGACGGCTCCATCCACCCCAAGGAGGCCCTCAAGGAGGCCGCCACCATCCTCATCCAGCACTTCATGCTCTTCTCCGACGAGCGCATCACACTCGACGTGGAGACCAAGCCCGTGCAGGAGGAATTCGACGAGTCCACGGCCCACACGCGCCAGCTCCTCAAGACCAAGCTGATCGACCTCGACCTCTCCGTCCGCGCACTCAACTGCCTGAAGGCCGCCGAAGTCGAAACCCTGGGTGACCTGGTGTCCTTCAACAAGGCCGACCTGCTGAAATTCCGCAACTTCGGCAAAAAATCGCTTACCGAACTCGAAAACCTCGTGGCTTCGAAGAACCTCGAATTCGGTATGAATGTATCAAAGTATAAATTAGATAAAGAATAAGAAAAGAATATGAGACACGGTTGCAAAGTAAATCATCTGTCAAGAACCCACGCCCACCGCGTGGCCATGCTTTCCAACATGGCCTCCTCGCTCATCCTTCACAAGCGCATCGAGACCACCGTTGCCAAAGCCAAAGCCCTCCGCGTATATGTCGAGCCCATCATCAACCGCTCGAAAGAGGACTCCACCCACAACCGCCGCATCGTCTTCAGCTACCTGCATAGCAAAGAGGCCGTCAACGAGCTCTTCCGCGAAGTGTCGCAGAAGGTCGCTGGCCGCCCCGGTGGCTACACCCGCATCCTGAAGACCGGCATCCGTCACGGCGACAACTCCGAGATGGCCATCATCGAACTCGTCGACTACAACGAGAACATGCTCAAAGAGGCCACCTCCAAGAAAGCCAAGACCACCCGCCGTTCGCGCGCCAAGAAGGCCGACGCCGCTGCCCCCGCAGCCGCCGAAGCCCCCGTGGCCGAGGCTCCTGCCGCCGAGTAAGCCCCTGATCAGGGCAACCACGACAGACCCTTAAAGGAAACACCCTTCCAAGCCCCGCCGGACACCCGTCCGCCGGGGCTTTTCCTTTATCCTCCGCCCGGCAGTTCCAACCCCCACCCGAAACCTACCCGAGACGCCCCTGATACGGCCGTTCTTATATTGTTCTTATATAGTTCGCATATTGTTCGCATATTGTTCTTATATTTCGGATATAAGAACAATATAAGAACAATATGTAAACAATATAAGAACGGCCGTATTCATGCCCTCTCGGGTGGGCCGCCGACCCCGTTGGGGCGACCGCAGAAGTTGCCCGCCGATGCCCTCTTCCCCAACCCCCACTGACGGCCCTCTGACCTTGGCCACCGATGGCATGGCGCAGGCGGTGCTCGTCTATACACTCGGTGGCAACCCCGTGGGTGGCTGGCGCATCGTGACCCTCGCCCCTGGCACCTACCTCCACTCCGTCGCCACCCTCGCAGGCACCCGGACGGCCAAGTTCATCCGCCGCTGACGAGGTCTTGAACACCTCAACCAGAGTTATTTCTCAATCAGAACAAAAAGAACAGGAAAGAAAATTTCTGATGGTTCTTTTTGTTCTGATTGAGTTTAAGGGCTGCTATTTCTTTTTGGGGAGGAGTTCCAGTTCGTCGACCATGAGCCATGCCTTCTGGCCGGCGTAGGGGTGCCAGATGGGTAGCCGCTGTTGGCAGATGAAGCGCACTTTGACGTAGTGCACGGCGCGTGCGCGGCGGGGGCTGAGGGTGTAGCGCAGGCGGCGGCTGTCGTTGTAGAGGTCGGCGGGAGGGTTGAGGAGTTGCATCTCCTGCCAAGGGCTCCAGCGGGAGCCGTCGATGCTCCACGAGGCTTCGACGGCCAGGGGGCGCACCACCCAGTCGGCGGGGCTGTGGCTGGCGCCGGCGCTAATCTGGCCGAGGGTGGCGAAATGGTCGAGGGTGAGGGTGAACTCGACGGTGTCCGGGGCTTCGAATCCGGCCCATCCGTGGTGCCAGTCGCCGGGGACGGCTCGGCGGCCGTCGGCCAGGGCCTGGGGGAAGCCGTCGGAGTAGATGGTGGCGGGGCGGCGGTTGCAGTCGACGGCGCTGACGGCGAGGCGGCGGTCGGCGTCGGTGGGCGGGGCGGCGTCGAAGATGTCGGGGTGGCGGCGGAAGGCGACGCCCGTGGGGGCGTTGGCCGGGACGAGGAGGAAGCGGTAGCGGTAGGTGCTGTCGCCGCTGATGAGGTACCGCTCGGCGGCGCCGGGGCCGCAGGTGGCGGTGCCGAGGGGTGCGGTGCGGTGGTCGAGGGAGAGGGTGTAGAAGGGGTCGGCGGGGCCCACCTGCCACCAGCGGCGGGCGGCGGTGAGGGTGCAGTCGCTCCAGCGGCGGAGGCTGAAGTTGAGCCATCCGTCGGGGGCTACGGCGAGGAGTGCGGGCAGGCTGTCGGAGCGGAACAGCACCCACTGGGCTTCGCGGTTGCCCTGTTCCTGCGGCACCACATACTGCGGCGCGGCGAGGCTGTCGAGGCTCTTGTACCAGAGGGCCACGCGCTGTGCCGCGCGGCGGTCGGGGTAGGTTTCGTGGATGTTGCCGTAGAAGGAGCAGGCGGAGTAGGCGGTGTCGAGGCCGAGCTGGATGCCGAGTTTGGGCAGGGAGCGGAAGTGGCCTCCGGGGACGACCATGTAGCTGAGCTGCACGGCGCCGGTGTAGGACACTTCGACGAGCTGTTTGACGCGCAGGGTGCTGCCGTCGGGGGTGGTGAGGCGGAGGAGGAGTTGGATCTCGGCCAGGGTGTCGTGGTGGAGGGTTGTGGAGGTGCTGACAACCTCGGTGCTGAGGTGGTCGAGACCTTGCCAGGCGCGGCTGCCGGCGGGGTCGACGAGGTCGTTGTCGGTGGGCGGGCGCCAGAAGTTGGGGCGCAGGGGTGCGGCGAGGAGCTCGTGGTCGTCGTAGCGGTAGGAGGTGATGCTGCCGTCGGTGGCGGAGACGGTGAGATGGAAACGGTGGCCGTCGACGCTGATGTCGACAGGCTCGCGGGAGGTGCCTTTCTTCCTGACGCCGCCGAGCAGAAGGAGGCGTTTGTAGCCGTCGGCGCGTGTGGCGATGGGCGCCGGCGTCGGGGCGAGGACGGCGTTGCTGCGGCCGTGGGTGTAGACGGCTTCGACCTCGGCAGCGTGTGGGTGGGGTGTGCCGTCGGCGGCGAGGATGCCATTGGCGCAGAAGTTGTCGTCGTGCTGGATGCCGGGCAGGCTGCCGAGGTCGCCGCCGGCAGCCCAAAAGCCATTTGCAGTTTGGAAGGCCTGGTCCTTCCAGTCCCAGATGAATCCACCCTGCAGCTGTGGGTAGCGGGCGATGGTGTCCCAGTAGTCCTGCAGGCCGCCCATGGAGTTGCCCATGGCGTGGCAGTATTCGGCTATGATGAAGGGTCGGCGGTTGCGGGGGTTGCGGGCATAGTCGGAGAGGAACTGCACGGAGGGGTACATGATGCAGACGATGTCGGTGTTGCGGTCGAGTTCGGCGCGTTCGTAGACCACGGGGCGCGTGTTGTCCTTGCCTTTGAGGAAGCGGTAGGCCTCCTCGAAACAGTAGCCGTTGCCGCACTCGTTGCCGAGGCTCCAGGCGATGACGGAGGGGTGGTTGCGATCGCGTTTGTACATGTTGAAGATGCGATCGAGGATGGGGTTGAGCCACTCCTTCTTCTTGGCCAGGGAGTGCTCGCCGTAGCCTTGGGCGTGGCTTTCGACATTGGCTTCGTCCCAGATGTAGATGCCGGCGGAGTCGCAGAGGTCGTACCAGAGTTCGTCGTTGGGGTAGTGTGAGGTGCGCACGGCGTTGATGCCGAGTTGTTTCATGAGGGTGATGTCGCGGCGCATCTCGTCGGGGGTGACGTAGTGGCCGCCGGCACTCTGGTGGCGGTTCGCTCCTTCCAGTCGCGTTCCACCAGAGTGCTCGTGGCGGTTGACGCCGCGTATCTCCATGGGCTTGCCGTTGAGGCGCAGCTGTCCGTTGCGGATGTCGATGTGGCGGAAGCCTATGCGCTTGGTGATGCGCTCGGTTTCGCGGCCCGAGGCATCGCGGAGGGTGACGACAAGATTGTAGAGTGTGGGAGTGGTATCGGTCCAAGGTTGTATGCCGGCATGGTTCGATTGGTGCATTGCGAACCAGTCGCCATTGTTGAGTTTTACACCATGCCCGGTGCCGTTGACGGAGAAGCCGTCGAGGGTAAGCAGGTCGAACGTCACCGAGCCGCCGTGAACCTCGCGGTTGAGGTCCACCATCACGTCAAGGCGGCCGGTGCGCCAGTCGTTGGTGTCGAGGTCGGCGACGATTTTTATGTCGGTAATGTAGGTTGACGGCACAGAGTAGAGTTCCACGTCGCGTGTGATGCCGCTCATGCGCCACATGTCCTGGCATTCGAGGTAGGAGCCGTCGCACCAGCGGACGACTTTCACCTTGAGGTCGTTCTGGCCGTCGCGCAGGTAGCGTGTGATGTCCCATTCAGCGGGGGTCTTCGAGTCTTGGCTGTAGCCCACCTCGCGGCCATTGATGTAGAGGTACATGGCCGACTTGACGGCGCCGAACTTGATGATGGTGCGCCGGCCACGCCAGGAGGCGGGGAGGGTGAATGTGCGGGCGTAAACGCCAGTGGGGTTGTAGTCGGTGGGGGCGTAGGGGGGATTGGAGGGGAACTCGTTGCGCATGTTGACGTAGACGGGTACGCCGAACCCCTGCAGCTCTATGTTGCCGGGCACGCGGATGGAGTCCCAGCGGGCAGGGGAGAGGGTGGCCCGCGAGGGGTTGTCGAAGTAGGCGAAACGCCAGGTGCCGTTGAGGCAGAGACGCCAGCGGTCGCCGTCGGGGATGATGCGGTCGTGGGGCTGTACCTTGTTGAGGCGGTAGACCTCCAGGTTGTTCCAGTATTGTGCCCGGAGGCCTGTGGAGACTGCCGACAGTAGGAGGAGTATGAGCAGGAGGTACTTCTTCATTGGGGAGTTATTGGAGGGGCTCGATGGGACCTATCTGCTTGCCCTTGATGAGGTTGATGATGACTTTCAGACGGTAGCGCAGCCGAGTGCCCTTGGTGATGGGCGAGGGTGAGGACGGGGTCTCCCAGGGTTGTCCCAGGAGGGTCAGCTGGTCGCGCAGCACCGAGTTGGCCACGCCCCATTTGAGCATGAACTGCATGCGAGCATCGTTCTGCCGGATACGCTCGGTGCTTTTGGTCTCGAAGTGGTAGACCCGGCTGTCGGCAAGGCCCTTGAAGTGGCGCACGCCAATCATCCAAAGCTTGGCTGTCAGGTCGGGGTCGCTGCCCATGCCGGGCGAGAATTCGATGCTGTATCCGCCCACAAGGTCCCAGATGTCGCGGTGCAGCAGGTTGGGCGGCCAGGTGGCGCCGCGCCAGTCGGCGCAGGGCAGGGCGGCGTATTCGCGCAGCAGGCGCTCTTCCTCGAAGGTCTCCAGACTGTCGCCATAGTCGGCCACGATGCCGATATTCTCTGGTTTGCGGGGATGGATCATGGTGCTTGAGAGGAAGAATCGATTGTCGGGCAGGGCATCGACTTCGGCTGCCAGGGCGGTGTCCCATCCTGGCAGGACGTACATGTCGTCGTTCAAGTAGAGTATGTAGTCGGTTTGTACCTTGGCACGCATCATGTTGCAGGCAATGCACACGCCGACGTTGCGCTCCGACCAAGTATAGTCGAAGCCCTGTTCTCGCACCCACTCCAAGGTGCCGTCTGAGCCTTCGTTGACATGGATGATGATTTGGTGCTCCTCGGACGAGTGGCGGCGGATGCTATCGACACACAATCTGAGGAATGGCAGGTTGTTCCAGGTGGGTATGATAATGGAAAAACGCATATCTTTGTATTTGTTTAGAACGGCAGGAAGCCGATACCTACTTTAAGGGTGAGAATGTTGGACATGATGGCGTCGAAGTGGTGGCGGTATTCTTTGTTGTCGTCGAAGACGAATATCCGGCTGATGCCATAGGTGTAGGCATAGAGCACTTCGTAGTTGAACAGCATACGGTCGAAGAAGACATAATTATGTCCGAATCCCAAATGCACGCCGAAAGTGTTCTGGGGTTTCGCGCCGTCCAGACCTCGCATGTGCACCCAGTGCAGGCCGCCGGAGAGAAAAATGCCCATGGGGGCAAAGTTGGTGCGTGTGTAGTAGCGCATGCCGAGGCCTGTGGTCAGCTGGTTGGAAGAGTTGGGAACGTCTTCTTTGACGGTGCCGACATAGTCTCCATTGCTGTTGTAAACGCTGTGGCTATTGGTTATGGTCACATCGTCGTAGCCCTTGTGATAACGGGTCCAGGCAACGAGGGACACGTTGTTCTTGACGGCATACTCAATCGAGATCCACGGTGTGATGGCCAGATAGTGTTTCTTCTGCATGGGCTGCAGGCCCGAGAATCCCAGTGTGGCTCCCACGGCAATGGCAGCATGGCGGCCGAGAAATCCCGAGGGCACCTTGCCACGCATGGCACGCGAATAGGTGTCGTGTAGCATGGCATCCACCAAGGCGTTGTGGTCGGCAGCACGACTGCTGTAACTCTGGCTGGTGAGCACCTTGCCCTGGCGGGTGTCAACGACGAGCGAGGCCATGGCGGTACTCTCGGTGCCGTTGAAGGAGGTGAAAAGGATGACAGGTATCACCGGTATCAAGAGAAAATCGGTGACGGAAACATGGCTTGGCAGGTTTTCGATGTTGAGTAGTGCTGTGAGGTTCACGCGGCTGGCGCCATGGCGTGCTATGAGGTCGTCCATCTGTGGCTGCATGGCGTAGCGCATGGTGTAGGCTCCTTTGGCCAGCCAGAATTCGTTCATCCACTCGCAGAGTGTCAGGAAGTCGTTGTACTGTGTGTCGCTGACCATCTGGTGCAACCCTATGTCGGAGAAATCCACGCTCTTTATTCCCAGCCGTTTGCCGGCACGGGCAAGGCGTTCGGTGAGCCGACGCTCGTTTTTGACACTCTTGGAGATCTTCATTTTGTTCTTCACATGGTCGGTTACCATGTAGGTGGGGTTGAATACAATCATACCCTTGTTGCCCGTGGTGTCCTCGTTTTGCTCCAAATCGGCGGTGCCGCCGAGGTGGCCGTTCAGCTGGGTGATGAAGGTGCTGTCCTTCATCATGAGGTCCGTCAGGGCGTAGGCCGAGGGGGTATGGGTGGTTTGCTCGTGGCGTTTTTGTTTGATACGGTCGTATTTCGACATCGGTTGCTCTTCCTGAGCTGTGCTGTCGGCAATGCTGACTGCTGGCGGTTTATCAAGGTAGTCGCCGATATTCTTCTCGCCGGCAAAGCGCAGCTCCTCCATCAGGTCGCTGGCCATCAGGTCGTATTCCTTCTGCTCGGGAAATTGGAGATGCAGTGTCCATACTGCATGCAGCGCCACCAGCAGGATCTCTTCCTTGCTCATGGTTTGCAGGGCGTAGTATACCTGCTGGCTTTCGCCCTGTATTTCGAGGTAGGAACTGTTGGTGATACTGCTGTTGTGGGCTTTGTGCATGGCGTAGCAGTAGAGGGCGTAGGCCATCTGGCGGTCCAGCGGGTGGGCGTCGGCCTCGCTGCAGTGCGGGCTGTTGCGTAGCAGCCAGGCGTTGTAGAATGCTCGTGCATACTGCCCGTGGATGACCTCTTGGCGCACGCATTCCATTCGCGCCTGTTGGCGCAGGGCAAGGAACTCCTCGCGGCTGATGGTGACAAATTCACTGCCTCCGCGGCCGCTCAGCATCGATGAACATTTGCGGCGGCGGCTGAGGATGTTGGGGTGGGTGCTGCTGCGGTCGTCATAGTTGTCGCGGCTGGTGATGCCCGTCACCTCCGGCAGCCAGCATCCCGTCAGGCTGTAGTAGGGCGTGTTGAACCATGTGGTGTCGAACTCCACGTCGTCAAAGGGCAGCGCGCCGTACTGGAGCACGTCGAACACTCCTTCGCACACCCCTTGGTCGTAGGGGCTTTGGCGGTAGAACATGGCTATGCCCAGCGAATCGGCCTCGCTCTCCATCTCGCGGCTGCGGTTGTGACGGCGGATAAATTCGACCATCTCGGTGCTTTCCCCTTCCACCGTGGCCTCCTTCTCCTCTCCGCTTTTACCCACCAGCTCCTCCATGGTGTGCGAGCGGAGGTAGTGGATGATTTCGTGGCTGAGGATGAAAGCTATCTGGGCCTCGTTCTCGGCTTGTGCTATCAGGCCCAGGTTGACAAAGACCATGCCCTGACCCGTGGCGAAAGCGTTCACCTCCGGACTGTTGACTGTATAGAATCGCAGCTCCGAGCGCAGCTCGGGATAGCCCTTCAGCAGCGTGTCGGCAATGCGCTCTGCCAGATGGCTCACGGCGTCGCCGTAGATGATGCGCCCCGAGGCCATCATCTTGTTGATGTTGTATGAGGCCTTCAGAACCTTCTTTTTACTGCGCACACGCCCTCCCAGGTATTTCTCGGCGCGTTGCATGTCGGTGTCGTAAAGTTCCTGCACACCCATCTTCAGGTCGGCAGGCACCTCGCCTTTGCTGCGCACCTGTCCGCGGGCAACGATGGTCGTCGTCAGCAGCAACACAGCTATCAGTATTTTGGTCAGTCTCATATATGGATTGTCTTGCAACAAAAAGTGGTGCAAAGATACTATTTTTTGCCGACAGGGCAAAATTTTTTGTATCTTTGCACTGGAAGTGACTTCCTGTCGGATGAAATAAAATCGTCATGTTCAGTGAATTGTATAAAAATATTATTGCCCGCAAGGCCTTCTTCCCGGTTGCACTGACCCTGCTGTTTGCCCTTTCTGCGCAGGCTCAGACCACGCCGCACTATGTTTATATCCCCCAGTATCATACCGTTCACACTGGCCATGTCGAGCCCTGGCGCGGCCATTCGCTCATAGCTTTCTATGCCGGCTCTGGTTTCTATCCGAAGCCGGTCTTCGACGATGTCGACCCTCTCGACTACTCCGCCCGAATCCCCTTCCTGGCCACCTTGCGCTATGCCGGCGAGAAAAACTTCGCCAAAACCTTCTTCTGGGGATGGCAGAGCAACGTCTCCTTTCTCCGTTTCGGCTACGACTACACGCTCGACGGCGATTCCGCCAACCTCGGCACTTACGACGGCGTCGCCACCGTCGGCCGCGATATCGCTGTCTCCACCTCCTATTGGTCGCTCACGCTGGAGGAGTGCCTCGTCCTTGGCTACGACTTCTCGGAGTGCATCTCGCTCTCCGCTTCGGCGGGACTCTTTGTAGGCCTGCTCTCCAGTGGCAAAAACGCCGCCAGCATCCTCGACCGCCCTACCGGCACTACCCTGGGCCAGTTCGACGATGCCATCGACGACCGCTTCGGCTCCATCTTCGACTTTCTCAGCCTCGGCTTCAATCTGGCCGCCGAGGTGCGCTACTTCGTCTCCAGCAACATCTATGTCTCCCTGGAGGCCAAATTGCGTCTCACCTCAGGCCAGTCCAACTACACCGCGCCCCAAGGCTTCAACCATTACGCCCTGCTGCTCGGTGTGGGCTATAAGGCTTTCCGCAATAACTCCGACATTGATGACGACGACTGACGCTTTGGTTATCCGCACCACCGGCAGCTGGTATCGCCTGCTGCTGTCCGACGGCACCGCCCTCGACGGCCGTCTGCGCGGCAACTACCGTCTGCGCGGCAACAAGCAGACCAATCCCGTCGCTGTGGGCGACCGCGTCGACATCGCCCTTCAGGACGACGGCACGGCCCTCATCCTCGACGTCCACGACCGCAACAACTACATCGTCCGCCGCGCCACCAAGCTCAGCAAGCAGACCCACGTCATCGCCGCCAACATCGACCTCCTCTGCATCGTGGCCACCCTCGGCCTGCCCCGCACCTCCACGGGCTTCATCGACCGCCTCCTCGCCACCGCCGAGGCCTACCATATCCCCGCCGCACTGGTCTTCAACAAGGTGGACCTCTACGGCAACTCCGGCAGCGAGCTCTGGCAGATGCACAACGAGCTCAAGGACGTATACACCTCCGTGGGCTACCCCGTCCTCGAGGTCTCCGCCCTGCAGGGCACAGGCCTCGACGCCCTGAAACAGATGATTGCCGGCAAGACCGTCCTCTTCTCCGGCCACAGCGGTGTGGGCAAAAGCGCCCTCCTCAATGCCCTCTGCCCCGGACTCGGCCTCAAGGTCGGCCAGCTCTCCGACTGGAGCCTCAAAGGCAAGCATACCACCACCTTCGCCGAGATTTTCCCCACACCACTCGTCACTCACCACTCACCACTCATCACTTACCTCATCGACACCCCCGGCATCAAGGAGTTTGGCATGGTGGACTTCGGCGCGCAGGAACTCTCCCATTTCTTCCCCGAAATGCGCGCCCTGCTCCATGACTGCCATTTTGCCAACTGCACCCATCGCCACGAGCCCGGGTGCGCCATTAAGCAGGCCGTCGACGACGGCCGCATCAGCCCCGAACGTTACCAGAATTATCTCAATATCCTCGAGGATATCGATTCGGAGTAGCACGGAATGTTGCCTCACAGCAGCACCACGCGCCGCGAGGCCGCACCCTTGTCGGAGGCGAGGCGCAGCAGGTAGACGCCGCGGGGCAGGGCGGACACATCGAG
>OCVV011338877.1_pt1 | contig 11527 bp, 11 predicted proteins | sample 1539721 | NCBI WGS metagenome assembly OCVV01 (sample SAMN02144230, study PRJEB22623) | gut metagenome | biome: sheep rumen | host: Ovis aries | place: New Zealand | reverse complement strand
TGAGCATCAGTCAAAGCATGCAAGTGACCAAGAGGCAAACACAGCGGAAATTAAAAGACGCGATTGAGGAATTTCAAATTGTTTTGAATATGGAATAGCAGGACTATGACTTGATCAGATTATATCAAAAAGTAGAAATTACTCCAGCTGCAATTCCGATGCTTCTTCTGTTTTAGTCAGTTTTTTCCGAAAATGTATTTACAAACAAGATAAATCAATAATGAAAGACAATAATTGGCGTAAAAGCTTTTCGCTAAAAATGAGTTGACATATGCGTAAACCTCTTCCCTAAATTAACAATCAGCTCAAGCACATCTGTAGATATTATCAGCGAGAGTATAAAAGAACTTAAGCGTACCGTTGCACATGGATACGCTTTCTATTATGCTTTAAACGATTCAATGGCAAACTATTATATCCTTCTCGATAAGTTTATTAAGAAGATGAGCTTGAAGTGGATCAGTTTTTTCCAAAGATGGATAAGAAACTACTTGTGTTGGTAACCGATAATCCGTTCTGAGGCTCAACGACATCGTCATCTGCTTATCCATACTGACTTTGTACCATAAATCCAGTATTGATTAGCTACTATGTACCAGCTTTGTGCTGTGTTGCCTTGTATTCTTTTCACATCTACAATATAAGAATATAATGACAAGTTTTTCAACGACTCTTTTGATGCCTTTCGAAATCTTTGAAAGATATAATATCTATATTATCGTAATAATATGGTTTTCCTTTAGCATCTGCCGTTTTGTGCAGACGAGAAAGTGAACGTCTAATATCTTGATAAATATTTTCTCCGTTTGTTTCACTTCCTGATAATTCGGCAAGCGTATCTTCCATTTCATCTATACCATCCTCATCAATTACTATAGTCAGATGAATATTCATTGAATTGATATCATCAATACATAATGGAAATAAATGTTTTTCTAAAGTGATGTAGCTTTCTATTGCTTTTAGTCTTATTGATGAAATAAGTTCTTTTATCTTTCTTTTTTGATTGTCAAAAAAAAGTTTCCAATATAAATCACAAACTTTTCCAGTTTCTTCACATTGTCCTTTTTGAATATCAAAATTTTCTTTTGTTATTCTTTGCTTAAATCCAGTTTTAAATTCAACCAGTTCTATGTAATGAGAGTATATAGAAAGCCCATCTGCGGATGCGGGTGTTTTATCCTCGCTAAATATCGATTTGCAAATTAAATCAAAATTATAAGCAATTGTATCATCTTTTACAAGAGGAGTTTTTGTATAACTGTTTTTGGAAATCTCAGTAAATGGTTGAGCATACTCTTTCCAATTAGTTTTAGCATATTCTTGAATTGCATTCGTATTCATGTGTCACTCCTCTATACCATAAAGGTAGCGCTCACGGAGCATTTTCATTTCGGAAAGATAATTCGTGAAATCTTGATATATAATGCCAAGATTATCATTCGTGCAGACATAGTCAATAAAACCATCTTCTCTAATATGTGTCTGATAGAAATTGGTTTGTTCTTGAATCCCATATTTTCGCATAAAAGCATCCAATGCCAGCACAAAATTAGGACTATGAGTTGTTAAAATTACATTAATATTCTGCTTCTTTACAAGCATAGCAATTGTTTCTGCAAAAGCATTTTGCCATTGCGGGTGTAAATGAGCTTCAGGTTCATCTAAAATTAACATGGTGGATGAATCAAGCAAGCCTTTCTCCAATAAGATTTTTATTATAGAGTACATCTTTGAACCTGTCGCTAAATTCGAAACTTTAAGCTTAAATCCATCCTGAATATAAAACTCACCATTTGATGTAAATTCAAAAGAACCAGGAATAATAGACTCTATTTGTTCCTTTATTGGTCTAACAGAATCTTCCAAAACAGTTTTCTCAAGAATTGTTAAAGGTTTCGTAGATTTTAAGCTTGAAATCAATTTCTCATTATGCGGTATTATTCTATTGGGATTTAGGATTGTTTCGATGTCGTGTTCGCTTTGCCCATGAATCAATCTTCTACTATATGTATTCTCATCAATAACGAACGGATCATCAATCAAGAAGACTCTTTTAATGGGAGACGAATAATATGCTGGATTTTTCTCTTTTATTATCTTATTGTCGTAAATTCGAAATTTAAAATATATTGAATCATTTTCATATAATTCTATAGATGATTCGCTTTTGGCTTGACGAACTGGTTGTATTTGCCCAGCGAACTCAATTTGAAGTGTTTGATTTATACTTTCGCGAATATAATCTGTAGCCTCAATACTCTGAAGAGTTGAAAACATCATTTGAAGAATTTTAATCGCTTCAGTTTTTTGCTCGCTTACAGTATTAATAAGTGACAATGATTCACTTTTTTCAAAATACTTATATAATGGCGCTAATTGTTTATTGTTTATAATTGATTCTACATCCAAATCTTTTAACTCCGATAATAAATCATGTGCATATTCTTCAATATATTCTTGAGTAACTCCCCTTCGATATTCTCGATCAAACAATCTTTTTATCTGTGGATATTCTCCAAATAATGGAGTCTCCTCTTCTCTTAATATACCAAACAAGCGAAAAAAATCTAAAATACTTCTTACTTCGTCCAAACGAGTCTTAATATAAAAAACTTTATCAGCTTGATATTTTTGTTGAATATCCGATACAGCATCAAGAATAGAGTATAATGCTTTTCCGATGGTTGTTTTCCCAGAGTTGTTTTTTCCAGTAATAATAGTTAGTCCATCAAGAATCATATCAGAGTCGAAAACAATTCCAATCTCTCTCAACCTAATGTTCATAGATTCCTCCTGAACAGCAAACAGACATAATTTTTCATATTATCATATATAGTGTTACCTGCACAAATGCCATTTTTCAGGCAAGTGCAAAAGTCGATTCCTCCTGCCGATTCTGAATCGAATTCCAAAGCCACCTGAAAAAGAGGCGCAAAAGAAGCCTTAGCCTCTTCCGCAGGTTCATGTACAGGACGCTGGCATGGATCATCACTTCGCTGGTTTCCTTCAGCTTTGTGACGATACAGTCCAGGCAGTAGCGGCGTTTGCCAACGCCAAAGTTCCTTTCGATTTCACCCCGTTCCCCGGATTCCTGCCATTCCAGCTTCTTCTGTTGCTTCTGGATTGCCGGATCGGAATAGGGCTTGCCGAGCTTGGGTCCGTTAAGGTGGATTCCACGTTCCTTGCAGTACTTCATGTTCTCCCGAGTCCGGAAAATCGTATCTGCAAGAACCCTTTGGGGATAGTGTCCGTAAGACCTCTTGTAGGCTTCCACAGATTCCTGGAATGTGGTGCATTCGTTGTAAGCATCCCATCGCAGGTCTTCAATCCGCAGGAAACCGTCTACGACGCTCATTTCAACCTTGGCACCGAACTCCACATCCGCGGTTTGTTTTCCCCGGACGATTGGTCTGACCCATGGTTGCGAAATGCTCACGATCCGGTTTTCTACTTTGTGGGTTTTCGTCCGGTACATGTATTCCTGTTGGGAGTACAACGTGCGGATCACCTGGAGCATTTCCTGTTTCCGGATCGGAAGAGCTTCCTTCAGGCATCCTGGATGTTTCGCTTCAATGGAATCAATGGCTTTAAGATCTCTCTTCAGGAATCCAAGCTGCTGGCGGATTACTTCCCGGATCATCTTCGTTGTCTTCTTCCGAGCCTTGGAGAAACTGTTGTACTTCCGCAGGGCTTTCTCACGATAGTTTCTGGGTTTCGGACCATCGGTCAATCCGTTTTCATGGAGGATGTCAATGATCTCTTCAGCCTTCTGCCTGGCTTCGTTCAGCAGGGATGCATCCGTTGGAAACCGGATATTCTGCGGGGCACAGGTGGCGTCTAGAATCAGGGTTCCCTGGTTTTCTTTCTCACTCTCGCCACCTTTGTTTTCTTCCTGAGCGCCGTTTCCGGTGCTGCCGGAATCATCATCCTTGTGGTCTTCCTCGTTCTTCTCTGCCGCTGTTCTCCAGCCGATGATTTCATCGTTGACCCAAGCCAGCATTTCCTTGGAAATCCTTTGGCGGAACCGGGTCATCATGCTCGCATCGAACGGACATTCATACCGGTATTCCCGAAGGCCGAGAAAGTATTGCAGGTAGGGATTCATGGCGATCTCTTTGGTCACATCCTCATCGGACATCCCCTTGTAGTGGATCTTGATCAGCACCGATCCCAGCGCCATTCTGGAATCGCAGGCTCTCTGGCCTTTCTTGCTCCTTAAGTTGTCGGCATACTTCAGATCGAACTCCCGCCAGGGAACATACTTGCTCAGTTTGATCCAGTCATTATTCGGATCAAGCGGCAATGAGCCGAACATTTCAGGTGATTCCAGCATCGAAACCTGTCCAGTGTGCCGTTTGTACATTCTCGGGCCTCCTGCAAGTGCAAGGTTTTTTGCTCAAAACGTTGATTTCCCTTGCACTTATTATACCACAGAACCGCCTCTGGACGTTGATTTTCCTTTGTTTTTGGTATTCGCAGGAGACACTATATAGTATAGCACAGAGATTGTAAAAAACAAATAGGGCAACACCATATAATCCGTTGTAGCCAACAAGTACTCACACATCAAGACAAATTCAGACAATCTAAACTCATCAGCCGTCGTGAGCTAAACCTGATTTAGGCGACTGCCTTCGGTTACGGCTTGATTCGGGTTCCCTCCAAGGATGATAAATCAATTTGAATGGTCGTTTCTGATATATTACCAGGTTAGTTCATCATATTTGGCACATTTTTCGGTGTTCCCTCAGCAATAATCTACGTTTTGCTTATGCAACGAATCTTTTCCACAACGGGAAAAGATACCAGACTACATGCATTTCGGAGTGATAAGGTTGGCCGGCAAACACGCGGATAACACTGTCTACCGCGTCATTCTGGTATTGCTGAATCTTAAATCTGAATTTCATGATTGCATCTGCTCCTTATGTGTTTCCCAAAGAAACCGCACAAAGGTGCTGCTTGCACCAACTGTAAGATGTGCATATTTAGGTGCCAATACCTGAAAACCCGCTGGCTTTCCGTGTCCGCCGCCATGCGAATTTCGAAGTTGATTGACTGATTCGGCAATAGCTCTGAGACTACCGAGCATTTTCTTTACCGCTTCAATTTCTGGATTCTCTTCGTTAACTTTTTTCGCTTTTAATCCCATCAGGTTTAAGGTCTCGCTGACAAGTCTATCAAACTGCCATTTGTTGTCATAAGGCGTAGCTCGCTCTTCCATTATTGTTTTACAGCACGATTCTATCAATTCTTTGGCGATTCCAATTGCTTCAGTCGGATTATCATCCTGTAAAGTATTCATTGTTCTTATCTGAGTGTCAAGGTATGCGCTTGAAAACATGCCTTGCATTCCGGTGTTGGCATTTTCTGTTGGTTGCTGCTCAATATACTCATACCCCTTGTGCAAGAGTTCTACATGAATTTTCCAATCGATACCTTGTGAAATCTTTACATATTCCTTTTCTTCAAGTGCTTTTTTCATCTGTTGAACCTGTGAATCAAGTACATGACTGGCAACAGGTTGACCACTGTCATTATAACGCCTTACAATCAGCAAGACCCTAAGCTCTTCTAAAGACATTTCAATGCTATTGCCCATAAAACCACATTTATGTTTTAGCGTTTGCAAAATATAATCTGTTTTTGTCGCAAATGAACTTGGGTAAAATGCCTTAACATCGTCTGGTGTTACACCGATGGAGGAAATGCCGTCATGGATCGTCCGGTAGGCGATGCTTTCAGCGTTCCCGAGATAATAGTAGAAAGCTTCAACATTTTCAACATGTGGTTTCTTGTGATGATAGAGGTAGGTTGCAGTCATATCCAATAATGCAGGTGCAGTAGCAAATTCTGTGGTTATTTCATATCGTCCGCACACTGGACACTCTACAAATACTGAATTCAAGGCATAATTAGCCTGCCGTTGATCCTCTGAACCACAAAAATAGCATTTGCTCATTCTCATAGCACCTTTCTCGTTGACTGAGGCGAATAGGCCTCAAAAATCTGATCAAAGTTCGTAGCCACACTGTCATTGGCCATACTGCTATCGCGGAACACGGCGTAATAAGGCTTCTTCTTCGCAATGGCCGTCACGGTCTCCGTGGTGACGCCTGTGTCAAAGCAGGCCAATAGGAAGCCATTGGCCACATCAAATACCTTCTTGCCGTCGATGACTGTCTCTTTGATGGCACTCGAAAGCTCCACACCCAGATCCAGCATCACTTGGAACAGCAGATCCTCCGGAGTACGGTCAGGTTTGATATTGTCCGTTGTCAAGTCGAGTAGAGACTGCACCACCTCAGTGGGATTGTAGTACACATCCTGCATGTTGATGCTATCCAGGCGTAGGACGCGGAAACCGATGTCAAGATCAGCGGCAGTCAAGATGACTTCTTCCTTGATTTTGCGTCCTGCGCGGCGGATATGTTCTTTGCCAATTTCGCAGATGGTAGGATAGCCTGCCATATACGCTTCGCTCTTTTCATCCGTCTGTTCAGGAAGTTGCACCATAATGAATTTGCGGTGGCCGCTATCCTCTGCGTTAAGTTGCATCACGGCTTGGGCAGTAGTAGCAGAGCCAGAGAAGAAATCAAGAACGATACTTGGGTCACCCATGGGAATAATACAACGGATTAGCGCATGGAGGTCTGAAATGCTTTTAGGATTTTCAAAAACTCGATCTCCATTAAAAATATCGTTGAATTCCAAAGTTGCAGTTTGTGCGTAGCTAAAATGCACACTCCGCATAACCTGTTCATCGTAATCAAACAAGTTTCTCCTGATTCTTGGCATTGTGGTTTCATCTGACTAAATACAACACGCCCATTACCTATTTCTTCCTGCATTCTCTTTGGGTTTGGAAATCTCCAGCCTGTATCTGGGCATTTACTTGCTTTCCCGGTTACAGGGTGGATAACTTGATCAATGACGCAATTGTTTTCTGTGAACAATTCAGAAATATAAATGGAAGCGCACCAATCAATCCTGTTGAGATCAGCATAATGGCTAGCCATATTGTGTCTTTCCATGTCCATTTTGTATCCCTATGGTTTGAAACCGTAGAGGTTTGCATCTGTGTCTTTCGTGGCAAAAACCTGTAGAGAGTGGTGAGAAGGTTAAACCATAGAACATACTTGAGAATTGTGTATAGCTCCTTTAGTATTCTCATGATTTTCTACTCATTTCAATTTTCGCACATCGGCAGCAGTTCTTCCAGCCTGGCAACGAAGCGCTTTTGCTCGGCAAGGGATGGAAGGGAGATAGGTAAGGTTTTATATTTATCTTGAGATATATTGACCTGTTGCCTATCCATTTCAGACATTATTACTCCGGTAATATTTTATTGCTGGAGTAATTAATAGTCGGGTTCACCAAACATGAGAAATCCAACCTATCCATCTATCGGCTGATAGTTAGAATTTCGTCTTTATTATTCTGATATCCAGGGAGTGAATCGATAAGAACTAGTTCTCATTCATATACTTCCAATTGTTTTTGAGCATCGGGAAGATTTCTATATTTCTCTATGATTTTCTGTATTTCGGAGAGCATATGCTTTTTTGCAGTATATCCCATTGTGTTAATATCATAGAATGGTAAGCCAATGAATGCCATTGTAAAACTATTATCCCATTTTAAGTTTTTAACCAGAGTCTCTAAATACTTGTTAGTTTTTGCTATATCAATATCAGAAAAAACTCTAAAAGACAGTATTATTTCGTTTAAAAGGGATGTGTTTTCACGATCAAAAGAAGATATAAGATTATCCAACTCGGATTGTGTTTTCGCTTGTTGACTCAGTTTATTTTTTTCTGTTAATGAGTAAAACCTAAAGCTATTTAAATATGCATGTGCTTCGTTCATGATTTTCGTCTTTTCTGTTTCTTCTATCTGATAGAGATTGTTTTCAATTTTTAGCAGGTAATAAACAAGTGAGAGTAACGTAACATAATTACAACTAACACACTCCTTGTTAAGTATTTTTTCCATCTCAGAGTAACGAATCCTCATTTTTATAAACTGAAACTTTATTTGATGATTTACTATAAACGCTTGCCACTCATTAAATGGGTATGAGTCAGTATTCATGACTTCTGGAGAAATATCTTCATTTGAGTTAATTCTCTCACAGATTTCATTGCAAGAAATATGAATATGCTCCATACGTGAATTGATATCATTAATCATTTCTCCAGGGATCGGTATATAACGCAATACGGTATCATAGTTATAAAACCATAATTGTTCATCTATTTCCTTGTCTGAATATCGCAATTCAAGTGTGTCCAATATTTTTCCAAGAGTATTATTTAGAAAAACTTGAAAGTCCTCTTTGTCTTTATAAATATACTGTAGTATTCTCGATAATTCAACTTCTTGAATTGATTTAATACCACCTTTTTCCAATTTAGATATATATGATTGGCTCTTTCCTATATATTCAGCAACTGATTTTGCTGATACATGGTTTTGAATACGTACATTTTTTATCATTTCTGCCAATTCTGGTGTTACATCATATTTTGCCATTTGCCAATCTACCTCCCTACATCATAGTATATTATAAATCATAAAGAAAGTCAATTAATATCTCTATAGAATATAATGGTAATTTAATTTACGAAAATAATTGACATTTAAAACAGTTTCTGATATAATTTGTCTTGTCAAAGAAAAGTAGCGGCTCTGGCAAGCCGCTACACTCTTTGCCGGGGATACGGTTGGTTACCCGGGCTCAATTATGAAATACAAAAGTAAAATAACACAGTTTTTATAAGCTGTCAAGAGCACTAAATGCCCAACTGAGAAAGGAGAAAACTTATGAATTCCCAGCTAAAGAATAAACGGTAGACTGCTACTGCTAACTGCATCGCCAGAACAAGATTGAGAGAATAATGTTGTACGCTATAAAAACCTTAAATTGTAGACACAGCACATTCCAATCTACTGTTTATTCCTTAATGCTCCAAAGAAAAGGCAATTCCCTTTTCATGAATAAATGGGATTTATAAGTATGTTACCTTTGATGGCAAAAACAAAATCAAGTGTACGAGGGAAACAACAAAAGAAAATTGTTGTTGTCAAGCCGTACACAAAAAAAGATGGAACTAAGGTTTCTGAGCACCGCCGGTCAACACCTAATTAATGAAGGAGGATAAGCATATGTATAAAACTGGCGAAAAACCTGGAAAGGGCATCTATCAGTGCACAAAGTGCGGTCAGCTTGTTAGACTTGATGATCACACAGATACTCTTCCGCCTTGTCCAAGGTGTGGAAACACAACATACAAGAAAGTAGCATAATAGAATACGGGGTTGTGAAAGAAAGACATCAAAAATGATGGATAAATGTATCCTTGATAGGTTCTTCCCCAAATTATGTGTAAACGCCCTATTGGTGTAGAAAAAGGCAAATAATTTGCAGATGGTGAGAACCACCATCATGATTTGAGAATAACAGGAAACCGAATGTCCGTCAAGGGCACCAAAGGCGCGGCGCAGCCGTTTACCCTTGACGGGCAGGCGGTTTTCTGTTACTGCCCTTTAATCCGGCATCCTGTCGGCATAGTACACGGCCAGCTGTGCGTGGATGACGGCCCAGTCCTGCCGGCGGCCGGTCCATTTTTTCGTGATGTCCAGCATGGCCAGATACAGCATTTTCAGCAGACTGTCATCCGTTGGGAAAACAGCTTTGGCCTTGGTCACCTTGCGAAGCTGACGGTTAAAGCCTTCTATTGCGTTGGTCGTATAGATCAGCCGCCGAAGTTCTTCCAGGAATTTGGAATAGGTACTCAGGTTAGGCCAGTTCTCCCGCCAGGACGTTGAAATCTTGGGATATTTCTTATCCCACCGGGCTGAAAACGCTTCCAGAGCCTCTTCTGCAGACGCCTCATCCACTGCGGCATATAACTTCTTCAGATCGGCCATGAGCGCCTTCAAATCCTTATATCCGAACGGCAAGATCATTTTCGAAGATACTGCTTTTCAGTTGCACCGCAGCAGCAGAACAACACTCCTTGGAGTAAACGGCGCTGGAAAAACTACTCTTTTCCGTCTGATCCAACAGGGAGAGTTTATCCGGTCGGTTCCAAAAGCACGACTTGGCTTTTTTCACCAGGATCTGTCAGGTCTGAAAGAGAAAGACACCGTTCTGGAAAGCGTGATGAGAGAAAGCATTCAGAAAGAAGGCGTTGCCCGAAGTGTCCTTGCCCAGCTGTTATTTTCGGCTCGTGATATCAACAAGCCGGTTTATGTTCTGTCTGGCGGTGAAAAGATACGTCTATGTTTTGCTCGACTGTTCACCAGTGCGGCGAATGTACTGATTCTGGACGAACCGACAAACTATCTTGATATTCCATCGGTTGAAGCTCTGGAAAAGCTCTTTTCTGAATATGAAGGAACCATGCTCTTTGCCTCACATGACCAAGCCTTTGTTGATGCTGTGGCAACAGATCGCCTCGTCATCAGAGATCACAAGATAAAATCTTTGTACTATACCTTATTCTGATTTAAATTAAGCGTTTAAGCGATTTTCAGCAGTTTTCGACTTATACAATCAAGATTCAAAAAAACACTTTTTAGCTGATTGTCTTTGACAACGGCGATAGTTTTAGGAGTAAACTCTACTGCTTCTCCTTTATAACCAGGATCACCAAAACACAAGACTTTCTTTTTTATATCCCAGAAAGCCATATTGTCAAACGGAAGATAATGACACCCACCACCAGGCTCTAATGAACTTTCATCGGCAAGATACAGATCTTTACAGACAGCATTTGGCAAATCTAGATTAGCATCTGTAACTTCAAGATTTTTTAGAAAACTCTGTATATGTGTACAAAATCCTGTCTGACTGTCAACAACTAATTCGAATCGCCAATTCCCCCCAAGAAGCACACTATAATCACCATCAAGACCCGTGTAGAGAAGAGACGTGTCATCCGCAATATAAAAAGTGCTATCATTAGGTATAATACTTCTGTATTTTGGTTCACCAATATAAAAATACATCTCGTTTATCCTTTCATGTTCTTAGTATTTATCAAAAACCATGTCCCCAATGCCATACTAGCTTTTTCTGTGTATTTACACCAAGTCTCCATAGTTTTTCTTCACCATTAAGTGACCCCTTTGCACTGAATACATGCCCGAATGAATCTTTTGTCATTTTTCCAAATTTAATGACATTTTTTTGTGTTATCACTGAGTTAGCATAAAAACGGTCCAGCAGAATGCCGGACATTATTCCGCAGCATTCACACTGGACCGTTATGCTCACGTCACTGAGACGATGAGAAAGGAAAGCGCTGAAAGGATGCAAAACTTTTTTGAAGCTCTTTGATAAAACAATAAAAACCCAGTGGGGGTCAAATGGGGGTCAAACGAATGATCAAAAAGAGAAAACCCTTGATATATCAAGGGTTTTGGAGTGGTCGCAACAGGACTCGAACCTGTGACCCCATCGATGTGAACGATGTGCTCTACCAACTGAGCCATGCGACCTTATTCCGAACTTTTT
>OCVV011229805.1_pt1 | contig 11528 bp, 11 predicted proteins | sample 1539721 | NCBI WGS metagenome assembly OCVV01 (sample SAMN02144230, study PRJEB22623) | gut metagenome | biome: sheep rumen | host: Ovis aries | place: New Zealand | reverse complement strand
GATGTTTGCGCAGCAAACTCGACACAGCGAAGCGAGGGGCGCCCCCATTTTGAATCCGTCGGAGACACTTTCTCGACAAACTGAATTAAAGCTATTTGTTTTAACCTTATTTTTCTGACCACCTAAAAAATTACATACCCATTTTTATTTTCCGGCAGCCAGTGCGCGCTGACCGATATCCTTGCGGTAGTGCATATTCTCAAAATGCACCTGCTTTGCCGCCGCATAGGCCGCATCAAGTGCCTCATTCAGCGTATCGCCGGAAGCGGTAATGCCGAGCACTCTGCCGCCTGCGGTCAGCAGGCGCTCCCCGTCGAGCTTTGTTCCGGCATGATAGACTGCGGCACTGTCGAGCTGACCCTTTTCGTTCAGGCCGGTGATCTCCTTGCCGGTCTCATATTTCTCCGGATAGCCGCCGCTTGCAAGGATCACGCAGGCGCAGGCACCCTTCCTCCAGTGGATGTCCAGATCGGAGAGGCGCTGCTCCTCGATCGCCTCCATGATCTCGAACAGGTCGGTTTTCAGCATCGGCAGAACGACCTGTGTTTCCGGGTCGCCGAAGCGGCAGTTGTATTCGATGACCTTCGGGCCGTCCTTGGTCAGCATCAGGCCGAAGTACAGGCAGCCGCGGAAGGTGCGGTTCTCGCCGCTCATCGCATGCATCGTCGGGAGGAAGATCTCCCGCATGCACTGATCTGCGATCTCCTTGGTATAATACGGATTCGGAGAAACCGTGCCCATGCCGCCGGTATTCTTGCCGCGGTCGCCGTCCAGTGCGCGCTTGTGATCCATCGACGAGATCATCGGAATGACGGTTTCGCCGTCGGTAAAGCTCAGCACGGAGACCTCCGGGCCGGTCAGGAATTCCTCAATGACCAGCTTGGAGCCGCTCTCGCCGAAGATCCTGTCCTCCATGATCGAGCGGATCGCCGCGACTGCTTCATCCTCAGACTGCGCGATGATGACGCCCTTGCCCAGTGCCAGACCGTCCGCCTTGACGACAGTCGGATAGGTGTTCTGCTGCCGGACATAGGCGATCGCCTGCTCTGCGTCATCAAACACCTCGTATTTCGCAGTCGGGATGCCGTATTTCTTCATCAGATTCTTGGAGAAGGCCTTACTGCCTTCGATGATCGCGGCTGCCTTCGACGGGCCGAATACTTTGAAGCCGTTTTCGCGCAGCAGATCCGCCATGCCCAGAACGAGCGGATCATCCGGTGCGACAAAGACCCAATCCACGGCAAGCTCCTTCGCGAGCTTCAGCATGCCGTCGAGATCGGTTGCCTTCACGGGGAAGCATTTGGCATATTTGGCGATGCCGCCGTTGCCCGGGGCGCAGTACAGCTCCGTCACATTCGGAGACTCGCTGAGCTTCATGACAATGGCGTGCTCTCTGCCGCCGCCGCCGACTACTAATACTTTCATGGTTTTCGTTTCCTTTCGGTTTGTATGATCCCTGAATAAAGGGAATATGCCGTGTTCAGTCCGCGAGGCAGTCCGGTGTCAGCTCACGGATCTCACAGTAACGGATCTTCTTCAGCGATGGCTGATTCAGCAGCGCACGCATCACGCCGCCGTGCGAAACGATCAGCAGCCTGCTGATGTCCGCCCGTTCCAGATAGGGCAGGATCCACGGCAGCACTCTTGCCCGGAGCTGCGCATGCGTCTCCCAGTTATGATAGCGGTCGCCCGGCATATGCACGCCGCCGTTGCGCTTGTATTCCTGCCACGCATCGTGAATATCCTGCTGAGACACCTCTGCCCAGTCCAGATCGGGGATCCATTCAAAAATGCCCGGTGCGACGTCGATCGGTGCGCCGGTCACTCTGGATACGATCGCGGCCGTATGCAGTGCGCGGGGGTAGGGCGAGGACACGATCAGGTCACAGTCCCGGATCCGGGGATCCTGCGCTGCCTCCTCCGCCTGTGCAATGCCGAGCCGGGTCAGCTGACCAAGCTCCGCACCCTGCCCCTTCAGGCCAAGTGCTTCGGTATCCTCATAGGTCGGCTCACCGTGCCGCATGAGATAAACGGTCATATGTCCCGGCTCCTCCTGTTTCTGATTTTATGCTCCGGCATCAGAAGCCGCAGAAGCGGTCTGTCTTGCCGACGGTATACTGCTGACGGAAAATATAGCCCTCATTCGCTGCGTCATAGACCAGATACATATAGAGCGTCGTATTTTCCTCGGGGAGATACCATGATTCCACATAATTGTTGTTTTCGTCGGTGAATACGCTGTCCGGCGCGCCGCCGAACCGTGCATTCGCTTCGGCTGCGGCATTGTCAAAGATGCTGTAATCCTCATCCGCGATCGGCGAATCCACATAAACGCTCGTCAGGGTGCCGCTGCGGAAGACCAGATGCAGATCGAGGCCGCCGTACAGGAATTCCGTATGCTCCAGCGGCACGGACCACTCATTGAACGGCTGAAGCGTGCCGATCGAATAGCCGATGCGCGTTTCGACCTCCTGCTGCGGAGAGCCGAACAGGGAGCCGTCTACGGTCAGCAGATTGCCGCTGATCGCGAACAGGTCGCTTTCGCCGCCCATTGCATCATCGCCGGTTTCCAGCGCCGAGGCAAAGGAGACCCACTCGTACTCGTTCATATCCGGCTCAAATTTCGTCAGCGGGGTCGGCTCACCGTTCGCATTGCGTGCGAGAAGCTGCGGTGTGTCTCCGGTGATATCGACCGCAAGGGTGTAATCCTGCGAGCCGTTTGCTTCATTGCGCCTGAGCGTCACGCCCTCAAGCGTTAAGGCTGTGACCGTGCCGCTGTCGTCCGTCACCGGAACATAGCTGCATGTCACATTGCCGCTCAGGGAATCATTGACCGTAAGCCCCTTGCCGACGCCGTTCGCGAAATCGGTAATGCGGTAGGCATCCCATGTCACGGTACAGCTCTGCGCAGATACGCCCGTGAACCGGAACAGCATGCCGTTTTTCTCGTCATTTTCCGAGGCCGGGAACTTCATCTCACCTGCGTTCAGCAGATAGGCTGCCGCCTTGCCCGCGCCCGAATCCAGCAGCGAAACGGTCGTGGTCATCGGGGGCTCTGTGGTTTCGGTCTGCGCAGATGTCGCAGGCGCTTCGGAAGAAACTTCGCTGCTCTCTGCCTTTTCACTGCCGCAGCCGTTGAGCGGCAGCAGGCAGCAGAGCAGCATAAGGGATAAAGCAGAATGTTTTTTCATAAAAATCCTCAGTGGTGGAACAGTCTCAGGCCGCAGAATGCCATAGCAATGCCGTACTTGTCGCACTGCTCGATGACAATATCGTCGCGGATCGAGCCGCCCGGCTCAACAATGTACTTGACGCCGCTCTTGAATGCGCGGTCGATGTTGTCCGGGAACGGGAAGAATGCATCGGAGCCGAGGCAGACATCGGTGTTCTGCGCGATCCATGCCTGACGCTCCTCCTTGGTAAAGACCGGCGGCTTCTCGGTAAAGACGCGCTCCCACTCGCCGTCTGCAAGGATGTCCATGTAATCCTCACCGATATACAGGTCGATCGCGTTGTCGCGGTCGGGGCGCTTGATATCGTCGCGGAACGGCAGGTTCAGAACCTGCGGGGCCTGTCTGAGCCACCAGTTATCGGCCTTTGTGCCGGCAAGGCGGGTGCAGTGGATTCTCGACTGCTGACCTGCACCGATGCCGATTGCCTGACCGTCCTTGACATAGCAGACGGAGTTCGACTGGGTATACTTCAGGGTGATGAGCGAGACAATGAGGTCAAACTTCTTGTCCTCAGGGATATCCTTGTTCTTTGTCACGATGTTCGAGAGCATCGTTTCCTCGTTGATCGCGAGGTCATTTCTGCCCTGCTCGAAGGTCACGCCGAACACTTCCTTGTGCTCGACCTTCGGCGGCTCATAGTTCGGGTCGATCTGCACAATATTGTAGTTGCCCTTGCGCTTGGTCTTGAGAATCTCCAGTGCCTCCTCGGAGTAGCCCGGCGCGATGATGCCGTCGGAAACCTCGCGTGCGATCATCTTTGCGGTGATCGCGTCGCACTCGTCGGAGAGCGAGATCCAGTCGCCGAAGCTGGACATTCTGTCCGCACCTCTGGCTCTTGCATAGGCACATGCCAGCGGAGACAGCTCGCCGAGGTCATCGACAAAATAGATCTTCTTCAGCGTGTCGGAGAGCGGTCTGCCGATTGCAGCACCCGCCGGAGAGACATGCTTGAACGAGGTTGCAGCCGGCATGCCGGTCGCAGCCTTCAGCTCGCGGACAAGCTGCCAGCCGTTGAAGGCATCCAGCAGATTGATATAGCCCGGATTGCCCGAAAGCACGGTGATCGGCAGTGCGCTGCCGTCGTTCATAAACACTCTTGCAGGCTTCTGGTTCGGGTTGCAGCCATACTTCAAAAGACGTTCGGTTTCCATAATTCAGGTTCCTTTCCGCGGCACTTCCTGCCGCATAGCATAATCCTGTTTACTTGTTTTCTGCCGCGGCGCGTGCATCTGCCATCATCCGGTTCAGCTCCGCGTCCGATTTTTCTGCCAGTGTGCCTTCATCATACATATTCAGCATCACACAGGCAACAGGCTTTGCGCCGTCTGTGATGACGAGATCATAGGCGCCGGCTTTCCATGATTCCGGATTGAGGTACAGCTCACCCCAGTATCCGTAGCCGCCCTCATCTTCGGGCTTTTGAAGCGAAACCGTCGGAACATCGCCTGTCAGCGCTGCGAAAAAGCTGTCCGTATATGTTGCCGGGTCATCATGATGCTCGACGATATACGCGGTCAGACCGTCTGTTTTGTCGGTATCAGGGATAATCGAGATCCATTCGTTCAACATGAACACACAGCGGATCTCGCTGTCAGACGGTGCTCTGCCGTTGACGGAATCGGCATCCTCCTTATAGGTTCCGGCTTGGTTGCCGTCAAGGCTGATGCCGCGGATGACCGGCTGCTCACTGTCAGCCAGATTCAGCGCGTAGAGTTTGCCCGGAATGACCGGTGCTGCCTGCTGTCCGTTCTGCTGTGCATCGCTGCTGCTTTCGCCGTTCTCTGCCTGCGAGGACGAGGATGCGGCAGAGGATGCACCGGAGGATGCATCATCCTTTTTTCCGCAGGCGGGCAGTGCGAGCAGCATTGCCAGCGCGGCGGAAAGACATAACAGTTTCTTTTTCATGTGGTTTCGCCTCCTGTTCATCCAAATAAAGCGATCAGATTACTCCTTCGGCTTATTGCCGTAGCGGTTGACGATTTTGCTGGTCGCGTTGCCGGTCGCGGGGTCGATATACCGCACAAACAGAGAGATCTTGTTGTCTGCATTGAGGCTCGACCAGAGCAGATCGGTGAAGCTGTCGATATCATTGGGAATCGAGATGAGCTTGGGCTCGCCGACAAAGCTCGGCAGCGGGTTGCCGTCGCCGACATAGGTGTGGATGAAGTGTCCCTGACCCGCGATCGGGTTCTCATAGGAGAACGTGAAGCGCTGGCAGGAGGACGGATCGCCGTCCGCACTTTTCAGGATGCTGAGTGCGTAATTGAACGCGCCCTTTTCGCAGCGGACAACGCCGGAGATTCTGGGGGTATAGTTCGGGGCATCCGGCTCAAACTTCCGTGCGCGAAGGCCCTGCTCAAAGGTGAACTGGTGATCCATTGCCTCATAGATCGTGTCGGTCTGGTCGCCGTTTGTGACGATCGTCTTATTCCCAAGCACGCGCACCGGCGAATAGATGATGAGCGAGGGGTCTGTGCATTTGCTCTCGTCATAGGCCTTGGTTTTGAGGTTGACCCCGTCCGGGACGAAGATGCGGTTGCGGGAATTCTCGCTGCGTCCCATGATGAAGTAGGCGATGACAGCGCGTGTGCCGTCTGCCGAGCGGCCGAGGATGATGCCTCTGCCCGGATAGCTGTTGTTCTGAAGTTCCTGTGCAATCGAGATCATTGCCATAGTATTACCCTCCATGCTGTTTCACCGGCTTTGCCGGATTGATACGGATTGAATGATGCGCGGTTATTCTTGGATATAGACCTTGTTTTCGCGGACTATAAGCCTGCCCTCGCAGTACAGCCTGACTGCCTGCGGCAAAATCTTCCACGGGCCGTGCCCGCTCCGTCAGTCCATGACCCGTCATTCTTTGATATAGACCTTGTTTTCGCGGACTGTGAGCCTGCCCTCGCAGTACAGCCTGACTGCCTGCGGCAATATCTTCCACGGGCCGTGCCCGCTCCGTCAGTCCATGACCCGTCATTCTTTGATATAGACCTTATTGTCGCGAACTGTGAGCCTGCCCTCACAGTACAGCCTGACTGCCTGCGGCAATATCTTCCATTCCGCTTCTTCCATGACGCGCCGCTGCAAAGTCTCCGGCGTGTCATCCTGCCTGATCTCCACCGCCTTTTGCAGGATGATCGGCCCGCCGTCGCAGACCTCCGTGACGAAATGCACCGTCGCGCCCGTGACCTTGACACCCTTTTTCAGCGCCGCCTCATGCACATGCAGGCCGTAATAGCCCTTGCCGCAGAAGCTCGGAATCAGTGCGGGATGCACATTCATCATCTTGTTCGGATAGGCGCGGCAGATCGTTTCGTCAAGGATCGTCATGAATCCCGCCTGCACGATCAGGTCAGCATACTCCTCATAGAATGCCTCCAGCATCGCCGCACTGTAGGCTGCGGTGTCCGGAAAGGCCTTCCGCTGGATGACCCTTGTGGGGATGTTGTTGTTCTTTGCGCGCACCAGTGCATAGGCGTCCGGCTTCGAGCTGATGACGCAGGTGATCCTGCCGTTTCCGAGCTCACCGCGGTTCTGCGCGTCAATCAGTGCCTGCAAATTGGTGCCGCCGCCGGAGACCAGTACAATGATATGCTTGAATGCGTCCGGATGCATGGTTTCTGGCATGATGCTGCCTCCTTATTATTGTTAATGCAAATCCGCAATCACACACATGGCAGCGGAAATACAGCCGCCGGTGCTGTCTGCGGGATTCGGAAGGATGCGTATTACGTCTGCCGACGCAGCAGGATTTCCTGAAGTTCTGCCTGCATCGTCCTGCCGACCATATAATTCAATGTATCATAGCGTTCAGAGGCATCGAATTCCCCGACGCCGGCAAGCGATGAACGGTCATACAGAACCTCCTCTGATTCCGGTATTCCCGACGAATTCTCCACAGTCTTTACCAGCGCAAACCTGTAGTTGACCGGCGCCTCCGTCTCACGCAGATAATCTTCATAGAGCTGCTCGATCAGTTCCAGATAACACTCTGTATTCTTCGGCGCTTCCTCACTGCCCGGCTTGTCCAGCAGTATGATCTCGATGATCGGAATGACAGTTTCATCCTGTGCGATGCTTTTCAGAGACGCAGTGCAAACCTGCAGGCCGGTTTCCGGCGAGAGTGCAGCCTCTGTCAGCGGGATTCCTTCCGGTTCGCTGATCGGCAGCGCGCAGTACGCATCCGCACGGATATATACACCGGTCCGCGGATGCATCAGCAGTTCCTGCTGAAAGGCCGGGACCCGGTATTCGCGGGAGAGTATTTTGTCCGCAAATTCATGCAGCGCAGCCGCAGCCGCCTCCGGATACATGGCATAGAGCAGATAATAGTCATCACACTGCGCATTTGTGAATGAACGCGGCAGCCTGCCGTCGTTGTGTCCCTGATAAGCGTCGATGGTAAAGTTCCGCTCTGTGCCGAGCGTCTGCTGCATATAATGAACGTCCCGGTGCAATACCCTCGTCCCGTCGGGATACATTTCCGAATACTCCGAAGTAAACTGCAAATCCCCGCCGAGAGAATATGCAAGATATTCCCTGTGCGTTTCCGGATAATCCGCATAATCTGCTGAACAGGCTGTCAGCAGCAGTGCGAACGCGAGCAGTGCTGCTGTGATTTGTACATCATGTTTCATAACCCGGATTTCCTTTTTTTCTCAGTCATTCTGATGCTTTTCGACCAGCTTTTTCGCATGCTCTTTCATCGGGTGATAATCCTCGCCCATTTCGGAAAGGTCGATTTCCTCGCCCATGATATAAGTAACCAGGTTTACAGTGTGGATATCGGAACCGCCATCTCCCTGCCGCAGTGAAAACGAAAAGGACTGCGGCCCGCCCTTGCAGCTCTGATAGTCCGCGATGATCTGATGAATCTTCTCGGTATAGGCATCCGCATCACTGTCCGCCGGTATCCACAAACTGAATGTCAGATACCACTGCTCATCCGAAGCAAGGGTCTTCCAGTCTGCTGTGCAGACCTGCCAGCCGGTTCCCGGCTCGATATGCGCATGGGCGAGGCGCTGCCCGACCGGGTCGTCAGACAGGATCATGATCTGACCGATATACACGCCCACCACCGGAAGTAGGATGAGACTCTCAGTATCGCTGACCCAGCCTGTTTTCTCCTCCCAGTGTCCGTCCAGATATTTTTCCAGAACCTCCTGCGAAAATTCGCGCCGAAAAATATTATCCATCTCATCCGAAGCGAGGTATTCCATTTCCGCGGCGTAATATTCCTCCGCATTCGGGTAGACCTCCGCCTGCTCCTCCCCGTAGGGGAAGGTGTAATACTCTCTCGTGCGGAGTGCGCCGGTATGGTCATGATAGGTCAGCTCATAATAATCGCTGTCATCATCCTCATCCGTCCGCAGGTAGGTATAGGTTGCGTCCTCCCCGAAGCAGTATTTGAAATACTCAGGGAAGCGCTTTGAAATATCGGTTTCGCGGACCTCCTGCACCTCGATCTGATCGTGCAGATCGCCGCCGTTTATGTTCTGGCTGCTGCCGGGATTGCCGCCGCAGCCTGTCAGCAGTACGGCCGCTGCACAGACTGCGGTGATTCTTCCTGTTGCGGAGATCTTACTCATTACTCAATGATGACCCCTTCATCGCTCTGCACCAGCTCGCCGAGGACATATGCCTTCTCACCGCTTGCAGTCAGCGATGCGATTGCCTTGTCTGCATCCTCCGGAGCAACGGAAACGATCATGCCGACGCCCATATTAAAGGTGTTGAACATATCGCGCTCAGGAATATTGCCGGTTCTTGCGATCAGATCGAAGATCGGCAGCACCTGCACATTGCTGCGCGGGATGCGTGCGGTCAGGCCGTCGGGGAGGCTGCGCGGGATATTCTCATAGAAGCCGCCGCCGGTGATATGTGAGATTGCCTTGACATTCACCGCATCCAGCAGATTCATGATTGCCTTGACATAGATGCGGGTCGGGGTCAGCAGGCACTCGCCGAGTGTTGTGCCGAGGTCGTCAAAATGACGGGCGAGATTCTCTGCATTGACATCGAACACATTGCGCACCAGCGAGAAGCCGTTGGAATGCACGCCGCTCGATGCGATCGCGATGAGCACATCGCCGGCCTTCTGGGTATCGGGCCTCAGGATCTTCTTCTCATCGACCAGACCGACAGAGAAGCCCGCGAGGTCATACTCGTCCTCCGGCATCAGACCCGGGTGCTCGGCAGTCTCGCCGCCGACCAGCGCACAGCCTGCCTGTACGCAGCCCTCTGCGACGCCGGAAACGATCGCAGCGATCTTCTCCGGAATGTTCTTTCCGCAGGCAATGTAATCGAGGAAGCACTGCGGTTTTGCACCGCAGCAGATGATGTCGTTGACACACATGGCCACGCAGTCGATGCCGACGGTGTCATGCTTGTCCATGATGAATGCGAGCTTGATCTTCGTGCCGACGCCGTCCGTACCGGAGACCAGCACCGGAGATTCCATGCCCCTGACATCGAGGCGGAACAGGCCGCCGAAGCCGCCGATGCCCTCCATGACGCCGGCAGTTGCGGTGCGTGCGACGTACTGCTTCATCAGATCAACCGCACGGTATCCGGCGGTGACATCGACGCCCGCCTTCTTGTAGCTCTCAGAAAAACTGTTTTTTGCGTGTCCCATAATATCTCCTTTGTTTCAGAGCGGTATCTGCGATGCATTCATAATGGGGCTCCGCCCCAACCCCGCTTAAGGGACATCTTAAGAATCCCATATTAGCCAGGAAAAAGCATATATGTTTCCCTCGTTCTGCCGAAAGCGGGATTCCAAAGGGTCAACGACCCTTTGGCGCAGTTTGGGCGCGCAGCCCATTACAGATCATCGCGAAGCGATACCTTTTCTTCATTCCTCGCCGGTGAAGCAATAGGTGCAGAGGGAGGCGGGGTCGATGCCGACTGCTGTCTTGACATCCGCGAGCAGGTGATACTTCAGCGAAGTGAAGTTCAGCCGCCTTGCGATCTCCTCGACCATTGCGTGATAGCGGTCGGTGTTGTCGGTGCAGTAATCCTGCAAATAGCGGTCGTCGCCGTCGAAATCGCGGACGACCTGCCGTGCGATCAGATCCATGTCGGACTTGCCGGGGGAGAAGTTCAGATACTTACATCCGAACATGCTCGGCGGGCTTGCCGAACGGATATGCACCTCTTTCGCGCCGTTGTTATAGAGGAACTCCACGGTATTGCGCATCTGCGTGCCGCGGACAACGGAATCGTCGAGGAACAGCAGCTTCTTATCGCGGATAAGCTGCTCCACGGGGATCAGCTTCATATGCGCCGTCAGGTCGCGGAGCGACTGCTTTGCAGGGGTGAAGCTGCGCACCCATGTCGGGGTATACTTGATGAACGGGCGGGCAAAGCGCAGTCCGCTCTCGTTTGCATAGCCGATCGCGTGGCCGTTTCCGGATTCCGGAATGCCTGCGACATAATCGACGTCGATGCCCTTGTCGCGCTTTGCGAGCAGGGCGCCGCAGTTGTTCCGCATGATCTCGACATTCACGCCCTCATAGCATGAGGTTGTGTAGCCGTAATAGATCCACAGGAACACGCAGATCTTCATTTTCTGATTCGGCTCCATGACCGTTTCGCAGGAGTCCGCGGTCAGAAAGACGATCTCGCCCGGCCCGAGGTCCCGCAGATAGCGGTAGCCGAGGTTCATGTAGGAGAAGGACTCGAACGCCGCACAGTATGCGCCGTCCTTGTGTCCGAGGATGACCGGTGTTCTGCCCATGAGGTCGCGGGCGGCATAAATGCCGTCTTTCGTCATCAGCAGCAGGGTCATCGAGCCCTTGATTTTTTCCTGTGCATAGCGGATGCCGGCCGGGATCGTGTCGCACCGGTTGATGAGTGCAGCGACCAGCTCGGTCGGGTTGATGACGCTTCCGCTCTGCTCATTGAAATGGCCGCCGTGCGAAATGATATCATCGACCAGCTCCTCGGCATTGTTGATCTTGCCGACAGTGGTCAGCGCATAGCTGCCAAGATGCGAACGCACCAGCACCGGCTGCGGGTCAGTGTCACTGATGCACCCGAGCCCCATATTGCCGTGCATATCGTTCATATCTCCGCCGAACTTCGTCCGGAAGGGAGCATTCTCAATATTGTGGATCGCACGCTGAAAGCCGTCCTTGGTGTCATAGACCGTCATGCCGCCTCTGCGCGCACCGAGATGTGTGTGATAGTCTGTTCCGAAGAACAGATCCGCCGTAACGTCCTCACGGGACACTGCGCCGAATAAACCGCCCATATAAGCCTCCGAAATTCAAATTTTAACAGGGGAATCAGCGGTTT